>Ga0209443_1000951_pt1 | contig 18847 bp, 14 predicted proteins | sample LauGreBMM110DCMD_2_FD_187571 | JGI IMG/M metagenome (GOLD analysis project Ga0209443, IMG submission 187571) | Freshwater lake microbial communities from Lake Michigan, USA - Su13.BD.MM110.DCMD (SPAdes) (version 2) | ecosystem: Environmental > Aquatic > Freshwater > Lake | place: Lake Michigan... | reverse complement strand
TTGATATACCTGGGCACTTGAAGCTGCGGCGGCGAATCATAGCCGTCCTTCGGACCTGGCAATGGTAGCGTGCCGGAGAATTTCTGCGGTCCTGTGAGCTTGAGTTCCGACTGGAGAAACCATCTTCCGGACTTCTCCGGAGTCGTCCAAGGCCCGCCAACACACCACCCAGAGCCCAAATTCACACCGATCTCGAGCCCCAAGCGAGCGCCCTCGTTCACGGCGTGTTTGAAGAGTTCGCGCCATTCCGGCGAGAGAAAGCTGATGGTATTAGGAACTCCGTTACCGGCCACCGGGTAGATCGTGGCTCCGCCCATGCCCTTGGCCTTGAATTCCTCCAGATCGCGGGTGATGCCTTCCTTATCGACATGGTTGTTTAACCAATGCCAGTAGCAGGACGGCTTCACCGCATCCGGCGGGGTTTGAAATTGCTTCTCTATCGATACTTCCGCGCAAAGAGCGGTGGAAAGCGAGAGCGAGAGGCTGAGTAGGAATACCCGTTTTTTCATGCGTGGATTTTAAGGAGTGGCAGGAGTCGGAGCGTTGGGAAGCTTGACTGACTCGCCTTTGGTGATGAATTGCAAGTCGAGCCATGGCGGCGGATTACCGCACTCGCCGTCGATTCGGCGGAAACGAACGGGATGGTTTTCTCCTCCGCCCCGGTGCCAGTCGAGAGATAGAAGCCCGGGCCGGCATCCTTGGCTCGAATCAAATTTGAGCCATTCCCGATCGTGTAGGACAGAGGCTTGCCCTCGACCGACAAGGTGAACGTCACATTGCCGCCCTTGATCGTCTGCGCCCCGAGCCCGCTCTTGGCTGTATCCGTAGCGGTGATTTTCGAAGGCTGGGTTGGTTTGCAGGAGGCAAGGAGGCAAAGACCCGCAGTGAGTAAGATGAGCGATCGTTTCATGGTTTCGTTTTGGGATGGAATGGGGCGGCGAGGGAGACTTTCACGACGGTGTCGTTTGGGTCGATGGCGGTGCCGGGCAGGGCGAGATGAAGTTTCTCTCCTTTCTGCGCACAAACGATCTTTGTGTCGGCTGCTTGGGGCGAAAGGAATGAAGCACTTGTGGCCATTCCTGGCATTCCCTCGACGGTGAGTTTGCCGTCTTTGGGCCACTTCATCACATGCAGATAGAGGGTCTTTCCATCATTGGAAACATTCGCATCGCCCCACGCCGGGCGAGCTGGCAAGGGGTTCGCCTGGGTGCCGTAGATCGATTCACCGTTGTCCTTGATCCAAGCGCCGACACCTTGAAAAAGCTCGAGTGCCTTCGGGTCGATCTGGCCGTTGCCCATCGGGCCGAAATTCAGAAGGTAGTTCCCGCCGCCGCAAACGGTGTGGACGAACCGGTGGATGATTTCCTGAAGCGTGTGGTAGCGCACCGCACCGTGGGCTTTGTAGCCATACGAGGTGCTCACGCTGTCGGGCGATTCAGTGGTGAGGGAGAGTTTATGGGGCGGCACCTCTTTGTCTTCGAGCGAAACATAGTCGAAGAATTCGAGTTGCTCCGGCTTCCATTCCTCCTTTGGCCAATAAAGGAGGCGTGAATTGGTGAGGCAGTCGGGGTTGTTTTTGCGGACGATTTCCAGAAACCGCCTGGCTTGCTCGGGCTTCATCGATGCCGGAGTGTCGAACCAAAGCAAGTCGATCTGGTAGTTTTTCATCAATTCCTCGACCTGCGGATACGCTTTCTTGGCGAGGTATTCGTCCATGGTTTGGTCGTTCGCCGTGTAGTCCTTGGGAAGCTCGGGGTGGATTTTTCGGATGGCTTCCGGCGAGGGGAACGGCGCGCCCGGCTCGCTCCAATCGAAAGCCTGCGAGTAGTAAACGCCAAACTTCAACCCGTGGCGGTGGCAGGCTTCACTGAGTTCCTTGATGATGTCGCGTCGGAATGGCGAGCCATCGACGACATTGTAATCCGTGACGCCCGACTTGAAGAGCGCGAAACCATCGTGGTGCTTCGAGGTGATGACGACATACCTCATGCCGGATTCCTTAAAAATTCGCGCCCACTCGTCGGCATCGAACTCCTGTGGGTTGAATTCGGCAACGACCTCCTCGCGGTATTCCTTCAAGGGAATGCGATAGGTCATCATCGCCCACTCGGCGTAAGGCGGGCCGTCGGTGTTGCCCTTGTATTGGCCGGCCAGTTGGGAATACGCGCCGAAATGAATGAAGACGCCGTATTTGGCATCACGGAACCACTTGTTCAGCCGCGCCTCGGACTCGGGCGGATGGCGCAGGTCGGCAGCAAACCGCTTTTTGAAAGAGTCCGCGTGGGCCTGCTCCGGGTTGTCCGGACTTGGCGCGGACTCGGCAACGGCGAGTTGGCAAACAAGTGGCAGCAGGAGTGCCGCGAGGATTTTCCTCATTGTAGTTCGAAGGGGGTCTCTTGGCGGGATACTCCTATTCTTTGCCGGGCACCTTCCATTTCGGATCCTTGAAGGTGATCCAGGTGATATTCGAGGTGATGCCTGGGCCGATCTTGGGTTTAAGAGCAATGGTTTTTGCCTCACTCCAGCTTTTCAGCGGGTCGCGGTCTCCGGAGAGACGAACTCGCTCGGCCGGGATTTCCAGTTTCTGCCAGGCCTCGGAGCCTTTGATTTCGAAGTCGGCGCTGTAGGGGCCATTGACAGAGAGGGTGAAAGTTTGCGACTGGGTGCAATGGAACTCGAAAACCATCATGGCGCCTTCGGGAGCCTTGCGTGAGGCTTCACCAAAGAGTTTGCAGCTGACTTCGTGGGGGTAGTTCGGGCGAAGGCCTTTGGCTCCCCCCACCTCGACGGCATCCACATCGGTCCACGATTCGCTTCCATCCTCGGCGAAGACTTTGGTGGCAACGGCTTTTCCGAGCTTCGCGGGAATGGCGGCGGTGAAGTCCGAGGAAATGACGATTTCCCCAGGATAGCGGATATTGGCGAAGGCAAAAACATAGTCGTCTACATTCTGGACGGGCACCTTCGCGACCCAGGTGTCGCCCTTTTTCTCGGCCTTGGCGTCCATCCACAGGCGGACACAGTTGAAGGGCTCTTTCAGTGCGTAATAAACATCGAGGGCTTCGATTTTTTCCGGCGAGGCGGGCTTGATGTGGAACTCGGGCACGCCGGCAGCATCGAGCTTGATTTCGGAAACGGGGCGGGCAGGCCAGTCGACATCCTTGCCGAGAACATATTTTTCGAGCCAGAGCTTCGCGCCCTTGCCGAGCTTCCAGGTGTCGTGGTGTCCACGGGCCTGATGGGCGAAGCTGAATGGAACGCCGGGTTGGAATTTTTTGAAATTCGTCTCTCCCCGCTCGTGGCCGCCGTGGTGGTCGTTCGAGCCGTTCAGCCAGAAGGTTGCGGCCGTGATGTAGGGCGCGTGGGCCTCGGGAGCGATGGCCGAGAGCAGCAATTCCTCGCCGGGGGTCTTCGGCGGTTCGACATACGGGACTTTATACATGAACAGGCCCTTTTCCCGGTAAAAGTCGTTCCAACCGCTGCCGAAGTAGGCCAAGACAGCCTTCACGCGCGAATCCATGCCGAGGTTCCAGATGAGGGAACCGCCGTAGGAGTAGCCCTTCGCGCCGACGCGGATTTTGTCGACTTCCTTCTGGGCGATCAAATAGCTGAGTGCCCGCCGCTGAATGGCATACCAGAGGTAGTCGTCGGTTTGTTTGGGATCGGTGATGTCCGTCTTGTCGGGGAGCTTCGCTTTCACGCGATAGCCCTCCTTGGCATTCATGTTCCCATAGCGAAGTTTGTCGGGATACTTCGTGTAGTGCGGACGGCCGTCCACTTTGCCGCAGTAGTCGTGCGCGAGCACCGCCCAGCCGTCGTTTAGGAATTCCTTATCGATAGCAGGCATGGAGGTCCAACCATGCACGACCAGCAGGCCGGGCGCATTTTTGGCATCGGCCTTCACCGCGTATTTGCAATACACACGGATTTCTTCACCGTTCACATACGCGCTGATGTAGGAGTCCTTCGAGTAAAAGCCGTCCTTGGTTCCCTCGCTGATGATCTCTTCTTTGAAATCGCCGGCGTCGGGATTGTAGTCCTTCCATACCTCCGGCGGCGTGGGCAGCGCGGGCTTGTCTTGCGCATGAACGCTAGGCGCGAGGAAGGCGGTCAGCCCAACCAACAATGCGGCGAGATTTTTGAATACCATTGGAGTCTGGGTGAAGATGCTTTTTTTCATGATGTTTGTTGTTTGAGAATGCCTTGGTTATTGAAATCTGAACAAGCGGATTATTTGAGAGCGGTTGGATTTGGGGTTGGTGACGCCGCAGGCACCGTCTTGCGTTCTGGCACTGGGACTGCGGGCGGGAGTGACGCCACGTCGAGTGCTTCAGCGAGGAAGGGCTCGGTTTTTTCCCACCAAATCTGGTATCCTCGGCCGGCGAGGTGGACGAAGTCGGTATGGTAAAGCCCCTCACGGAGGGATCCATCGGCATTTTGAAAATCCTGAGTCATGTCCACATGCACGACCTGCTTGCCGTCGGCTAAGGCGGGGAGTTCGCCGTTAACCTTGGAGATGGAGTCCATGATCGCACCACCGCGCGGAAAGATGGAGAAGAGCACGACCTTCGTGGAGGGGAGGCGTTGCTTGAGTTCCGCAAGGACAGCCTTGATGCCCAGTACGGTGTCCGCGGGAGTTTCCCCGCGACCGAGGTTGTTAGTGCCGATCATGAGGAAGGCGATCTTGGGTTGAATGCCCTCGACTTCTCCGTTTTGAAGACGCCAGAGGACATTCTGGGTGCGATCGCCACCTTGCCCCATGTTGAGCACCTTGCGCTCTCCGAAGTAGTATTTATAGAGAGATGCGGTCTGGCCGTAGTGGGTGATCGAGTCGCCAATGAGGATCACATCAATGTCACCTTTCTTGGCGGCGGCGACGCGGGCTTCATGGTTGCTGACCCATTTTTCCTCCTGCTCGGTGCGGGGGACGGGGGTGATGCTGGCGGGTTGTTGGGCAAACGCCGACGCGGAAAAAGCGGCGAGGGCGAGGATTGCGGTGCGAGTGGTTTTTTGCATGATCGATAGTGTTTTTATGGTGTGGGATTTTTTGCGGGTTGGCCCGGCGAGCTGCCTGCCGAGGCGAGCGAGACTTTGATTTTTTCCGGCTTCGCAGCGGCAAAGATTCGTTGTTCCAAATCGAGGATCGATTGGTCGATGGAGTCCTCTTGCGGGAGGTCTTCCAGAAAATTCGTCAAGCGACCGATCATGACTTTGTTGTCCTGTTTTTTGGCCTCATCGAGTTGCCGGGCAGCTTCTACCAAAAACTCCTCCCGGGATTTGTTTCCCTGCATTCCGGATTCCATTTGGCGGAGTTGGCGGATGCGCTTCTCCTGCCCTGCCCGCTCCTGGATCAAGGCATCGACGGCCTTCGCGCGGCGTTGCCCGGGATTCGCTTCGAGCGTGGCGATGTTGACTCCCGCGGCGAGTTCCTCCGCCGGAAACTCCCCGGCGTTTTTGTCATCGAGCAGGAGGGCGTAACGGCCCGGGGCGAGGCCTTGGACGGTGAGCATTTCCCGGTTGAGGGAATCAGTGATGGCGATGACTTTTTCGCCACGGCAATACTCGTCGTTGACGGGCAGTGGAAGCGAGCGGGGCATATAATCGAAGGAAACTTTCCCATCAGCGGCCTGCAATGCCCCGACCTCGCAGTTGGCGTTTTCCAACACCGCGCCCTTGGCCGCATCCACCTTCACGCTCGCCACAATCGGCGAGGCGTTTTGGGCTTTCAAAAATTCGTAGGCCATGACCCAGTGCCCCTCCGGGCCGGGATGAACCCGGTCACCACCCGCGATGCCAAAGGCGGGATTTTTCGCCTGTATTCGCGCGTTCACCTCGAGCATCGGGGCATTGAAATCCACAAAGCCGGCCCCGTTTTTCAGAGTCTTGAGTTCCTCGATGCAGGCTTGGATGCTGAAGTTGGCGCCGAGGTTGTTCGCCGCTTCGGACTTCATGGTGTTGTCGTAGATCGACGGGCCGAGGAGCAACGGTGCTATGCCGCGTTCCTTCAAGAGCGCGAGCAGTTTTTCCATGTTTGCGCGATAGATGGAAACCGCTTCACGGCGCTTTTGCAGCACGGTCTCGTCGGGATCGCTCATGCCGAAGAGGTCCTTGCGATAACTTGCTCCCGAATCGTTCATGCCGAAATTGATCGCCACCTTGTTCGGCTTCTCCTTGAGGATGTCGCGTTCCAATCGCCCGATTCCGCCGTGGACGAAATCGCTGAAGATCCCTTTGTTCCGGAATCGTACGCCGAGCTCGGGATATCGCGTGGTCCAGTAGGTGAAGATGTATTTGTGGTAGGTGCCGCCACTCGTGATGCTGTCCCCAGCGAAGGCCACGAGGTCGCCCTTTTCAAAGCGCGGCACGCTGGGCTCGGGAGTCGCCGCGACATTCCCCGCCCCTTCAGCAAAAGCCGAGGTGGCGAGTGCCGCTAAGAGAAGATAAAGCGCGGTTTTTTTCAAGGATGCGGGGCGCGGTTACTGGGCGGCGACGGCTTGGGATGCAAAGACAAAAACAGGCCAGCCGTTTTTGTCTTTGAGATTAGCTAAGGACACATCGCGCCAGCCCATGCGAACGAATTTCGGCTCGGGTACGGCTTGGGCGCTGACTTCAACGGTATCGCCGACGATCGCCGCCTCCGCCGCGACAAAATCTGTTCCGTCCGCAGACAACTCGAACCAGGATGGTGCTTTGGCGTCGTAGGTCACCAAGCCTTGGTCGATATCCCGAAATCCCACCACGACTTTCGAGCCGGAGCGTTTCGCCGAGGCGAAGCTCGGCCCCTTCGCGATCACATCTTTGCCGTATTGGGTCTTCAAAGCCAGATCTGCGAGGCGTTCGCCGACGGGCTTTTTGTTTCGTGGATGGATATTGGTGGGTTCGATGCCCGTATCTTGGATGGCGACGATGCCCATGCCGGGGATTTCCTGTGAACCGCGATACTGGGCCGCCCAAATGGTATCGGCGAGGACGGTCGAGCCCGGCTTCGCTTGCCCGTTCATGTGATTCGGAGCGATCTGCACTTGGAGAATCGGAATATCTTTGACCTGAAAAATCTGCGACCAACCCGCCGAAAGGGCCTGCAGTTTTTGGAAGTAATCCGGTTGCCCGTGGTTGGACTCACCCTGATACCAGATAGCGCCACGAAGCGCGTAGGGCGCCACGGGAGAGATCATGGCATTGCAAATGCTGTTCGGAGCCTGTCCATAAATCGGATACATCGTAGAAAAGCCCACCGTGCGACCCTTCGCTGCAGCCTCGGCAGCGACTCTGGCATCATCCGCGACCGCCCGCAACTCGGCCTCGGCGCGCTTAAGATCAGGTGTTTTTCCATGAACGGGGAGAGCAACATTTATGGCCTTGTAGCCCTCGTCCGGAATGAAGCTCTCGATGCGCATTCCGCCCCAGGGGCAATCTATAAAAGCCACGGGAATCCCAATCTCCTTTTGGAGTTTCACGGCAAAGAAAAATGCGACCGATGAGACGCTGTCCGAGTTGGCGAGCATGTCGGCGCAGTCTTTCCAACGGCCATTGATGTCATCCATCACCGCACCAGCGACAACGCGCCTCACATGAAGGGCCCTCACGAGGCGGTTGTCCTTCTGCATCTGTGCAACGGGCCATTCCTCGGGATTATTATCACGGAAGGTGAGCTGCATGTTAGACTGGCCGGTGGCGAGCCAGACCTCGCCGACGAGGACATCCTCGAGCTTGATCTCGTTTTTGCCCTTCACCGTCATCGTGCGGGATTCGGTGGAGGCCAGCATCGGATCGAGCTTCAGCATCCATTTGCCGGAGGCGTCGGGCATCGCCTTCTTCACTTGGCCGGCAAATTCCACAGTCACCTCCTCGCCTTGGTCGGCCCAACCCCAAACGGGAACCTCCTTGTCGCGTTGGAGGACCATTTTGCTGTCGATGGCTTTGGGCAGGCTGAGATCGGCGTGGGTGGTGAGTGCTCCGCAGAGCAGGAGGAGGAGTGTGGTTTTTTTCATGATGGCGGAAAGTTTCTAATCCTGATCGTTGTCGGATTTGCGGGCTTCAATTTTGAACGAGGTTTTCTTGTCGCCTGAGATTTTCATCCACACCACAAGATCGGTTCCCTCGATGGTTTTGTTGTGGCCGAAGCGGAAGTCTTTTCCAAGAGGGATGGCTTTGCCGTCGATTGAAAGCTTGGCCGGGCGATTGCCCCAGTTTTTGACGACGAAGGCGGGGTTTTGAATCGGCGACTCGTGTGTCGCTTCGAGAGAGAACTCGAGAAGTCCGGCCTTCGGATTGGTGCATTTAAAAATATAGGCGCGCTGGTTTTTGTCGTAGCCTTGGCTTTCAAATCCAGAGTCTGTGAGCGCGACGGCCGGGGCTGAGTTCCAGGACCTCGAGAGCGGGGAGAGATTTTCGACCGGTTGGTCGGTCATGCCGTAGAGGAACCTCGCCTCGCTGTTTCCGTTGGCGCGATGGATCACCGGCCTCGAGGAGGAGAGCGAAAAATGTGAGGGCCTGTCGGAAATGAGCGCCTTGCGGCCGTCGTTGGGCAACTGGGCCACGGGCCAATGGTTCCAGCAGGGAAACTTCGAGTAGTCAGTGCTGGGCGGAATCCCGAACCCCTCGATCTTCACTCCAGGCTCAAAGATGAGATACGGCTTCCATTGCGAGCGGAAGTTGACGAGCTGGATATTCGGATCGGCGGGAACATGAAAATACCGCTCAGGGCTGCTCGGATCCTTCCACTTCAAGGGTGGGCCGTCTTCCCATGAGTAGGTCTTTGACTCGCCTTTCTCATTGGCGAGTGAGAACGCCTTGAGATCGACGGTGTCCTCCGGTCGGTCGCCAGGCTGGTTGTAAAGCAGGGTTTCCTGCCATTGGCCACCGCCGTTGGAGTGGTTCGTGGCTACCACATGTCGCACTGCCACGCCGTCCGGGTAGATCGTGAAATACTCGTCGGACCACAGCCCCCAGCCGGTCATCGGATCGGGTGAGAGGAATTTCCCATCGATGCCGACCGAGGCGTAGCGGGCGTGGATCACCACGCGGGCATCGTTGCTCTCGAGAATCTTCGCCGTCGAAAACTCGCACTTCTTGTCGGCCATGTGCTCGTAGCAACCGGTCTCGGCGCTGTTGACCTCAAGGCTTTGGTCGCCCGCCCACAGACCGTTCTCGCTCACATAGCACGCGCCGTAATTCGTCCCGCGCCAGAAGACGATGCGGCTGGGTGATTCATCGAAGCGCACGAGAATGTCGGGAAAATCGCCCACGCGCCAATGCCGCTCCCACTCGGGCGCATAGTTAAGGCGGGTGTAAACCGCGCCGAACTCGCCGGGGCCTTCCGGACCGGACGGCATACGGCGGAATTGCAACGGCTGCGCGACCTTCGGCTGAACGGCCGCGAAAGCCTGTGCGACCTCGGCCTCGGTGAGGGCGCTGTTATGGATTTTTACCTCGTCCAGAAGCCCGTCGATCAACATGGGCGACATGAACGACGCGCTGTAAGACCGCTCCGTGCGATACGGAAAGGTCCTCGTGTGGCTTAGCCCCACAAGCAGATCGACTCCCTTCGCCGGCGTGATAGGGCCCGCGGTTTTGATTTCCCCCTCGGGCTTTCCATTGATGAAAACCTTCAAGCCAACAGTTGGATCATAGCTGCCCGCGACATGAGTCCACTTGAGCAGCGGGAGTTGCGACTTCGAATTGCAATCGATCCACTTCCCATCCTTCGCGACATGCAGGCCCAATCGGCCTTCTCCACTGATGCCGAAGAACCAACCCTCCTTGTGGTCGCGCTCCTGGTTCAAGATCGCCGCCCAATTCCAAGGATACTCCTGCAAGGCGATCCAACCCTCAAAGGAAAACGCATCGCCGAGCACCGGGGCCTTGTCAGCCGGGCGGGTGAGGCGCGTGGAAAGGCCATCGAGCTTCAGGGCATTACCAACGACACCTTCCGCCAGAGTCGAAAAACCCGCGACCGGATCATGAACGCCGGCCGTCGGTTCGAGGACCAATCTCGAGTTGGGGTCGCCGCCGAGGAGTTGCTCGAATGACCAAACCGCGGCCGTCTTTTGCGGAGGCGGCGCAGTCTGGGCCAAGGCCAAAGGAAGGAGCGCTCCCAAAGAGAGAAGAAGGAGCGAGATTGATGTGTTTTTCATAATGTCAGTGATTTTGGAGATGGGTAACGAATCGCTCAATGATTTTGGGTGATCTGCAAGGTCACCGGACCGAGGAGGCCGGATGGGACGAGGGTTTGGCTCTCGGGTTTTTCGTATTGGGTGATGTTCGTCCGAGTGCGGCGCTGTTCTTTCGGGAGCTTGGCATCGCCGATCAGGCGGTTGGGCCAGCTATTGACGACTTCGATCTCCAATTCATTCTCGCCCAGCTTGAGCGCGTCGGTGATGTCCACCCGGCGCGGCGCGCACCAGACGATGCCGAGGTCTTTGCCGTTGAGGCGGACTTTGGCAGAGTGCGCCACGCTTCCGAGGTCGAGGAAGGTTTTTGAAACCGGAGACGGGAGACCTGAAACCGGAAAGGTTTTGCGATAGGTGGCCGTTCCGCTGAAGTGTTTCACGGGCTCCTCGGGGCGCGTTGTCCAGTCTTCGAGTTTATCGAAGACCAACTGGCCCTGGGCGGCGTCGCCTTGCAGCCCGTCGGTCGGGTAGAACCACTCTTTATCGAACTGCACGGTCCACGGCCCTTCGAGGGTTTGGACGGTCTCGAACGCCGGGAAGTTACTGCCCGCGCCAGCGGTTGCGGTGGTGGGTTTGCGGAAGACGACAAACATCGAGCCACTTGGGTCGAAATCGAGCGGAATGCTTGTGCGACCGTTTTCGATTTGGAAGTTCGGGAGATCACGCTGCTCGCCGGTCATGGGATTCCACAACTCGGGCTGGCGACCGGTTTGACGGAAAGTGGCGGTGACTTTTTCCAGACGGTCCTTGCGGTTGGCGAGGAAGTAGATTTCGGCCTCGGGAGTCGTGCGGTGGATGAAGTCGATGAAGGTGTCCTTCGCTCCGCCGGCCTCGAAATCGGGCAACACGCCATCCGCCAACAAAACCTCACGTTCGGTCTTGTCGGGATAAACACGGCCCTTGCCGGTGTTGCCTCCCCACAACTCCTCGCCGATTTTCTTCACCTCGTCGTCGCACTGCGGGTGGTTTTTGAGTCCGGGATCGGTCAGCGGCTTCGGCCCGATCACTGTCGCGCCGGCCTGCACTAACTCGCTGAGTTTTTTCGCCACTGGCACGGGCATTTTCGTGGTTTCGGGAAGGACCAGCACGCGGTAGGACATGCCATCGGGAAGCACGATTTTGCCGTCCTTGACCGTGAGGCGCGTGAGCAAGACCTCCTCGTTGCAGGCATCGTAGTCATAGCCCTTGCCGAGGCCAGCGGGGACATGCTTCACATCCACGAGATTGGGCGCGCCGTCGCCATTATAGTACAGCACATCGGCGGCGAAGAGCCCACTTTGCAGGAGCGAGTGGCAGCGGTTGATGTAGGAAATCCAAGGCCCGCCGGTCTGTTCCCACCAAGTGACGCGCGGGTTCACATGGGTGCCGGCGTTGTAGACGATGCCGGGCTTGCCGTAATCCGCCGGTTGGCAGGTGCTCGAGTGGAAAAAGATTTGGTTGATGCCCTCGCAAAACGCGCGGTCCGCGAGCGGCTTCAAAATGTCCGGCGATTCATCCCAGTTGCGCCATCCGTGGACCGCTGTGAACGACTCGGTGGCGGCATAGCGTTTCCCATAGATGTGCGCGGCTGAGGCCGTTTGCTTGCAAACCATGTTTTGGTCGCGCTGCACGAAGGTCCCGAACCTCCAAAATTCGCCCTGCGGAAAATCCACACGGCCGAGGTTTTTCAACGCATCGGTACAAACAGTCCCCGACTGGCTGGGCCCCGCCGCCTCGGCGCGCGTCATCATGCCGCTCTTGCGGGCGAGATCGGTCATTCGGCCGTAGTGCTCGTCGGCAAAACAATCCGCCACGGTCTTGCGGTAGTCGTGCAAAAACCGGTCGGAAAGCTCAGCGCTCCCGACGATCCATCCGCTCATGACCGGCAGATAGGGCGTGGGGTCGTAGCCGCGATATTTTTTAAAGCGCTCGACCATGTTTGCGGTCCAGTTCGGATATCCCGCCTCGAAGCTGTCGGTGGCGAAGCTGCGGAGCGTCTTTCCCGTGTGCGGACCGGCCTCCTTCACCAACTCGGTGCCGACCGAATCGTAAACCAGGTCGATCCCGGCGCGGTCGAGGAAGTCGTTTTCCAATCCCTGAAATCCCGGCATTGGCACCGAGAGAGGGGCGTTTGTGATACGGTGCCCCGTGCGAACCACAGTCCAATCGCCCTCGGGCACATCCCACTCGAGCGTGCCGTCAGGCTTAAGTTTCGAGGTCAAATCTACCACATCGCCAGGCTTCACCGGTCGATCGTCCGGCGAAGAAATCCAAGGCACGAGCGGCGGCTGGTTCACGCTGTCGGCGGGCATGTAGCAATCCCCACCCACGCGGTTCGCCTTGATGCCGAGGTTTTGGCGCGGCGCGGGTTTGCCGCCTTCGGGCGTGCGAAAGGCGACCACGACCGAATCGCGGTAATCCATTTTTTCCGAAGGAACCTTGAAGCTTTTACGCCCGCCGTAGCAGGCCGGGATATTCGCGTAGCCGTCATTCGGCTGCGGCATGTTGAGCTTACTGGAAAATCTCTGTGGTCCCTTGATCGCGGTCTCGGACTGCAAATACCAGCGCGAGGCTTTCTCCTGCGTGATCCATTTGCCGCCCATATTCCAACCCGGCGCCATATTCACATCCACCGCGATCCCGAGCCGTGCGGCTTCCTGCAGAGCGTGACGGTAGAGTTCGCGCCATTCGGGGGACAAAAACGCCGGGCCGTTCTCGCGGAATGCATCCGCGTGCTGACTGCTATTGACGAGCAGCACGGAACTCACGCCCTTGGCTTTGAGTTGCTCGAGGTCATTCGTGATGCCCGCCTTGTCCACAAAGGCGTTCACCCACCACCAATAGACCCCGGCGCGCGCCTCGACCGGAGGGTTTTGGAATTGCTGCGCGAGGTTTTCTCCAGCGTGTAGATAACTGGAAACGGCGAGCGCCAGAGCGAGGAACAGAGCGGCTTTTTTGATGGGATGGTTTTACTTCTTAGCGGGAAGAACGGCTTGGGGCTTGGTGTAATAGACGCCGAACTCAGCGGCGTAGGCGGTGACGCAGAGGGGAAATAGGAGAAGCCAGAACTTCATGAGTTAGTGATATGGCGCGGCAGGGTTGGTGTCGCACCTGCTTGCGAGCAGACATAGGCGGCGACCATGTTGGCGCGGATATTGATTTCGGCGAGCGGGAGGTTTTGCAGGAGACCCATGCAGAGAGTGGCGGTGAAGGAATCGCCCGCGCCAACGGTGTCGATGACCTCTGTGGGAATGCCTGGGTGGTCTGAGGTGTCGTTGGCTGTGACGAGCAGACTGCCCTCGCCGCCGCGCGTGTAGGCGACGAGGCGGAGGTCGAACATCTCACGCAGTCGCTGGAGTTGCTCGAGCACTTGGCCGGCGAGGTCGAAAAATCGGGCGAGCGTCGGCAATTCCTCGTCGCTGAGCTTGAGAATATTCGCGCGGCGGAGGGAGGATTCGATGATCTCGCGGTTGTAAAAATCCTGCCGGAGGTTGATGTCGAAAATCCTCAAGGCGTCCGGACGCATCGCGTCGAGGAAGGGGTGGATCGCTTCGCGCGTAGCCGAATTTCTCTGCGCCAACGAACCAAAGCAGGCGGCATCCGCGCGCGAGGCGAGATCCCGGAGTTTTTGGTCGAAGCGGATGTAGTCCCAAGCAACTTCGGCTAGAATTTCGTAAGTGGGCTTACCGTTTTGGAGCGTCACATTCACACGACCGGTGGGGTTCGCGGGATCGGATTGGACATGCTGGTCGGGGAGGTTTTTTGCGGCGAGGATTTCGCGGATTTCCTCGCCGTCAGCATCCGCTCCCACGGCGCTGACGGGGTTAGCCTCCGCTCCCAGTTGGGCACAGTGATGGCTGAAATTTAGCGGAGCTCCGCCGAGTTGTTTTCCTCCGGGAAAGACATCCCAGAGGATTTCGCCGATGCCGATGATGACAGGTGCGCTCATGCACTTCAGCGGAGCCAAAAGTAAATCACCGCCAGCGAACCCAGCAGGATCAGGGTGACAACGCGTGGATCGCTGAGGGCGGTCACAGGACCTTTCAGGCAGGCCAGCGGGTGGTCCCAGCAAACCTTGGCGACCTCCTCTTCGTCCATCGCTGGAGTGAGGAGGCTTGTCACAATGTAGATCACGAAACAAAGAACCGCGATGAACGGCCCGACGAGCATGAACGGCACGCCGATGCCGATGGCAGGATCGCTCACCAGACCGAGAAAATCCGGGCCGGCCTTGTCGCCGATAATCATTCGGCCGACGCTTGGCATGTCGAAAATGAAATAGACCACGCCGATGAGGGAGCCGAGATAGAGTGTGGTCATGGCCGCCTCTTTGGTTCCCCGCTTCCAAAGCACACCGAGCACGAAGACGGTGGTTACGGCTGGCGCGAAGGTCATTGGGATTTTGTTGATGGCCTCGAAGATCGTCCCGAATTGGTTACCCTGTGTGGACCACAACATGGCAAGAACCATGATCACCGCCGTGGCGATGCGGCCTATGAAAACGACGCTCTTGTCGGTCGCCTCGGGGCGCATGCGTTTGACGATGTCCATCGAGATCAGCGTGCCACAACTGTTCAGCGCAGCGGCCATGCAGCTCATGAGCGCGGCGGCCATGCAGGCCGCGAGCAGGCCTTTCAGGCCAATCGGAACGAGGTGCGTGATCAACGAGGGCAACATCGTGTTGAAGTCGGGGTTGTTGGTGCCTGGCATGTTGTGGAGTTCGAAGGCTCCTTTGCTCCAGAGCACATATCCAATCACTCCTGGCAGAACCATGAGGAAGACGGGGGTGATTTTGAGGAAGCCTGCGAACAGCGCGCCGTTCTGGCCGTCCCTCAAGCTGCGAGCGGCAAGCACGCGCTGGACATGGGTTTGGTCCGCACACCAATACCAGATGCCGAGAATCGGGTAACCGAGAAGAATGCCGAGCCAGGAAAACTCGCTCAGGTGGCCCTTCGCATTCACAAGTGGGTGGAGCATTTTCATGTGATCCGGCGGCAGGGCGGCCCGAAAGCTCGCCATATCGCTAACTCCCACCGAAGGCAGGGCGAAGATACCGAGCACGGTCACGAGCGTGGCTCCGAAAAGCAAAAGTACCACTTGGATATTTTCCGTCATGACCACGGCCTTGAGACCTCCAAGCACCGTGTAAACGACTGTGAAAAGTGAGAGAACGATGATGGTCCAAATCATCGGCACGCCGAGGAAGCTCTCGAAAACTTTCGCAGCGGCAAAAAGGCTAATGCCGATGTGGATCAGGAGTGCGCCGAGCAGGCCGATCACGGCCATGAAAGTCCGAGCCTGCGGGCAGTAGCGGCACTCGAGGAATTGGGGGAGCGTTTTGACTCCCGAGTTGATGTAAAAGGGGGCGAAGACCAACGCCAAGAGGATCAGAGTCGTGCAGGCCATCAGCTCGAAGTTGCCAATCACCATGCCGTCCTTCGCGCCTCCAGCCGCGAGGCCGACGAGGTGGATCGTCGAGATGTTCGAGGTGAAAACCGCCGCGCCGACTGTGAACCAATTCAGCGAATGGCTGGCGAGGAAGTATTGTTCCGAAGTGGCGTTGCGGCGGTAGCCGACCCAGATTCCGAAGGCGGTGATGCCGATAAGGTAGATGGCGATAACTGCCACATCGATCATGGATATATGCATGGTGTTTTAGGTTGGTTGGGGGTTGAGGGGAGATTTTTTCAATCGAGGTCGATCACGACCTTGAGGGTCTTGTCCGCTTCTTCTTCGATGAAGTGGTAGGCTTTTTCGTAGTCCTCGAAGGCGAAATGCTTCGTCACGAGGAGTTCGGTTTTCATCGCGCCGCTGGCGATCCAAGCGACCGCTTGAGCGTAGTCGTCCTGGCGATACATGAGGGTTCCAATAAGTCTGATCTCGCGGTCACCGACGGTGGACATGTCCACGGAGGGACGGCCTCCGAACACACCGAGGACGACGATGTCGCCGCCCTTCTGGATGGTCTGGATGGCATCATCGAGCGAGCGTTCGTGGCCGACGGCTTCGAAGGCGACATCGAACCCCTCATCGCCGAAGAACGCTTTGCATTTCTCGGCAAGCTTCTCGTTTCGGACATTGCAAACACCGTCGATTCCCGCGTCGAGGGCCTTCTGGAGACGGAAATCGCTGAGGTCGGTAATGAGAACTTTTTTCGCGCCTCGGCATTTCGCAGCTTGGGCGACGAGGTTGCCGATCGTGCCCGCGCCGGTGACGAGGACATTTTTGCCTTTCAAGCTCGGCACGCGATTCGTGGCGTGGGCGGCCACGGCGGCGGGTTCGATGAGCGCGCCCTGCTCGAAAGTGAGATGGTCGGGGAACGCCACGATGCGCTCCTCGGGCGCAATGAAGAGGTCCTGTGCACAGCCCGGAGCCTGGAAGCCACGGACCTTGAGTGTGTCGCAGATATTGTAGTCGCCGCGTTTGCAGGGATTGCATTTTCCGCAGACCTGCTGGGGCGCGGCGGTGGCCTTCATGCCCGGCTTCACCTTCGTGACGCCGGGTCCGACCGCTTCGACCACGGCGGAGAATTCGTGTCCCTGAATCACCGGATACGGCGTGTAGGGATGCTGCCCGTGCCAGACATGGATGTCGGATCCACAGACACCGATTTTTTTGATGCGGAGGAGAATTTCGCCGGGGCCGACGACGGGTTCTGGGGCTGTCCCGAACTCGATGTGTCCGGGTTTGGTCATGGTGGCTTGTCTCATGGGGTTATTTCCTTTCGATCTTCCAGCGTTTGCCAGCGCCCGAGACCAACATCACATTTCCCCACGCGGTGAAGTCGCCGGTGCGGATGATGGTTTTGGCCTGGTGGCTGCGTTGTTTGAATTCGGTGTGAGGGACCGCTTCGATCTCGACGCCCTTGCCGAACGCCTGAGAGGCCTTTTTGAAATGGGTCGGGCTGTGGTCGCGGGTTTCGTGGGCCATCACGATCTTCTCGACCGAGTGGACCTTGCGGAGTTCCTCGAGCACCTCGAGAACCGTGGGAACGCCCTCGCGGAGCGCGATGTCGATCACCTCGACATGGTCCGGGCAGGGAAAGCCGGCATCCGCCACGATCAGCACATCACAGTGACCCTGGCGGGTGAGCGCCGAATCGATGTGGCCATTGAGCATTCCGACCTCTTTCATTTGGACCTCCCATGAGTGGTAGCGAGTTGCACGGCGTTGTGCGCGTTCCACGAGGTTTTGAATTTCTTGTAGCCGTCGCGCGTAAGGAAAACCTCGGAGTCATCCCAGAGCAGTCGCCAGTCGCCATCGGCCTCAGGCCAGAGGAAGACTTGACCCCAGATGAGGCGGTTGTTCGCATCGATGCCCGGATTCGCCTCGGTGCCGTCGCCGCTGATGCGGAGCATTTGGTCGGCGCTGAGGATATCCTTCGTCGCGGGAATGAAGTTTTCGCGGATGCGCTCCGAGTTGGTGGACATGACCACATAGCCACCGCCGTGATTCTCGCGTTGGGCGGCCCAGGCGAGGCAGACCGTGCCGGTCGAGACACCGCACTCGCGGGCTATTTCCTGGATCACCGGGGCGTGCATGTCGGAGCGGTGCTCCTTGAATTTGTCGCGGCTCGGGCGCTTCGGCGAACCCATCGCCATGTAGCCCGTGCAGACAATGCCCTCGGACTCGAAGTAGCGGCGGAGTTCTGTCTGCTGGAAAAGCGGGTGGAGTTCCATCTGGTTGCATACCGGGCGTTCGTCCGGCGCGATATCGCGCAGGAGCAGTTCCATGGTGGCGCGGGTGTGGTTCGAGGTGCCGATGTCGATGATTTTTCCAGCCTTCTTGAGTTTGCAAATCTCGGCCCATGTCTCGAGGAACGCCTCGTGGATGTAAGGCACGGCGTCGGGATTGCGCTGGTCGCCGGTGCAACCGGCTGGGTGGACATTTGGCCAAGGCCAGTGGTTGAGGTAGAGATCGATTTCGTCGATGCCGAGGTCGAGTAGCGTGCGTTCCAGCGCCGGCGCGACATCTTTCGGCGTCATGTGTCCGTTCCAGAGTTTGCCGGTGATGAACAATTCCTCGCGGGATTTGATGTAGCCTTTGCGGATGGACTCGCGAATGGACTCGCCAACAATATCCTCATTCTCATAAGCGCGGGCGGTATCGAGGTGGCGCCACCCGAGGCGGATGGCCTCGATCGTGGCGTCCTTCATGAGCGCTTGGGCCCAGTCGGAGTGGAAAGTGCCATACGCGGCGACAGGCATGGAACGACCAGAGGGCAGTTTGATTGAGCGAACGGAATCGGGTGGGAGACAAGTTGAATCGAGGGTCATGGCTTGATTGAGATAAACCCTACCACCACCGAGCTGAAATTAATATGACCTATTTGCGTTTTAATACTTACCAAATTGCGTTGATAGAATCACCGGATTCTGGGATGGTTTTTTGGTGTCTCTGAATCTCAAGCGAAATGTCCTGCTCGCCATCACAACGACCCACCACGGCTTTTATCGAGGCGTGGCGCGGTGCGCGCGGGAGAACAACTGGCATCTGACGACCGACATGCTTTACGCCGCCACCATTCCGCGCGGATGGAAGGGGGACGGGATTATCTCGCATGTGGGATACTGGAAAGAATTGGCGGACTTTGTGCGATCGGCGCGGTGTCCGCGAGTCGAACTCACCATGGTTCGCAAGGATCTGGGTTTGCCGTATGTGGATGGCGACCACCGTGCGATCGGGAGGCTGGCGGG
>Ga0209443_1000949_pt1 | contig 18863 bp, 18 predicted proteins | sample LauGreBMM110DCMD_2_FD_187571 | JGI IMG/M metagenome (GOLD analysis project Ga0209443, IMG submission 187571) | Freshwater lake microbial communities from Lake Michigan, USA - Su13.BD.MM110.DCMD (SPAdes) (version 2) | ecosystem: Environmental > Aquatic > Freshwater > Lake | place: Lake Michigan... | reverse complement strand
ACTGAACTACAATTTCGACATCTTCTTTTTTAATGCTTTTTGTTGCTGAAATTGATAACTCTTCTCTCTTCTTGCGAGTTTTAGAATTATCTGTAATAGTTTCCTTTCTCTTGGAAGTACTGTTACGGTTATTCATGTCCTTTTCAATTGTATCATAATTTTCTTCGATGAATTCAATAACTTTATTTTCAATTGCCCACTTAAAGAAGTTCAATTGGCCAATAGTGGTCTCAATACATGTTCCATTTTTGTACGGAATGCTGATCCTATCCCAGCGGCAAAATGGGTCAAATCTTTTTTTGCTGTAAGCCTTAAGCTTTAGTTTATAATCAAAGTAGACCTTAAATCTAATTATATTTTCATTAATATCAGAAAATGTGTATAATGTATAATTCTTTTTAGCATAATTTGTGGCAAACCAATCAACAATTCGAAGAGAGATTTTAGATTCACCCGTAATAATTTTTAACATCCTACTAAGATATTTATCATCCTTATAAAAATCCATGAGATTATTTAGCAATAATTCATTCTGCGTTGTATAATTTGAAGTTACACTCATTATGTTAAAATCATCCAAAATTATTTAAGTTGTTTATCAGAGAAAATATTTAATTTTATTTATTAAATTTTAAAAACTTAATCTATAATATAAATGTCCGACTTTATGACAACTTATTTTGGTCCTTTAGACAAGCAATCTTGTATATATTTTTTATTATTATCAATGATATTCTTTGCTGTTTTAACCTTTACAATAATAGGTGAAGCATTATACATATTTAAAAATTATAAAGATTTAAATTTTAGAGTTTTTACAAGCGGCGTTTTATTGTTATTTAACTCGTTTATTGCTTATTTTGTTAATAGATTATTGTACACAATGTGTTCAAAATCATTAGCTTAATTATGTTCACTTTGTGACGCTTTTGTTGAACCTTGTGTTGTATTAATCGGTTTTAAAAACTGGTCTCTAATACCTATATCATTAACATAATTAGTCTCGCCTAAAAATGGATTAAACCCAATTTGTTGTACTAAACCTCTATCAGATATTTTAGAATCAAGTTCTTCTCTCTTATTTGATACTTTAAACCCTGCACCCGAGTGAGTTTGATTCAAAATATCCCAAGTATTTTCATCATGATTTAGTGATGTTGTATACGCAGACGATTCCATTTCTTTACTAAATTTTTGATTTTCAAATTCTTCTACATGTTTTAACCTTCTGGATCTTTCATAAGGTTCTCCTTTTGTCCATTTCCACTCCATATATTAATAATATTTAAAAAGGGATTAATTATTATTAATAAACTTAATTATTTTGTTTTATAATATTTAATTGTTTTGTAAATAAGAATTTTTCATCAGTTCTTCTTCTTCTTTTTAAATTACAGTCCAAACATGCTAAATGATAATTATTAATATTATGTCCTAAATCGTTATCAATTCTATCAACAGACCATTGTGTCATTTCTCTCGATATGTCATATAAAACATTCATTTCTTTTTTACAATAACGACATTTTAACTCACATTCAATCATTTTATTAATAACTGATTCAAAAGTTAAAAAATCTTTTTCGCTTAAAAGTTTCTTAATTGTATCTTGTTGTTTATAGCTATATAATTTCCTATTAATTTGTTGGATTGCTATTTTTGATACTTCATCCACATGATTAAAGTTATTATTTAAAATATCTTGTATCATCTTAAATTGATTTTCATATTTATATTTTTCTTCAGAAAAAGTCCATTTTTCTGTTTCAACCCGTTTTTTACACTCTTTATCATAAGATTTGTCTGTTACTTTTTTTATTTGATACCTATTAGAAGTACCTCTTATATTTATTTTTTTTGATTCCAAAAGATTTTCTTCTTCCATATAATATCTTAATAATGTATATAATTAATTTTTAAATCAATATAAATATTGTTCAATAAATATATATTTTGTAAAACTGAGTTAAACTTAACACTATATATTATTATATATACGATGGAAGAAACTACTAATAATGATACAACTGTTGATGAGTGTCAAGAGTTAAAGAATATTAAATATAAAACGATGTTATTGAATGGTGCTCCATTACACGAAACTAAATCTTCAAATGATATTTCTAATCTTGAAAAATTTCTAGAGGATGAAAAAATTAATAATAGTAATGAACCTTGGTGTAAACTGAATAAAACAATCAAGACAAAGAAATTGATAGAGTATGTTGAAATTTACAAAAAGGATAAAAATCTTGATGAAAATGAAGCAAAAAATCTTGTAACATTTTTGAAAGATAGTCTAGATAAAAAGAAATTATGTCGTGTAAAAGATGTTATTTATGATAAAATTAATGGAGTTGTTACAGAAATCCCCTCATTAACATACACAAAATCTAATAAACATTTTACATTGAAAAATATGGATAAACGCGTTTCAACGTTAAAATCATTAGCACCTAAAAAGGTAAATGGAACTGTGAGACATAAAGATTTAGTGAAAATTAATAAAACAGATGATTCTGAATCTGACGATGAAAAGTAAATTTTTTAATATACTTTAATAATTATATTAAAAACATTTAAAGTAATATATATAGTATTATGTTTACAATTGTTAAATTAAGTGATCTAGAAGACCTAGAAGATATAACGGATAAATTAGTGTTTGAAGACGAACCGTCTATATTTACTGAAGAATATGCTATAGAATTGGTTGAAACGGCTTTACATTTAATGGATGAATATATGACATATAATCCGACAGCTATTTCAGAGCCGAATTTTCATGAAAATTTATTAGAAGACATTAAAGATATTTTTTATGCCCAAATGGAAGATCATATTGATGATTTAGATATTGGTGATGATATTGAAGATGATATGAATGATCTTCTTGAGGACGCCTTTAATATTTTTATTACCATATTTCATATTGAAAATAATGTAACAATGAGTAAAGAAAATAATCATGAGGAAACTGAGTATAAAATTCAATTCTTAAGAGAACTCCCTCAACCGATTCAGCGAACTCCTGAATGGTATCAATTCCGTTGGAATTTAATTACGGCTAGTAACGCGTGGAAAGCATTTGAAACTCAATCTGCTATAAATCAATTAATTTATGAGAAATGTCAGCCTCTTAAAACATTTGAAGAAAATGGAGATGAAGTAAAAATGGTTAACACAAATTCTCCAATGCATTGGGGACAAAAGTATGAACCCTTATCTGTAATGATATATGAACATATGTCTAATTCAAAGGTAGAAGATTTTGGGTGTATTAAGCATCCTACTTATAATTTTTTGGGTGCTTCTCCTGATGGCATTATTATCGAATCATCGACTGGTCGTTACGGAAGAATGCTCGAGATAAAAAATCCAGTAAGCAGAGAAATTACCGGAATACCTAAAAAAGAGTATTGGGTTCAGATGCAACTACAAATGGAAGTATGCGATCTAGACGAATGTGATTTTTTAGAAACTAAATTTAGTGAATATTCTGATTATGATAGTTATCAAAACGATTCATCTATGGCTTATGATTTAAGTGGATGCGAATTCAAGAGTTATCTAACAAATGCTAATGATTCATATAAAGGAAGCATTATATATTTTCATACAAAAGAAGGAAGTCCGTTTTACGTTTATCAACCATTAAATTTATATTTAGCACACGATATTAGTAATTGGGAAGAAGAAAATATTGAAAAATATCAATCTGAAACATACAATTACGTTTTTATAAAATTTATTTACTGGAAACTCGATAAATTAAGCTGTGTTCTAGTATTAAGAAATAAAGATTGGTTTAAAAATAATATCGAACAATTAGAAAAAGTTTGGAAAACAATTGAAACCGAGCGCGTTACTGGATTTGAACACAGGGCTCCTGTTAGAAAGCAAAAGAAAGAACCATTTAAACCTTTTGTTGAAAAAGAATCACAAGGATGTTTACTGAAATTTAATAAGATAATTAAAATAGATACATAAATTTAAAAATTATATATTAAAATTTAATACAATATATTTGGAGTATCTGTTCTAAATGGTAACAAATTATCATCAGTTGTAAAATAACCAATGCGTGTTCCTGAAGTAGGATTTACAGGAGGCAATTGTTCAATGTAATTTGAACCAGTTTTTTTCTCATGATACAAGGCGCCACATACTGAAGCAGGAGTACATCTCCCTATATCAGGATTATTTGAATATCTTATATTATTTGTTATCTGGTCATACGATCCAACTTTAAATGTTGGATAATGCCACCACATATTGGCTGATGTTTCATTTGAAATCTGATTTTTTCCAATAGGAGGATAAGTATCTTGAACTAATACCTCAGTTTGAGCATTTGGAAAATCACCCATTGCTCCGGCTAAAGAATAATTACTATAACCTTCTATAGAATTATTTAATTTGAAAAAAAGTGGTAAACCTATAGCTAATACTAAAATAAGAAATAAAAATACAATTTGATTCATATATATAAATTATATATATTTAAATTCTTTATAAAAATCAGTTTAAAACTAAAACTTTAAATTATATAATGATGGAAACTTCAACGGAAATGCGTGTAACTAAGCGTGATGGAGAACTACAAGAAGTTGCGTTTGATAAAATTTTAGAGAGAGTAAAAAAACTAGGCCAAGAAGCAGGAATTCATATTAACTATTCTTCGCTTGTAATGAAAGTTATAGACCAATTATATGATAAAATTCCAACAGCAAAGATTGATGAACTTGCTGCTGAACAATGTGCGTCTCTTTCAACAAATCATCCAGATTATGCCACTCTATCCGCTCGTATTATTATTTCTAATCATCAGAAAAATACTGACTCTGTATTCTCAAATGTGATGAAGAGGTTATACGAATTTACTGATAGTAAAGGACAAAATACATCACTTGTTTCTCAAAAACTTTGGGATTTCACTGAACGTTATTCTGAACAGTTAAATCACATGATTGATGACGAGAGAGATTATTTAATTGATTATTTTGGTTTTAAAACATTAGAAAGAGCTTATCTATTTAGAGTAAATAATACTATTGTAGAGAGACCGCAGCATATGTGGATGCGTGTATCAATTGGTATTCATGGGGATTTAAATAATGAAAATCAAGAAGAAACACTTAGACTTGTTAAAGAAACATATGATTTAATGTCTCAAAAATACTTTACTCATGCCACACCAACTCTTTTTAATGCTGGAACTCCAAGACCACAAATGAGTTCTTGTTATTTGATAGCAATGGAAGATGATAGTATAGATGGTATTTTCAATACATTAAAGGATTGTGCCCATATTTCTAAGTGGGCTGGAGGAATTGGTTTACATATTCATAACATAAGGGCCAAAGGTAGTCATATTCAAGGAACAAACGGAACTTCTAATGGTTTAGTTCCAATGTTGAGAGTTTTTAATAATACAGCTAGATATGTTGATCAAGGAGGAAATAAAAGAAACGGTTCATTTGCTATTTATTTGGAGCCATGGCATGCAGATGTTGAAGATTTCTTGGAATTGAAAAAGAACCACGGCGACGAAGAGTTGAAGGCGCGCGACCTCTTTTATGCTTTATGGATTTGTGATCTTTTTATGGAACGCGTTAAAGATAATGCTAAATGGTCATTACTTTGTCCTCATGAATGTCCTGGTTTAAGTGATGTATATGGCGATAAATTTAAAGAACTATATGAAAAATATGAACAAGACGGTAAGGCTAGAAAGACTGTAAATGCTCGCGATTTATGGTTTAAAATTTTGGACTCTCAAATGGAAACAGGTACACCATATATTCTTTACAAAGATGCTGCTAATTCTAAGTCTAATCAACAAAATCTTGGTACAATTAAAAGTTCAAATCTGTGTTGCGAAATTATAGAATATTCGGACGCAAATGAGACTGCTGTATGTAATTTAGCTTCTATAGCATTACCCGCATTTGTTAATGAAAAAACAAAAGAATTTGATTATTCTAAGCTTCATGAAGTGACAAAGGTTGTAACTAATAATTTAAATCGTGTTATAGATGTTAATTTTTATCCAACTGAAAAAACTAAAAATAGTAACTTTAAACATAGACCTATCGGTATTGGTATTCAAGGTCTTGCTGACGCTTTTATTCTTATGGATATTCCATTTCATTCTGAAGCAGCAAAGGTTGTTAATAAATTAATTTTTGAAACAATTTATCATGGAGCATTAGAGAAATCAAATGAAAGTTCAATATTATTAGGAGCATATAGTTCTTTCAACGGTTCTCCAGCTTCCAAAGGAATTTTACAATTTGACATGTGGAATGTAACACCATCAGAACGTTATGATTGGTCTTCTCTTAAAGAATCTATTATTAAGTACGGTTTGCGCAATTCACTTTTAGTTGCTCCAATGCCAACTGCGTCAACATCACAAATTCTTGGATTTAATGAATGTTTCGAACCATTTACTAGCAATTTATATTCACGCAGAACATTGGCAGGAGAGTTTGTTGTTGTAAATAAATATTTAATGAAGGAACTTATTCAGTTAGGACAATGGAATGAACAAATTAAAAATAACATTATTGCCAATAAAGGTTCAGTTCAGCAACTAACAACACTATCTGAACACATTAGAGAGAAATATAAGATTGTTTGGGAAATGCCAATGAAACATTTAATTGATATGGCAGCTGATAGAGGCGCATTTATTTGTCAAAGTCAAAGTCTAAATCTCTGGATGGAGGATCCAACTTATAACTCATTAACCTCAATGCATTTCTATTCATGGAAAAAAGGTCTTAAGACAGGAATATATTATTTAAGAAGAAAAGCTAAGCATCAAGCTCAGCAATTTACAATTGAACCAGAGGCAAAGGAATCAGAAGAAAAAGATGAAATTTGCGAAATGTGTTCGGCTTAAACAAGTTTATAAAATTTAAATCTATATTAATTTAAATTTTATAACAAGTGATAATAATTATAATTATAATAATTGAATATCTTTTGAGATTTTAATAAATGTATTACACTTTTCATTTAAATCTATATCAAGTTTTAATTTCACAAAACATCTCAAAGTTACAAGAATATCGTTGAATGAATTATGTAGATTATTTGGAGTACTTTCAAATAATTTTTGATGTAATTCCAATAATTTTGGAAATTTTATATACTCCTTTCCATATTTATCAATTGCTTTTATATTACATAAATCAATTGATTCTTGTAATGTACAGCATATATTTTTATAATTTGTTAAGAAATGAAGATTATATTTGTATGCCATTACTTCATCTTCTAAAATATTATATTTGGTTTCATAAATGAATCTAAGCAACTCTACCTTCACCATATTTATATCAAACGACACATTATGTCCAACTAGTAAATCAACATTTCTTAAATGACAAAAGAATTCGTTTAAAACTAACTCAATATTAATGCCATTTTTATGCGACATTTCATTTGTTACCCCATGTATTTTTATACATTCTTCTGGTATAGTTATTCCATCTTTTAATTTAACTATTGTATCACTCGATTCAACTATATCGTTTAAAATTGTATCGTATATTACATAGCTAAATTGTACAATATGAGGCCATAAATTTAACATATCGGGATTCATGATTTTTGATTTTGGGAGACCAGTAGTCTCTGTGTCGAAAACTAAAACGCGCATTATATTCAATAAATATTAGAGTTTAAGCTTTATTTTTAAAGTATTAATGTAATAAAAAAGATTTTAAACTCTCAATTTTTTATTTAATTTTAAAATACGAATAAATTAGAATAATCACGTGTTAGATGTATCATACCACCTGCGTCTAGTTTTTTAAATCTATTAACTAATTCTAAATCATATATTTTATTACTATTTTCAAATTCTATAATATAATAAAAAAAATTATACATGGGTCCGCCATGAAAAGACATGTGGTCAATTTCATATTTTATTTCATAATCAATAATTTTACCAAGATTAAATATTAAATTATCTTTTTTTCTAATTATGTAATATGTATTATCTTTATTAATTTGTTTTACTGATGCACAAAAAAAATATAAAGGATAATCTTTTCTTTCATTATTTTTTTCTTCTAGTTTGTCCATAATAGTATAAATATTAATAACTATTTATATTGTTAATATAATTAACAATAATTTTTACAAATTCCAAAGCTTCTTCGATGCCAAATTGTAATACCGTGTTCTTTAATTCCATCAATATGTCTTTTTGCTCCATATCCTTTGTTAGAATCAATACCATAATGTTGCGATAATGTTGGATTTTGTTGGCATAATTCGTCTATGTATCTATCCCTTTCTACCTTAGCTAATATAGAAGCTGCTGCAATAGAGGCATACTTATTATCACCACCTTCAACAGTTATGTGCGGTATAGACTGTATTTTATTTGTACTTTTATCTAAGTAAGTAACAGGATTAAAATAGTTACCGTCAATTAATAAACTATAAGAATAGTCTTTCCCTTCTTGTTGTCCTTTTTCTTTTAATTTTTTGTTTAATTGGTTTCTAATTTCTAATATTGAAATATGCATCGATAATTGTGTTGCTTGTAAAATATTTATTTCATCAACTTTTTTCTCATCTTCAAAGCTTATATACCAAGCTAAAGCATGATCTTTTATATATTGTGATGCTTCTTCAATCTTCTTTTTTGAGTGATATTTTTTACTATCCTTAACCATCGAACAATCAAAGCTATCATCTTTAGGTAAAATTACTGCTGCTGTATAAACTCTTCCAAACATTGGACCTCTTCCAACTTCATCAACTCCGACTTCATATACCTTATCGTTTTCATTATAACACTTCTTTAATACTGGTTGAGGAACCCTTGTTCTTGTTTTTAGTTTTTTTGTTTTTGGCATAATAATATATTCTTCATCTGATTCAGAATCATCAACAATTTGTGCGCACTCGTAGTCAGTATTCATTTTTAGTTTATAATTATATTATTATTTGATTATTCCAATTCAATTTTTTAATGTAATAAATATAATTATATATAGTTGTAAACTTTTTTCACTATATAAATTATACAATGAATACTGAAGCATTATTTCTTTTCTTGATTTTATTATTAGGGCTTGTTTTATGTTCCTTTTTAGGAGGTAATTGTGGTAATGAAGGTTTTACCGGTGATTTTTCTGGAACATTTACAACTAAATATACTGATAACAATAACAAAAATATGACTAATACAACAAATGGTACATCAACTAGTACAAATGGTTCGTCAACTAGTACAAATGGTTCGTCAACTAGTACAAATGGAGCATCAACTAGTTCAAATGTAAATTATGATAACTATAATCATTTTAATGGTTCGTCAACTCAATTAGCTACCGGAACTTCATTTTATGGTCCTAATGGCGGTTCTGTTGTTGTAAGTACAGATAGTAATGGACAACAAAGTTTACAAGTTACATTAGCAAATGGACAACAACCTATGTCATTTTCATCTCAACAATCTTCTACTACAGAAAGTTACACAAATTATTATGGCAATAATGGAACAGCTACAACATATTATGGACCCAATGGAGCCACTGCTACCGTAGTTAATGGAGATAATGGACAACAAGCCATAAATGTTCAAACATCTTCAGGATCTTACACATACAGTCAATCTGGTTCTAATACTGATAATACTACTTCTACCCAATACTACGGAAGTACGGGTTATCCAATTCAATCTAGTAGTTCCAGTTTAGCATATCAAGGACCTTATGGAGGCAGTGCTGGTTCTGTAACTGGTCCTCAAGGTAATACTGCTTCTTATGCTCAAGGTCCTCAAGGTAATACAGTTGCGGGCGCAAGCACTGGAGGATATGGTGATCAATATTATAGTACAATGCCTCAAGGCATTTCTAAAAGTCAAATACCTTCTGGTCAAGAAGATTTGTATATTTTGAAATCTCAAATTGTTCCACCTGTTTGTCCTGCTTGTCCTGTTGGTGCTGCTTGCCCAAGACAAGAAAAGTGTCCTCCATGCCCAGCATGTGCCAGATGCCCTGAACCTTCTTTCGAATGTAAAAAAGTTCCTAATTACAATGCTATTGGAAGTGACTATCTACCTGCTCCAGTTTTAAATGATTTTTCTTCATTTGGAATGTAAATTAAATTATTTATGTAATAATTATTTAAATAATTTAAGTAAAGCTGTCGCGCAGTACCTTTGGTTTTAACCTCTTCTAGTATTTCTTTTAATTTTATTTTCTCTCTTTTTAATTGAAATCTTTTTACTTTTTATTTTATTATTCTTTGTTTTCTTTATATTTCTTAAACGTTTATTTTTTACTGTTCCTGCTGCCTGTATTGCTGTATCCATTCTGTATTTTGGCATATAAATCATTGAATTATGCGATTTTCGAGGTTTCATCATTAAATTAAATTTATTTGGTAAACCCTTACCAAGGTCTTTTAATGACACTTCTTCAATGACACTAACAGATGAAAGTTGTAATAATATATTGCTTATTGATTCTAGATCATTTTTAAGGTTTCCACTATCAATAAAATTAAATAGACTTTCTTCTACTTTATCACTATTTCCAATATTGATTTTAATACTCTCGAATTTATCTGCTAGTTCTTTTCCAAATTTATCTTTTATATTTTCATAATTATAAATTAATCCATTTTTAGAATATTTTAATTGATTATTTGTAATTTTCATAAGAACACTGTTAGAGTACTTAATCAAAAATAAACATAAATATTCATATGATTCGACAATTGAAACTTTATTTAAAAGATTATTTTTTTCTTCTTGTGTAAAATCTTCTAATTTATCTATTTCCTCCTTCGATTTACTCAGTTCATAATACCCATTCATGACATTTATATCTATATGTCCAATTAAACTACGAATTTCGGACATTATTCGGTAATTTTTATCATCGAAGTTGTTTATAAATTTATCTTTATCACTGCTAATTAGCTTTAAGTTATACAATATGAATGTTATTAAATAAAAGCTAATATCGCTCCATTTTTTCATATCATATATAATAGTATCACCTTCGATTATATCAATATCTAATGCGGCTAAAATATAATCTATAGAATCCTCTTGTATGTATTCAATATTTATAAATACATCGATTATTTGTGAATAATAGTTTCTAATATTAATAGCATCTTGTAATGTAGATGTATCTTCATTTAAAGTTGCTATTTCATCTGTTATATCTTGTAAAGATTTGAGTTTTGGTTGAAAACTATTCAATGAATAATATGCCTGTAACATCAATATTGAAACACAATATTTATCAATGCTGTCAATATTTTCATAATTAAAATTCATTTTATCTGGCGTTATTAAACCTTCATATTGAGAGTTATTTGTTTTAATTAAATTTGAAAAACATTTTAAAATATAAATTTGATTTTTTCTATAACTTTCTTCGTTTGGACCACCTCCTAATGATTGTCTACTAGGTGTTTTAGCTTTTATAACACTGGGTCTTGGTTCTTCAACTTCACTAGGAATTTTAAATTCAGGAACTTCTTCTTTGGTTGTCTGTAAAACCGCTGGAGCAGAATCAGCTCTTAGTTCATCAGCTACTAATTTAGGAGCTGATTTTATTGGAGCAGACGTTGGTGTTTTCTTTCTTGAAAAATCAGGTAATTCTTCTAGTATTGTATTAATAGTAGATTTAAATTTATCATACTTATTTGTTTGTGAAGCAAATTTACCTTTTGCGGTTTTAATGTTTGGTAAAATATGATTCACAATGTCAGATAGAGAGAAAATAAAGTTTATTTTTTCATTAATAATATTTTCATCCCAAAAAATAACCTTTCTTATATTAGTTCCCATTATTGAAAGTTTATTATTGTAAAATTCATTTAACTCTTTTAGTACGCCATAAAATTCTTCGACGTCTTCTGTTTGCTTAAGTGAACTAGAAAATTTTTCATAAACTGGTATATTTTTCTTTAATTCATCATAAGCACCTTGTGTTATTGTAACATCTTTACCTTTCTTGTCAAGAACGGGTTCTCCTCCAATATCTAACATTTGGGGAGGTGTTTCCTTGCTATATGGCTGAGAAGACATTATTTTCATGGATTGTAAAGCTTTTTCAAAAAAAGTAACAAATTCTTGTTTAATTCTCTCAAAATCTTCTTTTGATATAACAACTGGTTCAATAATAAATTCATTATCGGTAAATATATTTCTGAGTTGTTCAATTATTTTATTATAATAAAAACGCGTTAATTCATTTTCATTTCTCTCAATTTCATCAATAAAGTTTTTGTCAACGGTTTCTTTTAACTGAACATAAAATTTTTCTAACTCATTATAGTCATTAACATAACCTTCTAATGCTTTTTTAATATCTTTTTGTTTTGAAGCCTTTTTAGATGGATCTTCTAACTGTGAAACTTCTGGCATTTTTCTACTTTTTAATTGAGCATCAGCATAAGCAATATCGAGTGAATCTTCAACAAATTTTATAATTTTATTGGCTTTATTTCTTACATCAACTCCACTTGCGAGTGGACCTCTTTCTTTTACCAAAGAGGATTCAAATGGAATAGCAGCTTCCGTATTAATTATTTTCTTTTTACTAGAACTTGAATTGATTTTAAACTCTGTTGGACTTTCACCTTTTAATAATGTTTCCTTATAAATAGGCAAATTCATTAAAAATTTACCCACAGGCTCCAAACCGTCAGGTGAACCTTTCAAGAGCTTATCGCCCGGCTTTGCTTCACTTTCAACATCGCCATAAGTAAAATATGGAGCAAAATACATCGCAAATTTTGAAGGAGGAGAATAAATCGTCGATGCCCCATTAATCAATGCTGTAAAATATGCGTTTTCATCTCCAGTTATCTGCATACATTCGGCATATTTATTTCTATTTAAAAATAAAGAATCTGTACATCTACTTTTATCACCAATATATTTAATTTTGAGTAAAAATATACTCTCGAAAGCATAATTTCTAACAACTCCTGTTTCTTCTCTAAATATTTCTCTCAATTTTGGCGAATTTATATATAATTTTTGCGCAACTTTAACAATTGATTCACTTACATCCACATTGTCATCACTAATTATTCCAATTTGTCCTGAAAATATCTTTTTAACAACATCGTTAATGCCTTCAGAAACTGAAGGACCTGCTGTATCAGAAAAATAAAAATACCATCTTTTAAAGGTGTCATCTTTTAATTTTAATTCAAAATTACTAACTAAATTTTGCGTCAGACTTGGTAAAAATGATGTGTTATTAACGGTATAATTTATTAACTGTTTAAGAGCAAATGGATATTGTTCAGGATTTATTTTCCAATTTTCACCTAGTTTATCTTCACATTCTAAATTTATTTCATCAAAACCAACATAAATAAAATGAGAGAAAACTCGTGCGTTATTTTTTGAATTTGTAGTGTTCTTTAAAATAACCTTTAAAAAGGTCATTCTTATAACAGCACCTTGCAAATTTCCTTGATTATCAAATATAGTCATAAAAATATCCATTTCAGGTGGAAAATACTCTGGTATGTTTTCACCACCTTGTAATGAACTATCTAAAACACCAGATACTACTTGAAATCTAAAAGGATATTTATAATTTAAATCTTGTTCAATATTTGTATCAATGGCAGTTTGACAAGGTGATTTAAATTCTTTCTTTTTTGTTTTTGGCTTAGAAATTATTAGTTCGCTTGTATCAGAATCACTCTCAGAAGCAGCAGTTGTGCTTCCTTGAGAATTTTCTTCTCTAAATTCATCTTCTTCAACAAGACTTTCAACATTAACAATATTACAATTATCAGAACAGTTTAAACTATCCATAACTTTTTCTATAACAGGTGCAATATTCATATCATTAACAGTACCAAATTGTTTTATAATAAATCTGTTTTCGTTTACTTTATCGCAACCATTATTCATTTTAGACCTTAATTTATTGTAAGTATCTTTATCATAAATTTTTGGGTATTCTGAATATATTTTATCTTTAACAGTTTCATATAAATCATTTACCTTATTTATTCTATCGTTTAAGTTTTCTTCAGTTCCATCGCAAAGCATGTTTGTTACCTCTGGGTATTTAAAATCGGGATGAATTTGAGGTGATATGTTTTTAGATATTTTTTTTAGTATTTCAATAAATATATTTTCAAATATAAAATATCTCGCTCTATTTTCTGGGGATAGTCTTTCAGAAGCTTTTGAATCAGGGGATCTTACACCATAAAATTTATATGTTGCTCCTCTTAGAATACTAGTTTCATCTATAGCTCCACCGCCCTGTCCCTCTTCTTCCACATCTTCTTCTACATCTATATGTTTTTCTATTCTATAAAGCTCAGCAAGAAAATCATTATATAATTTATCAAAAACTTCCTGAGAGAAAAAATCATTAAAATTTTTCTTTGTTATTTTTTTACCATCTATTTCAAAATTATTTATAAAAGCATCTGAATTACTTTCGTCTTTACTTTTATAAAGCATCTCATAACACGGAACTATATTTTCAACACTAGTAACTTTATCTCCCGAATAAATTACTTCTGGTTCTCCTGATGGTAATTGTTTAATACTATTAATTTTAATTGAATATATATGTTTTTTTTCATTCATACTCCATACATCATGCATACCTTTATCCCATCCATCTGAAGTAAAACCTAAGAATATTAGTTGAGCGTGTTTCTCTTCAACAGGTAATTTAAGTCTGTTACCTCTTGGGTCACAATGCATAGTTATGTCAGTACCAAGTGTTATAAATTGGTCAAAACAATCCATTATTTTTTGAATATCTAAATTGTCGCCATTTTTGTATTCAGAATTACTAAGTAATTGAAAACTATCATCTCCTATTATCATAATACCAACTATTCCTTGTTTTCCTGAAAAACTTGTTTTAACTAATGTATTCATGAAATCATTTGAATAAATATTTTCTGTAATTCCTTCTAGTAACTCTTCTCCGTCAACATCTTTTTTTAATACACCCTTTGATATTTCAGTAACCCATGATGAAGAACCAGAAGTTCTACCACCTCTAAAGTCATGACATTGATCTAAAGGCATAAAAAAAAGTGTTGTCATTATATTTTCACATTTTTGAAGATAAATTGGTGTTATACTTGTTATGTCTATTCTCTCCATTTCCTTCCAATTGGGATGAATACTTTCAGATGTTTGGTTTACTACTCTATAATAATTTTGAAGACTATTCCCGTATTTATGGTGTTGAGTTTCAAAATTACTACAATTAGATTTAACATCCTTCAAATCATTATTGAATACATAAATATTGGGATCTAAATCATTTGAAGTATTTATATGAAATGTTTCAGCAACATCATTTAAATTACATAATAATAGTTTATTCCATGTATGATAAAAATATGGATAAGGTTCTCCTACTAGAAATTCTGGAATTGATATTGATGATTGATTTATTCCAGTTCTTTCCATTTCTTCTCGAGGCTTAAATTCTACATCTGTTGATGTTTCTTCCTTGGTTTTTTCTTCCGTTTCATCTATTACTGCTTGCCTTCCTATTTTTAATTTTCCTAACATATATTATAATTATAAAATATTTAATTATAATGTATATAACCTAAATATTACATTTATTCTCGTGTCTTGATACATTTTTTATCCATTTGAAATGTAGCAGTTTTGTCTTCTTGAGGTACAATATTAATAATACATTTGGCTTTTTTACCATATAATGGTTCTGTACACCCCTTTTCCTTCTTCTTCATTGTTGTAGATTTTTTAAATGTAAATACTTTTGGTTTTTCATCAGTACATCTTGATCTGAAATGTTCATATCTTTCTCTTACATCACAATATGTTAAGTTAGATTGTTTATTCAACATTCTATTAATAGTTTCATGGAGCTCATAAATATAACGAGAGAAGGTTTCCCTACTTTTCATATGACACATTTGTAATGGTTTCTTTTTAAAATTATTTGCTAAATTAATTCTACAATACTTACATGGTAATACATAACGAAGATTTAACACGTAATCTCTATAATGTTTTTTATCTTTTAATGTAGGATTAACTGGATAATTAAAGCTCATAGTATGAAGGAAATGCCATTGAGCGGGACCCCAAATACTTACAAGCATACCATCTCCTGCGTTATAATCTTTTTTTGAAAAAATGTGTTTTTTTGTTTTATTTTGTGTATTTCTATTTTTACGAGTTTGTGTCATTATATATATTAATTAAATATTAAAAATAAAATATATATAAAAAATATATGGATTCGAATACCCCATTTAACTTGATGATTTTTACAGATGAAACAAAAAAAATTTGCTTATGCTCTGCTACTTCAATCATTCTTATTGTTCTTTTTATAATTAGTCCATTAAGTAATTTCTTTACGACATCTTTGTTAATGAAAATTGTAACAGTATTTATTTTGATTTATACTATTTATTTAAACAATAAACAAACGGAACTATTAAGAGAGTCTAGTTTACTCATAAATTCTGAAAAACTTAAGGCACAACTAAATTTAAATATAATATGTAGTTTTGTATTTACGATATTCATAGGGTTATTAGTTATTTTTGTTGTCAAAAGTTTTTTCTGATTTAGTTAAAGAGATAAATGATTTAGAAAATGTTTGTTTAACTTCGATAATTTTTTTATAATATAGTTTATCATTTGAGAAATTATATTTTTTTATTTCAATGAGTTCGCCGTTATTAGTTCTAAATAACATATAATATATTAATTTAATATCTTTATATTGTATTCGTTAAAACAGAATGTTAATTTCTTCTAGAATATATATAAATGGCTACCGCAAAATATATTAACTTTAATCAAGGTTTACCAATTGGGGAAGACTCTACTAGTATTTTTTCAAGGATTAAAAGCGCAGGAAGTAATTTAAATAGTACGACATTAACAATTATTGTTGCTGTTATATTATTTGCTGTTATTGCTGGGATTTATTATTATTATTACATGTTACCTGAAATGAAGGCAAAATACCAACCTAATAGTGAACATGTACAAGAAGGTGGAAATGGAAATGGTAGTACAGCCGAGCTACTATTTTTTTATGCTGACTGGTGTCCTCATTGTAAATCAGCTAAACCAATATGGAACGACTTAAAATCTGAATATGAAAATAAAACAATTAATGGATATAAAGTTGTATTTACTGATGTAAATTGTTCTGAAGAAACTGCTGAAGTTGATAAGATGATGAATCAATATAATGTTGAAGGATATCCTACTATAAAATTACTGAAGGATGGTCAGATTATCGAATATGATGCAAAACCTTCAAAAGAAACGCTTACTCAGTTTTTAAACACTGTTCTATAAAGTGTCTAGCAGTTTCTGTACCATTTTTAAATAAATCGCGTCTAATTTGTACATTACTTAATGCGTTTTTTAAAACATCAAAACTTAAGTAATGTGTATCACAAATTAGTTCATTTTTTATTTGTCTTTGATTATTATCACTATTAACACTGAATACAGCCTTAAATAAAAAATTTAATAAAAAATCTAACATTGTAGAATCAGAATTTACGTTTTCTTTTTCATCTCTATATTTGTTTTTAAACCCTAGTATTTCATGAGGATTTTTACCTGATTCAATACAATAATTTAATGGATAATTACATGCCATTCCTCCATCAATATAGCATTTATTATCAATACATACTGGCGTAACTAGTATAGGTAACGCGCAGGTCATTTGTATAGCGGTCATAAGTGACAACTTAGGATGAGTCAAATAAGAAATATCGTCTACACTGTATTCATTAATTTCAAACGAATATATGTGTAATTCTATATTAGATAATTTATAAAAATCTTCTAAATTTATATCCATTGGAATATCTTTAGCATCAAGAAGAGGTTTAAAACATTTTTCAATAGTTTTTATGTCAAAGATGCCCTTCTTAGTGTAGGCGTCAAAAATATTTTGAACTTTAATAGGAAATACATCCTGCCACGGTCGTTTAATAATATAATCATTTATAGTTTCCCAATCAAATTTAAGACAAATTAATACAGCAACGATTGCTCCTGCTGATGTTCCATAAATTGATTCAATATTTTTCATATCCAGTATTTCATTTTTTTCAAGATGTTGAATAGCTCCAAGTATTTGTATCATTATTGGACCACCACCAGAAATAACCAAGTGTTTAATTGTCATAATTTTAAGATTAAAATTATCTTTATGCTATTATTATTATTATTAAAAATTAAATAATAACAATAATTTATTTATACCTATTTATTATTAAAAAATATAAAATACAAAATATAAAATTCAATTAAGAAAACTATTCTTGTTATTATAAGTGCTATATCTAAGAACAATTCTTCTGCTCTTTTTATATTATTAGGTGTAATAAAATAGTGGTGATATTTTAAAATAACTACTTCATCTATAATTTTTTTAACAATATAATAATATAACAAACCCAAAATATAGACATTTGAAATTTTATAATTAAATAATAAATAAAGAGAGATTAATATTATTACAATATTAATAAAAAATAAAAATTTTTGAAAATTTTCACTTGTATAAATAATTCTCTGTTTTCCTATTGCCCACCACCCAACAGTTACGAAATTTAAAATTATTGCTGATATCAGCAATATGTAAACTTGCTCACTCTTATCTAAAGTCAACATGTATATATATTTATTATAAAATAAATTAATATGAATAATTTATTAAATTTTTTTCTAAAATGTATTTAAATGGCAAATATATTTACGTTGGAAAACATCGAAGACTTCTCAGAAAAAGTCAATATAGACGAATTATATGAAAAAAAACGCAAACAAGACTTGAATAAATTAG
>Ga0209443_1000948_pt1 | contig 18866 bp, 6 predicted proteins | sample LauGreBMM110DCMD_2_FD_187571 | JGI IMG/M metagenome (GOLD analysis project Ga0209443, IMG submission 187571) | Freshwater lake microbial communities from Lake Michigan, USA - Su13.BD.MM110.DCMD (SPAdes) (version 2) | ecosystem: Environmental > Aquatic > Freshwater > Lake | place: Lake Michigan... | reverse complement strand
TTTTTACATTTTATTTTTACATTTTATTTTTACATTTTATTTTTACATTTTATTTTTACATTTTATTTTTACATTTTATTTTTACATTTTATTTTTACATTTTATTTTTTATATTTTTTAAGTGTAAACTCCATTTCCATTATAATAAAACGGGTTTAACCCTTTTACTTCTCGTTGATTTCGTTTCTTTTACTAAACTTATTTTAGTATTTTCACAAGAATTATGGTTTTCTCTATCCTGTTTATAAACAACATATTCTTTTTTCAACTGGATTAATTCTGTATTCCACATTTCTACAATAGTTCTATTTTTAATTTCATCTAGTTCGTTACATTTTTTGGTATATTCCGCAAATATTTTTTCGGCATTTTCCTCAGTAACACTATCCATAGGCATTTTTACTAAATACTTATATTCATTATCATCATCTATTATATCGTATCCTTTTGTTTTTAACATATCGATAACAACATCCTTTTTCTTCTTTCTTAAATCAATCGTATCATTTAATGTTTCGTTAATATATTTTTTTCGATTTAATAAAATAATTAGTTCTTTTTCTAATGTGTTTATCATATAGTCTTTTCTGGTTTGAAACATATTCAATCTAGTATCATAATATTCATCTATGATACTTTCTACATTCTCATACTTTTTTAATTTATCATGCGCGTTAAATAATCTCATATTTGTTGTGCTTGATGTTGTGTATAATTTAAATGTTTTTTCAAACAAAGAACATCCATAATCTGCTTGGGATGCTTCTAATTCTTCAAATTTACCTTTATTTAATGTTATGATAAAATCTATGTTTGTGTCCTTACTCATATCATCATAATCTTTTACAATAGGAATTATCTTTTTACCGGTTTTATCAACGCTTTCGGTTAACGACTCTAATAGTTCTTTAAAATCGTCAGTCCAAAACCCAACAGGTAATTCTGTAATACGAACCTTATCGGGTCCGACTTTTTCATATTTACCTTTAATTAAGTATTTTCCGGAAGTAAGTTCCTGAATTGTTCCTTTAAACCCTTCATAATAAGGTATAAATTTACAATTGAATACGGTGTTATTTAATTTACACATTAAATAGTCGATTATCTCTAACGGATTATAACACATTATTTCTGTGCTAAATCCTGTTCCGATACCTTTACTTCCATTTACTAATACCATTGGTATAATTGGAGCATAAAAGATCGGTTCAACCAAATTTCCGTCATCATTTAAATATTGTAAAATATTGTCATCCATTTGAGGAAATATAATACGAGTTAGTTTATTTAATTGAGTAAATATATATCTTTCCGACGCACTATCATTTCCGCCTTTAATTCTTGTTCCAAATTGTCCATTTGGCATAAGCAAATTTATGTTATTTGAACCAACAAATATTTGTGCCATACCAACAATTGCTGCGTTTAAACTTGCCTCTCCGTGATGATATCCGGATTGTTCCGAAACATAACCGGTAAATTGAGCAACCTTAATTTCAGTTGTTAAATTTTTTTTAAATGCGGAATATAAGATTTTTCTTAAACTAATTTTAAGACCATCCATTAAATTCGGGATGCTTCTATCACAATCATATTTTGAAAAGTGTATAAATTCTTTATTTATAAATTCATCATAAGATACAAGCGTTTTATTTGTATCTAAATAACTTTTTCGGTCGTAATTTTCAAGCCATTCCTTACGGTCATTTGCCCTTTTTTTATTAAATATCATATCAATCGCGTTGTTGCTAACGGTTCCGTTATGCTCAAACCCAACTATCTTTTTTGCTTCGAAATATTCACGAAATTCTTTACTGGTGCTTGTCCCCAACCCTTTATAATACTTGATTTTCCATCCTTTAAAATCATTTGTGGTTTTCCATAATTCATATTCTCCATCGTTATAAAATACCATATTTTTGTTTCCCTTATTTGCCTTTAATATTGGCGTATTCATAAACCCAATAAATCCAGGAATAAGTAGGAGGGAAGGCCATTCAGATTGGAATAAATTAATACACAACCCTTTAATATGGTGACCGTCTAAATCAGCATCAGTCATTATTAATACTTTGGAGTATCTTAAACAAGATAATATATTATCCGGTGTGTATTCTTTCCCGATTTCCAACCCCAATATTTTTTTGATTTCACAAATCTCTTTATTGTCGTTAATTTTTTTGGTTGTTTCTCCCAGGACATTCATTATTTTACCTTTCATTGGATATACTCCATATGTATTTCTATCTTCAGACGATAAACCAGATACTATACCTGCTTTTGCTGAATCTCCTTCACAGAATATAATGGTACAATTATTTGATTTATCAGTTCCTGCCCAATTAGCATCAATTAATTTGGGTATACCACGAATATTTTTGCTTTTTGTTCCATCTGATTTTTTTGATATTTTATTCTCCTTTAATTCTGTAATTGTACATGCTGAATCCATTACGCCCATTTTTGCGATTTTTTCAATAAATTTGTCGCTTATAACACATGTCGAACCAAATTTAGAGGATGGCGTATTCATGTAATCTTTGGTTTGACTATCAAACGAAGGGTTCTCAATGTCACATCTTAAAAACAGAAATAGTTGTTCTTTAATACTAACAGCATTAACCTTAACCTTTTTCTTCTTTTCTATATATTCAACCAATTTTTTAGTTATTTGGTTTAATATATATTCAACGTGTTTTCCTCCTTTTGATGTATGAATACCGTTTACAAATGAGATTTGAATAAACTCGTGTGTTGGAGACAATGCTATTGCGTATTCCCAACGCTCGCCATTTTCTTCATATACTCGTTTTACATCTGTTTTATTACCAATATATAAATCAATATATTGTTGGAAGTTTTTCACCGGAATTATTCCTGAATTGTATTTAACTTTTAAAGACTTATCGGTAATTGCCGCAACATCATATATTCGTTTTTTTAACAGTGATATAATATCAGGTGTTAAACTACTAATACCGAATCTTGCGTAATCAGGTTTAAATGTAATTTTTGTATATGGTTTTTTACCCTTACATTTAGTAATTTCAGGTTTACAAATCTCATCCAAATTATTTTTAAACTCTTGTTTATACTTTAATCCTCTAACGTGGTCTATTGTTTCAATCGACCCGAAGATAGACCAAACAAGAACCAATTTAAAACCAAATCCATTTTTACCTCCAACTATCTTCTTTTCTGTTTTATCGTAATTTGTAGATGTTCTAAGATGTCCAAAGATTAATTCAGGAATCCATATTTTATATTCTGGATGTTCGGCAACATCAATGCCGTTTCCGTCATTAATCATTATAATTGTTCCATCTTCTTGAATTGAAATGTCTATAAAAGAAACAGGTAACGTGTTCTCCGTATTATTAAGAATTAATTGTTGCATACGAATTACGTGATCACGACAATTCACGATGCCTTCATCAAATAACTTAAATAATCCAGGATTATATGTGATGGTTTTGTCTATAATTTTATCTTGGGTTTCATTTAAAATCCATAGCGTTGATTCTATGTTTTCGACTGAACCAATATAAGTATCTGGATTATCTAATATATGCTGTTTATCTGTTTTTTGTTGATATTTGTTGGAAAGGAATGCGTCAGTTTCGTTCATACTTTAATTATTAATGTAAGGTATTTTAGTTATTGTCTTGTGTTTAATTCGTTTTTATTTCAATTTTATTATTATGTAACATTATAATGAACCAAGTATCCGAGTGTAAAAACATATATTGTGTATGTAAAAAACGACAAATAAGCACAATCACATCAATAGAAAATAAAAAATTTAATCCTAATAATTCAAACATTTCAAACAAATTACGACAGGCAAGGATAATTTCTTCTAGTTTAGGAGGAAAACCGGTTATTTTAAATTAACAAGTATCATATTATTTTTTTCTCTCTTAATTTTATAAATGACTAGGTTTACAAAAACAGCAAATGGTAAATATAGCATACAAGGAAAAGTTTATGAATTATTATCAGGAACTCGCGCACAAGTATGGCACGGAACCGCGTATAAAACTAGTGGAGGACTTACTAAAAAAAACCTTTTTCAAAACAAAAATGGAAGAATCGTATCCAAAACAAAACATGCTTCATCTAAAAAGGAGATGCGATTATTGAAATTTGGATATGGAACCAAAAAGGGGAAATTTGGATTTGTTAAAGTTACCGGTAAATCAAAGAAAAACAACAAAAAGATGAAAGGAGGTAATGGTGTTAATTACGCATTATCTCCATCACATATTTCCGGAATTAGTAAAACGTCAGGAGTTGAACTTCAATTTATGGCTGGAAACGCAACCTCATAAATTAATTATATTATCCAATCATTAATGATAAAATTATCATAAACTATATAATCTTTTATTTTAATACATAAATACTTTTCGAAATATCGTTTGCTAACTATAAATTTGCTGGTTGTTCCTACAAATTTACAATAACTATTATAAGCGTCAGAAATAGATAATAGTTTTAACGGTTGTTTAGTCTTGAAAAATGTTTTTATACATTCTAATGAATTATTAATATCTGTAATCTTATCCCATAAAACACAACTTACGTTTAATACGTATTTATCTTCAAGTATCTCTACATTCGGAAAAAAATGACATAATATTTTTAATACATTTTCTTCATTAATAATTCCTGATGAGAATGTTGCTTCTGTTTTACTTTTTACCCAAACCTTAAATAATACGCATAGTTCATCTAATTCAATCTCTTCAATATTGGTTTCTGCGTTATTTGTTATACTTACGGTTTCTTCCCAGAAATTAATAAAATCAAATACTACAGGTAAATATTTACTTGTAATATTATAAAAAGTATCACTAGGTTCATCATAATCATACCTCTGTTTCAATAGAGTTTTTAAAGTATTTGAATAAATTATATTTGGAAGTGACACACTAGATAAATAATGTTTCCATATAAAATGTATTTTTTTCCATTCTATTTTTAAATTATTATTAGCAGATATTTGGAGACATTGAGAACAGAAATTATCAAATATAACGGTTTGATTATTATTTTTTAAATACAAAACGTGAGGTTTTATATCCTCGACTGAATTAAATTCTAAAAACTTTTCGGAATTTTCGTATCTATTTGAATAATGAACGGCAACACACAATAAATTAAGACCGTTTTTTCTAATTAATTCTTTCCATAATTCAAACGAAAAATTCTCATTTATTTGTATTAATCTACAATTATCGTAATTATGTGTTTCATGGTATTTAGTCATAAAATTGTAAATTATATTTGTATTACATATAGTAATACTCGATATATTATCTAATTCAGTCAATAACCGTTTAGTTTTTGATGTAACTATATAAATTAATTTATTTTTTTTCTTTAAAATGTTATCTCCCAATATTGTCAAAAAATATTTTGCTTGATTTTTTTTCGTAAAAATTGATGGATATAATAAATTTAAAATATTTTGAATCGTATTCGTCTCAGGTATAGAACTAAATAAACTACGGTCTTTTATTTGTTTTATAATATTTATTTTTGTTCGTTGTTTCCATTTCATTAATACCTTATCTTTAGAAATATTCGAAAGTAAATTATAAATAATATGGTCTTCTTTAACAATAGTATAATTTTCTCCATCATATTCATAAAAATAATTACTTGTTGACAAATAAAAATATTGATTTTTACTTAAAAAAATCTGAATAAATTGCTGTTTCTCATTAATTAAATTATTTAAACGGATTACTCTTTCCGCATGATTAATTATTTCGCTTTCTAGTGTTTTGGGTAAATAATGTATGATATGGTTGTTGATTCTTTGTAACATATACGAATTATTTCCATATTTATTTAATAAATCATCAATTGAATTTATACACTTTTCACGAACCGTTATAAGTTCTGTCATAATATAATAATCTAAAAGTAAGTATTTAAATTATTATATTAATATTTAAAAAATGTATTATATTAATATATATTTAAAGGGTTTAACGATAAATTAATAATGACGACAAATTTTTCAAGACAATCTAATACTGATGGAAACATTTTAACCATCAAAACAGTCCAAATCGCACCTTTTAGAACATTAATGACTGCCTTAAAGGATATTTTATTAGAAACGAATATTACTTTTCAACCTGACGGAATACGTATAATTAATATGGATAAATCACACACCATTTTAGCACACTTATTTTTAGCAGCACCCAATTTTGAATTTTATGAATGTAAAAAAGATAAAATCATTATTGGAGTAAACATGTTTCATTTATTTAAATTAATTAATTCAATTGATAATGATGACACGCTAACGATATATATTGAAAACGCCGATTACGCAGAAGGAATTGTATCACATCTAGCATTAAAATTTGAAAATGGAGAAATAAAACAATGTAAAACCCAGAAATTAAGACTTATTGAACCAGATCCTGAAGAATTAGAATACCCCGATGTTAAATTTTCATCAATTATTAATTTACCATCAGCAGATTTTCAAAAAATTATTCGAGATATGTCTTGTATTTCAGATAAAATAGAGATTAAATCTGTAGGCAACGAATTAATATTTAAATGTTCGGGACAATTCGCATCGGCAGAAATTCATCGTGCTGAATCAGACGGAAGTATGGAATTTGCGTTAAAACCAGATTCATCAAAGGTTATTCAGGGCGAATTTTCGTTAAAAAACTTGGGTTATTTTATTAAGTGCACGAATTTATGCTCTCAAATTGAGGTTTATTTGGAAAACGATTTACCTTTGGTAGTTAAATATAATGTTGCTAGTTTGGGTGAAATCAAACTGTGTGTTTCTTCTTTACCGTCATAATTATGCGGTTAATTATGTTTTAATATATAATATAATATTTATTTTTTTTGTATGAAATTCAATATTATATTATATTATATTATAAATGTCTACTGGAATCGTTTATATAACCGGTCCAACAGGTCCAACCGGTCCTACAGGCATTACAGGTCCAACGGGTTCTCACGGTTGTACGGGTGCTACTGGAAAAATCGGATATACTGGTCCTACTGGTCCTGCTGGACTTCAAGGTCCTACTGGACCTACTGGACCTAGTAATTTAGGAATTACAGGTGTAACTGGTTGTGCTGGTCCAACAGGTCCTAAAGGAGATACTGGCCCCACAGGTCCCACAGGTCCCACAGGTCCTACAGGTCCTACAGGTTCTACAGGTCCCACAGGTCCCACAGGTTCTACAGGTTCTACAGGTTCCACAGGTTCTACAGGTCCAACAGGTCCAACAGGAATGACAGGAGAAATAGGACCAACTGGTGAAAAGGGAGAACCCGGCGTAACCGGAGCAACAGGTGAAAAAGGAGAAACAGGTGAAAAAGGAGCAACCGGTGAAAAAGGAGCAACCGGTGAAAAAGGAGAAACAGGCGCAACTGGAGCAACAGGAGAAAAAGGAGAAACAGGAGAAAAAGGAGAAACAGGCGCAACTGGAGCAACAGGAGAAAAAGGAGAAACAGGCGCAACTGGAGCAACAGGAGAAACCGGCGCAACCGGTGAAAAAGGAGCAACTGGTGAAACAGGAGCAACTGGTGAAAAAGGAGCAACTGGTGAAAAAGGAGCAACTGGCGCAACCGGTAATACAGGAGAAACTGGTGAAACAGGAGCAACTGGTGAAAAAGGAGCAACTGGTGAAAAAGGAGCAACTGGCGCAACCGGTAATACAGGAGAAACTGGTGAAAAAGGAGCAACAGGCGCAACCGGTAATACAGGGGCAATAGGTGAAAAAGGAGAAACTGGTGAAAAAGGAGCAACCGGTGAAACAGGTGAAAAAGGAGAAACAGGTGAAAAAGGAGAAACAGGTGAAAAAGGAGCAACCGGTGAAACAGGTGAAAAAGGACCAACAGGTAACACAGGACCAACAGGTAATACAGGACCAACAGGTAATACTGGACCAACAGGTAACACAGGACCAACCGGTAATACAGGACCAACTGGAGAAACAGGTCCAACCGGTAATACAGGACCTACTGGAGAAACCGGACCTACTGGAGAAACCGGACCAACTGGAGAAACCGGACCAACCGGAAATACAGGACCAACTGGAGAAACAGGACCAACAGGTAATACAGGAAATACGGGACCAACGGGTAATACAGGACTAACTGGTAATACTGGACCAACCGGAGAAACAGGTCCAACCGGTAATACTGGACCAACTGGTAATACAGGACCAACTGGAGAAACAGGACCAACTGGAGAAACAGGACCAACAGGTGAAACAGGACCAACTGGTAATACTGGACCAACGGGTGTAACGGGAAATACAGGACCAACAGGTGAAACGGGACCAACTGGTAATACAGGTTCAACTGGTAATACAGGACCAACAGGAAATACAGGACCAACAGGAAATACAGGACCAACTGGGGAAACAGGACCAACTGGGGAAACAGGACCAACTGGGGAAACAGGACCAACTGGGGAAACAGGACCAACTGGGGAAACAGGACCAACAGGAAATACAGGACCAACAGGAAATACAGGTCTAACTGGTAATACAGGACCAACTGGATCAGGACCAACTGGGGAAACAGGTCCAACTGGTAATACAGGACCAACTGGTAATACAGGACCAACTGGGGAAACAGGACCAACTGGGGAAACAGGACCAACTGGTAATACAGGACCAACTGGAAATACAGGACCAACCGGAAACGGAATAACCGGTCCAACCGGTGTAACAGGACCAACCGGTGTAACAGGACCAACAGGAACCACAGGACCAACCGGGATTACAGGACCAACTGGTTTATTAAACATTTCCGGAACCAACTATGGTGATTATGTATATTGGAATAAAAATACTTCCTTATGGGCGATAGGATCTACAAACGTAAATATTGGTGGGTATGCCGGAGAGTATAATCAAGGCGCAAACGCGGTTGCTCTTGGAAATTACGCCGGTCAAAATACTCAAGGTGACCAATCAGTTGCTGTCGGTTATTACGCCGGTAATTATTCACAACAGCAATACTCCGTTGCGATTGGAAGCAAAGCAGGACAAATATCTCAAGGCACCCAAGCAGTTGCTATTGGATTTCAAGCAGGTTACTCAAACCAAGGAACCAAATCAGTCGCTATTGGTTATCAAGCAGGACAATATTCACAATCACAAAACTCCGTTGCGATTGGAATTCAATCAGGACAGGGATGTCAAGGACAATATGCGGTCGCGATCGGTTATCAAGCAGGTTATTATTCACAACAGAAATCAGCAGTTGCGGTTGGAATCCAATCAGGACAACAATCACAAGGAACCCAGGCAATTGCTATTGGATACTACGCTGGTCAATCAAATCAAGGATCCAACTCAGTTGCGATTGGACAAAACGTAGGTCAGGTATCACAAGGTTACGCAGCAGTTGCGATTGGATATCAAGCAGGTCAATCTTTTCAACAGACAAACGCAGTTGCTATTGGATTCCAATCAGGACAGGGGACTCAGCAGCAATTCGCAGTTGCGGTTGGATACCAAGCAGGACGCAATTCTCAAGGACAATACACCGTAGCTATTGGATATCAAGCAGGTTATTATTCACAGCAGATACAAACCGTTGCGATTGGATCTAACGCAGGACAGAACTCACAGGGAACACAATCAGTTGCTATTGGATACAACGCAGGACAATTTTCTCAAGGACTTCAATCAGTTGCTATTGGAACAAACGCAGGACAATTTTCTCAGGGAACCCAATCAGTTGCTATTGGATACAACGCAGGACAATTTTCTCAGGGAACACAAGCAATTGCTATTGGATACCAATGTGGTCAATATTCACAATCAACACAAGCAGTTGCTATCGGATACAACGCAGGACAATCATTTCAAGGAACACAAGCAGTTGCTATCGGATACCAGGCAGGACAATCACAACAACAACAACAAGCACTCGCAATTGGGACAAACGCCGGACAAATATCTCAAGGAACTAACTCAGTTGCTATTGGATATTCAGCAGGACAATATTACCAAAATGTGAATTCTATTGCGATTGGTTATCAATCAGGGCAATATTCTCAATATGCCGGTTCAGTCTCGATTGGATATCAATCCGGACAAAGTTTTCAATCCACTAACAGTATTGCTATTGGGGTTCAGTCAGGACAATATTCTCAAGGAGCTCCGTCAGTTTCTGTTGGGTATCAATCAGGACAATATTCTCAAGGAAACAACACGGTTGCTATTGGGTATCAATCCGGACAAAGTTATCAATCAGACAGCAGTGTTGCTATAGGATATCAAGCAGGTCAAGTTTCCCAAGGAACACAATCCGTTGCTATTGGAAGTCAATCAGGCCAAATATCCCAAGGGATACAATCCGTTGCGATTGGGTATCAATCCGGACAAATTTATCAAACAGGATTCAATGTTTCTATTGGGTATAAATCCGGACAATATTCTCAAGGGACCGCATCAGTTGCTATTGGTTATCAAGCAGGACAATATTCTCAAGGGACCGCATCAGTTGCTATAGGGTTTCTATCAGGACAATATTCTCAAGGATTAGGGTCTGTTTCTTTGGGGTATCAATCAGGACAATATTCTCAAGGATTAGGGTCTGTTTCTGTTGGGTATCAATCAGGTGCTAGTTTTCAAGGTTCCGGCTCTGTTGCTATTGGTTATCAATCGGGTCAATTTTCTCAAGGAACTGGTTCGATTGTGGTAGGGTTTCAATGCGGTCAATTTTCTCAAGGGTCTGGTTCGATTGCGATAGGGTTTCAATCCGGACGATTTTCTCAAGGGTCCGGGTCAATTGCGATAGGATATCAATCAGGACAATTTTCTCAAGGATATCAATCAATCGCGTTTGGATTTCAATCAGCACAGGGTTCACAAGGACAACAATCAGTTGCGATTGGTTCACAAGCAGCTAATTATTCGCAACAAAACGCAGCAGTCGCAATTGGAATTCAAGCAGGTTACTCAAATCAAGGAACTCTTTCAGTTGCGATTGGTCAAGTCGCAGGTCAAACAAATCAAGGACAAACTGCGGTTGCGATTGGGGCAGCGTCAGGTCAAGCAAATCAAGGAACCAACTCGGTTGCTATTGGAGTTACGGCAGGTCAAATAAATCAAGGACAATTCTCGGTCGCGGTTGGTCCAGGCGCAGGTATAATAGGTCAAGGAACCAACGCGGTTGCTATTGGATATTACGCGGGTCGTGCAAATCAAGGTGGGTGTTCTGTTGCGATTGGTGTAAACGCAGGCGCAACAAATCAAGGACAATTTTCAAGCGCGGTTGGATATAACGCAGGTCAATTTGGACAAGGAGGACAAACAGTTGCGATTGGTTTATCCGCAGGTCAAACAAATCAAGGCGCATCCGCAGTTGCGATTGGTTTATCCGCGGGTCAAACAAATCAAGGACAATACGCAGTTGCGGTTGGAAATCAAGCAGGTGCGTTCTCACAATCGCTGGCCGGAGTTGCGGTTGGTTCGTCAGCCGGAAGTTATTCCCAAGGGACATATGCTGTTGCGGTTGGAGACCAAGCAGGTCAATGGTCCCAAGGACAACAATCAGTTGCGATTGGAAAACAAGCAGGGCAATATTCTCAAGGAACCAACTCAGTCGCGATTGGAATAAACGCAGGTCAAACTGGACAAGGAGAAAGCGCAGTTGCGATTGGACAAAACGCAGGTCAGGGAACACAAAGACAATACGCAGTCGCTGTTGGAAATCAAGCAGGTCAAACAAATCAAGGACAATACGCAGTTGCGGTTGGAAATCAAGCAGGTCAGTTCTCACAATCGTTTGCCGCAGTTGCGGTTGGTTCCGGTGCCGGAAATTATTCCCAAGGGACATATGCTGTTGCGGTTGGAGACCAAGCAGGTCAATGGTCCCAAGGACAATACACAGTTGCGATTGGACAACAAGCAGGTAAATTTACACAAGGAGATTATTCTGTTGCTGTTGGACAAAACGCAGGTGCTTATACACAAGGACCACAAACAGTTGCGATTGGACAAAACGCAGGTGTTTATACACAAGGACAATTCGCAGTTGCGGTTGGAAATAACGCAGGACTATATTACCAAAAAGGTCAATGCGTTGCGGTCGGTTTGAATGCGGGTAATTATTCTCAAGGTAATAATTCTGTAGCTCTCGGATCAGGTGCTGGATATGTATCACAGGGAAAAAACACAGTCGCAATTGGAAAAAGTGCCGCTACGACGTATCAAGGCGAGAGTGCAATCGCAATTGGATTTCAAGCAGGTGCTTATACACAAGGGTCTGGTTCAATTTCGATTGGGTACCAAGCAGGACGAAATTCTCAAGGTTCAAACGCAATCGCAATTGGGTATCAAGCAGGACAAAATAGTCAAGGTTCCGGATCAATAACAATTGGGTATCAAGCAGGACAACACTCTCAAGGCGCAAATTCAATTTCAATCGGTAATTTTATTACAAATACTTTTGAAAATTCTATTGTATTAAACGCATCTGGCGCAAATCTTAATTCTGCAGGAGTTGGTACATGTTGTATAAATCCTATAAGGTCAAGCATTAGCACAACAAATCCGTTAGTTTATTACCCTTCTACTAATGAAGTTGCGTATAACCCCAATAAAACATTTATTATAGATCATCCACTGGATACCTCGAAATATTTGGTTCACGCGTGTTTAGAAGGACCAGAGCAAGGAGTTTATTATCGTGGAGAAGGACAAATAGAAAATAATATGTCCACAACTATATATTTACCTAATTATGCTGATAATTTAGCTAAAGATTTCACAGTTCAAATTACACCAATATATAACGGAAATATTAGGTCATATAGTGCGTCTGAAGTGGTTAAAAATACATTTAAGGTTTATGGAGAAAATGGTAAATTTTGTTGGGTTGTTCATGGAAGTCGAGGACCAATTACGGTTGAACCAAGTAAAAAAGATACAATTGTAAAAGGTTCTGGACCATACGTTTGGATATAATCATTATTTTGTAAATAAATATTTTATTGTAATAATATATTATCAATGGTAATATATTGTAATAAATATAGAACCTCACGTTCGTATTGTGGTCCAAGTGGACCAACCGGACAAACGAGTTATACAGGACCTAACGGTAATACTGGATTTACTGGAATGTCTGGAAATGTAGCATCCATGGGACCTACAGGACCGGTAGATATTACAAATTATAACGGATATACAGGACCTACTGGAATTACTGGGTTTAAAGGAGAAACATACGATTTATTTGGTTCATCAGGAATTAATGGGTTTATAGGATGTTTGGGTAATGCGAATAATACAGGTTCTAATGGTGAATTGGGGTTTATAGGTCAGAATGGTAGTTTTGGGTTTATTGGCGATGGTGGTCCAACAGGACAACGTGGTTATATAGGACCCATCGGATATATAGGTGTAATAGGTGAAACTGGTAAGACAGGAGAAATAGGAGAACCTGGTAATACAGGTTCCACTGGATATACTGGGTCATCCGGACCAACAGGTATGACAGGTAATACAGGAGTAAGAGGACAATCTGGAAGTATAGGTATTGCCGGTTATACAGGGTCAATGGGAGAAACTGGAACAACCGGAAAAACCGGAAAAACCGGAACAACTGGAGCAATCGGAGCAATTGGAGAAACTGGAGCAATCGGAGCAATTGGAGAAACCGGAGCAACTGGAGCAATCGGAGAAACTGGAGCAATCGGAGAAACTGGAGCAATTGGAGAAACTGGATCAATCGGAGAAACCGGAGCAACTGGGGCAACTGGAGAAACTGGACCAACTGGAAATACTGGACCAACAGGACCAACAGGACCAACAGGACCAACAGGTAATATAGGACCAACTGGAAATACAGGACCAACTGGAAATACAGGACCAACTGGAAATACAGGACCAACTGGTAATACAGGACCAACTGGAAATACAGGACCAACGGGAAATACTGGACCAACGGGAAATACTGGACCAACGGGAAATACTGGACCAACGGGAAATACTGGACCAACTGGTAATACAGGTAATACAGGTAATACAGGTAATACAGGACCAACTGGTAATACAGGAACAACTGGTAATACAGGACCAACTGGTAATACAGGGGCTACAGGAATGACTGGGGCTACAGGAATGACTGGGGCTACAGGAATGACTGGTAATACTGGTAATACAGGACCTACTGGAAATACAGGACCAACGGGTAATACAGGACCAACTGGAGAAACCGGACCAACTGGAGAAACTGGACCAACTGGTAATACAGGACCAACTGGTAATACAGGTAATACAGGTAATACTGGAAATACAGGACCAACTGGTAATACTGGTAATACAGGACCAACTGGTAATACTGGTAATACAGGACCAACCGGTAATACTGGACCAACAGGAAATACTGGTCCAACAGGTGATACAGGACCTACTGGTGTAACCGGAAATACAGGACCAACCGGAGAAACCGGTCCAACTGGCGAAACCGGACCAACCGGTAATACTGGACCAACTGGAGACGGAAAAACCGGTCCGAGTGGTGTATATACAGGAGATACCGGACCAACAGGAGGTCTAATAACTGGTGTAAATTACGGGAATTATATATTTTGGAATAACCAAACTAAAAATTGGAGTAATGGAGATACAACCATAAATTTAGGTTCAAATTCAGGAGTTTATAATCAAGGAAATGATAGCGTTGCCATTGGAAATATAGCAGGGAATTATACACAAGGAATAAACTCAATCGCAATTGGTAATAACGCAGGATATACTTCACAACAAACATACTCAATCGCAATTGGTTCTTACGCTGGTTCATATTCACAAGACGGATACTCTGTAGCAATTGGATATAACGCCGGGTTATATTCACAAGGATCAATGTCAATCGCGATTGGTGCTTTAGTCGGTTCATATTCACAGGGAATAAACTCAATTGCGGTTGGAAATTATGCTGGGTATTCTTCGCAACAATCATTCTCTATCGCGATTGGTTATAATGCTGGTTCATATTCACAAGACGGATACGCTGTAGCAATTGGATCTAACGCAGGGTTATATTCACAAGGTTCTGGTTCAATCTCAATTGGATCTAACTCCGGTTCGTATTCACAAGGAATAAACTCAATCGCACTTGGAAATTTTGCTGGATATTCTTCACAACAATCATACTCTATCGCGATTGGTTATAATGCTGGTTCATATTCACAAGGGTCGTCGTCAATCGCAATTGGTGCTTTAGCAGGTTCATATTCTCAGGGAATAAACTCGATTGCTGTTGGTTATCAATCAGGTTATTCTTCACAACAATCATACTCTATCGCTATTGGTTATAATGCTGGTTCGTATTCACAAGATGGATATGCTATTGCGGTTGGGTATCAAGCAGGACAAAACACGCAGGGGTATCAATCAGTAGCAATTGGATATCAAGCAGGACAACAATCACAGGGATTACAAGCAGTAGCAATTGGATGTCAAGCAGGACAACAATCACAGGGTTCTCTATCAATCGCAATTGGGAATATAGTAGGACAAACTGCGCAGGGTTTTGCTTCAACCGCAATTGGATATCAAGCAGGACAACAAACGCAGGGATCACAAGCAGTAGCAATTGGGTTTCAAACAGGTATTAATCGTCAAGGAACAAACGCAATTGCTATTGGTTATTTTGCTGGTCAAACACTTCAAGGTAATAATTCGATTGCTGTTGGATATAGAGTAGCATATGGAACTCAACAGAATAGCGCAATAGTTATGGGATGTTCTTCGGGTGGAGAATATCAAGGTTCAGGTTCTATTTCTTTTGGTAATCAGGCAGGGATCTATAACCAACAATCAGGCGCTATAGCGTTTGGTTATCAAGCTGGATACACCAAACAAGAGTCATATTCAATCGCCATTGGATACCAAGCAGGGTATTTTTACCAAAGCGCAAATTCTATAGCACTTGGATATTTCTCAGGATCGACCGGACAACAACAATATGCTATCGCAATTGGAGCAAATGCTGGAAAAACCCTACAACTAATACGAGCAATCGCAATCGGTTATAGCACCTCAAATAATAACAAACAAGAACAGGATTCTATACTGATTGGTTCTAATGCTGGAAATGCTGGTCTTCAAGGGGTTGGAAATAGTATTGGTATTGGGTGTCAATCTATAAATAACGGAACTTCATTTGGAAACTTAATTTCTATTGGGTTTGGTGCCAATTATCAAAATGGCGCATCATACCAGGTTTCTATTGGATACCAAGCCGGGTATACTAATCAAGCTTCTGGAAGTGTTGCTATTGGATATAAAGCCGGGTATACTAATCAATATTTTGCATGTGTTTCAGTTGGACATCAAGCAGGAATTACAGGACAGCGGTCGTTTGCGATTGCCATGGGATATCAAGCAGGGTATACAATACAAGGAACCGCAGCAGTTGCGGTTGGGTATCAAGCAGGGTATACAGGACAAGGGTCATATTCAATTGCGATTGGGTATCAAGCAGGGTATTATGGTCAAGGGTCCGGATCTGTTGCGGTTGGTTATCAATCCGGGTATACTAATCAATCGACATATTCTGTTGCTATTGGGTATAAATCCGGGTATACTAATCAAGGGACATATGCTGTTGCTATTGGGTATCAATCAGGGTATACTAATCAAGGAACTGGAACAGTTGCGATTGGATATCAATCTGGATATAGTTCCCAAGGATATGGTTCAGTTGCGATTGGATACCAATCCGGCTATAATTCCCAAGGATCTGGTTCGGTTGCGATTGGATACCAATCTGGATATAATTCCCAAGGATATGGTTCAGTTGCGGTTGGGTATCAATCTGGATATTATAGTCAAGGAACAGGAGCAGTTGCGAGTGGTTATCAATCGGGGTATAATTCTCAAGGAAGTGGAGCAGTTGCGATTGGATACCAAACTGGGTATTATGGTCAAGGATCCGGATCAGTTGCTTTTGGATATCAATCTGGATATTATACTCAAGGAACAGGAGCAGTTGCGATTGGATATCAATCTGGGTATAATTCTCAAGGATCCGGATCAGTTGCGATTGGATACCAATCTGGATATTCAGGTCAAGGAACAGCAGCAGTTGCGATTGGACATCAAACTGGGTATAATTCTCAAGGATCCGGAGCAGTTGCGATTGGATACCAATCTGGATATTCAGGTCAAGGAACAAGAGCAGTTGCGATTGGATACCAATCTGGGTATAATTCTCAAGGATCCGGAGCAGTTGCGTTTGGATACCAATCTGGGTATAATTCTCAAGGATCCGGAGCAGTTGCGATTGGATACCAATCCGGATATTCAGGTCAAGGATCCGGAGCAGTTGCGATTGGATACCAATCTGGATATTCAGGTCAAGGAACCGAAGCAGTTGCGATTGGTTCTCTAGCAGGATATTCGGGTCAATGCGCATACGCAGTATCTATTGGATACCAATCTGGGTATAATTCTCAAGGATCCGGAGCAGTTGCGATTGGATACCAATCCGGTTATAATTCTCAAGGATCCGGAGCAGTTTCGGTTGGTTCTCAAGCAGGGTGTTATAGTCAAGGAAGCGGAACGGTTTCCGTTGGGTATCAAGCAGGATATTATAGTCAAGGAACCGGATCAGTTTCTGTTGGGTCTCAAGCTGGTTATAATTCTCAAGGATCTGGAACGATTTCTATTGGTTCTCAAGCAGGATATTCAGGTCAAGGTGCGTTCGCACTTGCGATTGGATACCAATCGGGGTATTCTGACCAGTATACTCAAACAGTTGCGATTGGATACCAATCCGGTTATAATTCTCAAGGAACAGGATCAGTTGCGATTGGTTCTCAAGCAGGATACTATAGTCAAGGGTTGGAATCTGTTGCTATTGGTTCTCAAGCAGGATATTCAGGTCAAGCTGCGTTCGCACTTGCGATTGGATACAAATCGGGGTATTATGACCAGTATACTCAAACAGTTGCGGTTGGATATCAAAGTGGATGTTATAATCAAGGAACAGGATCAGTTGCGGTTGGGTATCAATCCGGTTATAATTCCCAAGGATCCGGTGCAGTTGCTATTGGGTATCAATCCGGTTATAATTCTCAAGGAACAGGAACAGTTGCTATCGGATATCAATCAGGGTATAATTTTCAAGGATCTAGAACAATCGCAATAGGTTATAATACAGGTAATAATCCAGATAATTTAAATTGTTCTGAATCGATTACTATAGGACCTTCAGTAGTAAATACATATTCAAACACAATTGCTTTATTAAACAATACCACAGTAACTACTGTAATGGGTAATCAAGCATATTCGAATGCTTTTTATGTTGGAACAATACATAATAACGGTGGACGTTCAGGAACAAACATAAGACCACTTACATATAACACATCAACTTTTGAGGTAACCTATTATGATAATACGGGAGACGCCAAAACATTTATTATTGATCATCCAGATTGCGAAGATAAATATTTAGTCCATTGTTGTTTAGAAGGACCTGAAGTAGGGGTATATTATCACGGAAAAAATGAAATATTAAACAATACAAATGTAACCGTATATTTACCGGATTATGTAGACAAATTTTCATATGATTTTACCGTTCATATTACACATATTTATGATGGAAAGAATAAAATATATAATGCGTCTAATGTAATCAATAATCAGTTTAATGTATTTGGTGAAAATGGACGTTTTTATTGGATTATATATGGTAAACGCAATAACATAGTTGTTGAACCAAATAAAAAAGACGTAACATTAAAAGGGTCTGGACCATATAAATGGTTATAAGTAAATAATATATTGAAACATGTGATTCAAATTATTATTTTTAATTCG
>Ga0209443_1000946_pt1 | contig 18907 bp, 10 predicted proteins | sample LauGreBMM110DCMD_2_FD_187571 | JGI IMG/M metagenome (GOLD analysis project Ga0209443, IMG submission 187571) | Freshwater lake microbial communities from Lake Michigan, USA - Su13.BD.MM110.DCMD (SPAdes) (version 2) | ecosystem: Environmental > Aquatic > Freshwater > Lake | place: Lake Michigan... | reverse complement strand
TTGGCTTCCGTGTATGACACCAACATGGAATTTACCACTGGGGTTTTCCACCGTCACTGTCTGTCCTGCACCTGCCACATTTGTAGGTATGGTAATCCTTGATGCCATCCATTTTCCTCCTGATCCAGGGATGGCTTGAAACTGTGATGCACCAATCAGTGCTGCCGATCCATTCAACTTGAAATCATTGATGATGTCTGATGGTGAAATGACATTCACATAAAATGCATCTGTTGAGGTTGCCCTTGTAACATTGACAGATGTAGATCCCGTACACCTGATGGGGGGAATAACAGCACCTCCCACTTCACATCCAAAGCCGGTGATGTGAAATACATGGGTTGGCTTATCAGATTCTATATAACAGGAAACATCCGTCAGCTTGCCCGTATAATATTCACCGGCATTGATGGTGCCAACATTGTTGCCATTGATTTTAATGGTCGTTGCATTGTTGATTGCATACACATAGTAATGGTCTGGGGTGATGTTCAGGTATCCTCTGACGACGATGAACTCGTTTCCTGCAAGGTCATCAGGCAACAATTGGTCGCCCGCTGTATCAGAGCAGCTTTGGCCCGGGAGCGCGATAGAGTCATCTTTTGTGGATATGGCAATGGGCTTGTTTGAAACCACAGTTGTTCCACCGGGTTTTGAAGTTCCAATCGTGCTTGATGAAGTGCATACATAGGTTTCTCCACGGTTGAGTACAATGGTAAAAGGCCCAGCCCTTCCAATCAATGTATTTTTGGGGTTGATGGTGATGCTTGTATTGTCTTCTGTGGCGACAATAATGAAGTCAGTTGTATAGGGTGTATTTACTGCCGTCCTGTTGTTAAAATCCATCTGTAGTGGAATGGTAAACTTCTTACCCAGGCCATTTTTACCTTTTAGGGCATACATGTCGCCATTGAATCCATTCGCAATATCATAATAACAGGAAATGGGGGCTGATGAATTGATCAGCAGACCTTTTTGGTAAGCCACATTAGGGCCGCCATTTTCAATGTTTCCAATAAAGGGCGTGAGGTCTACGGATTGGGAACTGTTAGCAGCAATGGAAATTGTAATTGGGCTGAATCCTGGGTTGGCTGGGATGGAAATGGTTACGCTTGCCGCAAGTTTTGAGGCGGCCATCCTTAGAAATATGGGTCTGTCACCATGGGCCTGTTGCAGGTCAGGTGCTGCAAACCAGAACTGGGTATCTGCCTGTGAATAGCCCCTGATGGAGCCAATACAGAGCAGGGCTGTAATGATGATTTTTCCTGACAACTTCATGTTCGTAAAAGTAAGATACATTAACATTTAATTTTTATAGTTTTTCAACTGATTTCATTAACTTGTCGCCCAATAATCAGAGCGATATGGGTATTTTCCAAAATGCTTTCTTTAAAAGACTGCGCAGATTGATAGTGATTTTTTTGCTTTCATCAACCATAGCTTCTGTAAGTGCCCAAAATGATTCGCCGATTGGACGCTGGGACCTGACGGTAGATTTGGGGAATAAACTCGTTCCTTCGTGGCTTGAAGTAAAGCTTTCCGGCATAAAGACCCTTGTTGGTTACTTTGTTGCAGATGGAGGCAGTGCAAGACCCATATCCAAAGTCAATTTTAATGATGGTAAAATCAGTTTCAGCATACCTCCACAATGGGATGACAGCGACAAGGACATGGTTTTTGAGGCTGTGTTGAAGGGCGATAAATTGACGGGAACCATCATCAGTAGCAAGGGACAGCGCCAAACGCTTGTAGGAGAAAGGGCTCCTTTGCTCAAGAGAACAACTGCCGTAACCTGGGGTGAGCCGATTAAAATTTTTAACGGATTAAACCTTGATGGCTGGCATGCGTCTAAAAAGAAAAATCAATGGGTTGCGGAAAACGGTATCATGAAATGCCCCCAATCAGGCGCCAATATCATTACCGATCAAACATTCAATGATTTTAAGTTGCATATTGAGTTCAGGTATCCTGAAGGCAGCAACAGTGGGGTTTACCTGAGGGGCAGGTATGAGATTCAGGTTGAAGACAACAGGGGGCAAGAACCGTTGTCAACCTTTTTCGGAGGTATCTATGGGTTCATCACACCCAATGAGATGGCGGCAAAAGCACCGGGGGAATGGCAGACCTATGATGTAACGCTGGTTGGACGCAGGGTGACGGTTGTGGCGAATGGTAAGAAGATCATCACGGACCAGATCATCCCCGGAATCACTGGCGGTGCACTGGACAGCAAAGAAGGAGAACCTGGGCCCATCATGTTGCAAGGGGATCATGGACCCATTGAGTATAGGAATATCATCATTACACCTGCGAAATAATATTAACGTAAATTTGCTGAAATGCTGATACGTAAGTTTCTACTTCCTTTTCTCCTGATTTTGTCTGTTACCCTTGTGAAGGGGCAGCCACCAACTCCCGTTATAGTAAATGATTATTGTCCGGGTTCGCCCCGCGATTTTTCAACAGCTTTTGGACCTCTTGCTCCAGGCGTTACTTTTATATGGTCTGTTACAAGATCAGTCAATGTAAAAAACCATTTACCTCAGTCTTCACCTTCTCCATCGGTAACCCAAAATATTGGGTTGGTAAATTCAGGGGGCAATGGATTGCTTGAGTTATTGGTGACTGCTTCTGATGCCAAAAGATATATCCTTTCAATAAATATAGCTGCACTTCCTTCCATTAACAACAAAAGTACCTGGAGTACTTATGCCAATGGCTGTGGCAGTGTAAATTTTAACGTGGGAGTATCCGGAGTATTGCAATCAACCGGAGGATTCAGCTGGATCAGGAATACAATATGGGCCAGCCCAGAAGCAAGGGGCAACTCTCTCAACATCAATGATAATATTGTCGATACCACTGGCAGTATTGCAAATATTCCTTTTATTATTTCAATGTATTCAGCCATTGGATGCCTTGTGCAGGATACGCTGACGTATAAAATAAATCCTACGCCAGTCATTACTGAATTCAATATATATGACACCATTTGTAGTGATGTAGGCATCAAGGCGTTCGTCCCCAAAACCCAGATCAGCAGTGGCGTTAACATGATTTGGGCTGCACCAGGTGCTGCAGGGTTATCAGGGATAACTGCTGGAACCTATTCCGTCTTCAATCCTGTCTCAAAGTTGGGTAACTTTAACCAACAGAAGATTATCAATTCGACAGCACTTCCCATCAGTGTAACCTATAGCCTAACCCCCATTTATCCCTATATCCTCACAAGCAATACTGCTTATTGCGCGGCTACTTCTTCTGTTCAGTATACCGTCACGGTCAACCCCAGGCCACAGTTTCTCGCAACCCCGACAACAGTCGCTTGCAGTGGAAGCCCTTTCCGTTATTCTCCTCCTACTGGTGTTTCCGGATCGACCATTATTCCTGCAAGCACCGTTTATACCTGGACAGCTCCACAGTACAGTGACACTGCATTGTTGAAGGGAGGATCTGGGCTGAACAGGGCTGCCGGGGAATATGTGGATGCCCCAATATCCCAGGTCTTAACAAACAGGGGGTTGGTGGCACAAATTGCAACCTACAATGTTTATGCAAAAGCAGGAAATTGTGAGTCTTCTCAGCCTTTTGACCTTGTTGTCACAGTTTTCCCAAGCCCATTGGTAACGCCACCATCTGATACACTTCAGACATGCAGCGGATCGCTTCCCATATTCAGTTCACTCTCTCCTGTCCCAACAGGAACAGGCATCATTACCTACTATAACTGGACAACGCCACAATTACAACCAGCCGGATCGCTTTCAGGAACAGGGGTTTCTGCCCAATCCAACCAGACTGTTTTTGCCCCATCCCTCAACAACTTGAGAACAACAACCTCTCACGCAAGTTACGTGGTTACCCCAAGTACTATTTATAACATAGCCCCAAGCCCCACCACTGTTTGTGCAGGTTCGGCTTTTAGGATCGTCATCAAGGTAAATCCTGTTGTTGCCTTGGGAACCCAGACCCTTGTTACTTGCAGCAATAATAACTTCATTTCTACTCCCAACCCTGTTCCGCAGGGTACTACATATACTTGGAGTTCTCCTACACTTGCTACAGGTCTTGTTTTGAATGACGGAGAAAGGAATAACAGTCTTTTGGGAGATACAGCCATCACTGGAAATTTGAATTTTACTGGTGTAAGTACCGGTGCAAATGCCACATTTACCATTGTGCCTAAAAGTGGCAATTGTATTGGCAACCCATTCAGTTTGGTCGTTACCGTCAGGCCCTTGCCTGTTGTATCAACTGCTTCAAGAATTGCCTGCAGTGGTGCACAGTTTTCCACTTCCCCAACAAGCAATCTTGCAGGAATAACCACATCCTATACCTGGGGATTGCCAGATATTTTACCAGCAGGTGCCCTTGTAGGAGCGTCTGCCAATACGTCTCCTGTCCAAAGCATCACACAAAATTTGTTGGATGTTTCCAACAATATTTCACAAGCCACCTATACGGTTACACCAATTGCGCAGGGTTGTCCTGGCAAACCCTTCAGTTTTGTTGCGACAGTAAACCCGACACCCACCATTTTGAACAAGGATACCACCATCTGTCCGGGGAATCCGTTTTCAATGAATCCATCTCCCTTGCCCTTTATCACTACATATACCTGGGATGCGCCGGTATTCAATATCCCCAATGCTGTTATCGGTGGCGTTGCGCAAACCACACCAGTACCCAGTTTTAGTCAGGTATTGACCAATACAACCAACTCAATTGATGTAATGTCCACTTACAGGATGACGCCAAGGTTTGGCGATTGTGTGGGTAAGCCATTCTCGATTGTAGTAACCGTGAAAGCGTCCCCCTATATAACCGATACCTTGGTTTCAACGGTATGCAGTGGAAGTCCATTCAATGTGGCCATGCCCAGCAATCTTCCCCCAGGATCATTGTACAAATGGGTAGAACCTACTTACAGCAATGGTATCACCGGAGGCTCTCCGCAAAATGTATTACAGGATTTGATCAGCCAGACCATAAGGAATACCAACAGCGATACAACCACCGGGTTTGCCTATTACAATGTAACTCCTGTAGCGAACGGTTGCATCGGCAGTACTTTTGTTGTAAGGGTTAATGTAAAAGCCAACTCTGCAACACTGACCAGCCCTTTGAACCTGCCGGCCATCTGCAGTGGAACTAGTTTTAGTTATGTGCCCACCAGCAATTTTCCTGGAACAGCCTTCATTTGGGTCAGGGATGGAATAACAGGGCTTCAAAATGCCGCCACATCCGGATATGCAGACATCAATGAACTGCTCATAGACTCAATAGGAGATCCAATAACGGTGAATTATCGGTTCTCATTGCTCTACAATGGTTGTTTGAATGCAAAAACCCAGGTTGTTTCTTTGGTGGTTAATCCGAAGCCCATCCTTTCAAGCCCAGTCAAGCCTACAGCAATCTGTTCTGAAAGTCTTTTCAATTATACACCCGTCAGCAGTACCAGGGATGTGAGTTTCAGTTGGACCAGGTCTTATGTTGTTGGAGTAACTGAACCATTGACACAGGGATTCAACAGCATCAGCGAGAAGCTCACCAATACTACTTTCAACACGGTGCAGGTGCCATACGTATATACAATGTCTGCAAATGGTTGCACCAACCAGCAAACAGTTTATGAAGTGGTCAATCCGGTGCTTACCCTGAATGACCAAACAACGCCTGTTTGCAGCGGCACCAATTTCAACATCAATCCGCCCAACAGCGTTGGTGCTGTTTTCCTGTGGAGCAGGCCCAGTCTTGGCGTTGGATTGATTGGGGGAACTGAAAACACCATCATCCCAACAACCAATGTCACAGGAAGCCTCAAGAACCTCACTGATTTCCCATCAGTTGCAGAATATAATCTCACTCCAATCATTCCAGGAGCCAGCTCAGGCGGATGTTTGGGGAATCCATTCAAACTGAGCGTGGTTGTTAACCCTATACCTGTTTTGAGCAGTCCTAAGTCATTGCCTGATCTTTGCAGCGGCACACCATTTTACTATGTTCCAACCAGCAATACACCAGGAACCATTTTCACCTGGACCAGGGACAGCATACCCGGGTTAAGCAACCTGTCTTCAAGAGGAAGTTTTCTTATTGAAGAAACCCTGCTTGATACTACCATTAAAGCAGTAAAGGTTACTTACAATTACAGAACCACATTCAATGGCTGTACAGACAGTACACAATTTGTAACCTTCACTGTTAATCCTGCGCCAATTGTACCTGATCAAAACATAACAATTTGCAGTGGAAGCCAGTTTAGCTTGCCTGTTGATCTTGAGCCGATGCGCACCACCTATACCTGGGAGGCTCCAACCATTTTGCCAACAGGGTCATTGAGTAGCTTCACCCAGAAAGCAACACCACAAACCCTGGTATATGACACGTTGAACAGTGGAATCAACTCCAATGCATTGGCGGTGTATACCATCAATCCATCCAATCCAGTCTGTGCACTCAAGCCGTTCAACGTCTTTGTTACGGTCAAGCCCATTGCTAAAATCGGAGACCAAACAACCAACAGTTGCAATGGAAAACAATTCGTGTTCAGTCCTTCAGGTGTGCCCAGCAATACCCTTTACAAATGGAAATTCAATGAAGTGAATCCATCATTTGCTTTGGGGGGATATACTTCTAATGATACAACCTACAAGACAAGTGTAACGCAAACATTGGCCAACTCAGGCAACAGCATTGTTTATTCCGGTTACCAGGTTCAGACAAGCACCAATGGCTGTCTGGGCAATCCTTTCCAGCTGAGGGTTGCGGTTAACCCAACGCCAAGGGTAAAGATAACAGGACCTTCTAATGTTTGTATCAATGCCAATGATACCTTGAACCTCAGTTTCACCGGAACAGGACCATGGTCTATCAGTTATATCGACAACAAAGATGGCTTCCTTACCCAGGTCGGTGGATTCTCAAAGCCCAATTCAATTTTTGTTCAATCCAATCTCCCCACTGATTCGGTTTACAGGATGACCATCATGAATGTAAGTGATGCCTATTGCTCAAGCGATACAACCTCTTCTTCCAATGGTGTTGCTAACATTGTTCAGCGATTGAATAAGTTGCCATTGGTTTCTATCAAGGCGCCCAATGGAACCCTTATCTGTATTGGACAGTTTCAGCCCATGGTTATCTCCCCACTGGCCAGTGTTTACCAGTGGTACAGGAATGATACCCTGATCAACAATGCCAACAGTGTCAATTTCAATGCCTACATGCAGGGTACGTATTCCGCTAGGGTGACCGATTCATTGGGTTGTACCAACATGACCGTCAACAGCATCAGGATGGCAGACCTGAAAACGTTTGGCATTTCATTCTCCAATGACCCTATCAATTGTATCAATACTGTAAAACAATTCCTTAATTATTCTGATACTTCATCCGTCAGGAACATCAGCTGGAAATGGAATTTCAATGGAGAAGACTCCTCCAAGCTCTACAATGCAACAACCATGTTCAAGAAAGGAGGATTGAAAAAAATCACCCTCTCTGCCAGTGTGCCTTCTTGTACCTATTCCATTTCCAAAGACAGCCTGATTGTGATTGCTGAGCCCATCCGTGCTGCGACATTGGAAACGGTGAGCACCAACGCAGCCAGGCCCATTCAGCTGAAGGCCAGAACCTTTGAGGGCATCAATTATGCCTATGATTGGCAGCCTTCATGGGGGCTCAATTTTTACAGAATAAACAATCCTGTCTTTACCTATAACCAAACGCAGTCGTATTATATTAAGATGACTGCGCCTGCAGGATGTGTAACTGTAGACACCATCAAGGTGCTTGTATTTGATTCAGCATTGGTTAATATTTTTGTGCCCAAGTCTTTCACACCCAATGGAGATGGCGTAAATGATCTTCTCTATCCTTATGTCGCAGGTATGAAGTCGTTGACCTACCTAAAAGTTTTTAATAAATTCGGAAAACAGGTATACGAAACCCGAACAACTGCAGAGGGATGGAACGGAATAAGTTTTGGAAGGCAACAACCGATGGATGCTTACCTCTGGATAGCAGAGGGTATTGATATCAATGGAAACAAGGTTCAACAAACTGGTAGCGTATTGTTAATACGATGACATGAAAAAATCAAATAAGTTTATAAGATCTATATGCATAGGGTTTGCTTTGGTAGCATGCCTTCCTGCTGGCTTGCTGGCACAGGAGCCGAATTTTTCACAGTTCATTGTATCGCCAATGTCTATCAATCCTGCACTGACCGGATCCAGTGATGCAGATTGGAGAACAGCAAGCAACATCAGGCGACAATGGATTGGGAGCATCTCTCCTTATAGCACCCAAACCATTTCCATTGATGGAAAATTAAAGACCCTCGAAGGACAAAGTTATTTTGGCCTGGGGGGAATGGTCCTCGCAGAAAAGGCCATGGATGGATTGTACAAAAGCAATTTTGTCAACCTCAATGCAAGCTACCACCAGGCACTGGATGACAATGGCAATGGCATTTCAGTTGCATTGGGCGTTGTTAACAATAGCACCAGGGTGGATCTTGGCGGTTTGACATTTGACCAGCAACTTTCAAGCTCAGGTTTCAATCAGACCTTGCCTGCAGCAGAAATGAATCTTGGAAATTCAACTTCATTCACTTCAGCAACAGCAGGACTTTTGTACACGTATGATACTGAATTTTCTTTTTTGAATCTTGGTATTTCCGGTTACCGGTTCATCAAAACCAAGAGGAGTCTGATGAATGACCCTACAAAGAAAATTTCTCCAAGATACAGTGCCCATGCAGATTTTGGCACAGCCATCAATGAAACCATCAGTGCAAACTTTAGTGCTTTACACCTCATTCAGGATGGCATTTCTGTTACTTCTTTGGGTGCCATCATGGGAATTCAACATGGCGAAAGTGGTTTTGAAGAAAACAAGATACGGATGGTCAACTTTGGCCTTTATTACCGTGTGAACGATGCCATAACACCTTATGTAGGCTATGTATTCAATGGATTCCAGTTTGGATTGAGTTATGATGTGAGTGCTTCCTCTTCAAAATCGGGATCAGTCAATTACAAATCTATAGAACTCTCTTTCATGTATAAAAAGTACCTTCCCGCTTACCGCAGAAAAATTGGAAGGTATAATTCGCCTTATTGATCTATTTTATTATCCATCAACGCTAATCATGAATAAAACATCTTCTGTTGTTTGTAGTTTGATTTTCTGTTTTGTGTCTTTGGTGTCAACTGCCCAAGAGAAGAGGCCCAACATCCTGGTTATTTTTTCTGACGACCATACCGAGCAGGCCATCAGTGCCTATGGGAGCAAGTTGATGCAAACACCCAATATTGATAGGATTGCAAAAGAAGGTGCTTTGTTCAAGAATGTATTTGTCACCAATTCAATTTGTGCCCCGAGCAGGGCGGTTCTCCTGACAGGCAAATACAGCCACATCAATGGTTTGCGTGACAACAGTCCCCGCCGAGCATTTGATGCCAACCAACAACAGATCCAACGCGTGCTTTCCCAGTACAATTACCAGACTGCCTGGATTGGGAAATGGCACCTTAATACACTCCCTGGTGGTTTTGATTTCTGGCGGGTATTGCCAGACCAAGGGAACTATTTTCAACCAGATTTTGTGCACATGAACAAGGATACGGTGAGGCACAAGGGATATGTCACCAACCTGATCAGTGATTTTGCTTTGGAATGGTTGGATGGCCGCGACAAACAGAAACCATTTTTCATGGTGGTGGGAGAAAAGGCAACCCACCGAAACTGGATGCCTGATCCACAAGACCTTGCAGAGTTTGAAAACAGGGAATTTGCTTTTCCCGCCAACTTCAATGACGATTACAAGGGAAGAAGAGCAGCAGCAGACCAGGACATGACCATTGACAAAACCATGGTATTGCGTGATGACCTCAAAATGGGGGTCGATTACAACAGGCCGGGTATGTTTGGCAGGATGACTGCTGAGGAGAAAGCAGTTTACAAAAAATATTACGACAAGGCTGCGCTTGAGTACAACAAGGTAAAGGATGATAGTGTTGCCCTGCTCAAATGGAAATACCAGCGCTACCTCAGGGACTATCTGGCAACTGCCCGATCAATGGACAGGAACATTGGTAGGATTTTGAATTACCTCGATTCAGCAGGGCTTTCGCAAAACACCATCGTCATTTACACTTCAGACCAGGGTTTTTACATGGGCGAGCATGGCTGGTTTGACAAGCGCTTTATGTATGAGGAAAGCCTGCGTACCCCGTTTGTGATGAAATATCCAGGAAAGGTCAAACCTGGGACCATTGTGGATGGCATCGTGGTTAACATCGATTTTGCACCCAGCATCATTGACATGGCCGGCGCAAAGGTACCCGAAGACATCCAGGGGAAAAGTTTTCTGCCATTGCTGGCTGAAAAACCAAACATGAAGGATTGGAGAAAGGCCATGTTTTATCATTATTATGAATTTCCCCAGCCACACCATGTTGCTCCTCATTTTGGTGTACGCACAGAACGGTATAAATTGATCCGCTTTTATGGGCCTTACGATACCTGGGAACTGTTCGACCTTAAAAATGATCGGCAAGAGCTTCACAACTTGATAGATGATCCCAAAATGAAGGGGCTGATTGCCAACCTGAAAGGTCAATTGAAAACACTGATTCTTCAGTATAAAGATGAAGAAGCCCTAAAAGTGTTCAATGACAGCAAGTGAAATAAAGCGGATGATTGAATAATTCAATGCATTTTTGTTGCATGCATTACTTGATTTCTTCAAACTCCAGATAATCATTGTCACTGGCCTTGTTGTCTTTTTGAACAGGTGAAGGCTTGGCCTCTTGGTGTTGATGGCGTTGTTGCTCCTGTTGTTGGTATGCTTGTTGTTCCCTTACACTGTCAAACTGTTTTTTTACTTGCCTGGTTGTTTTCACCACAGGAATGAGAAAATTGACAATAAACCGGTAGGCAAAATAGATGGTGAAGGCAAGGAGGATGTATCTCAACATGCTGCAAAATTAGTAAAATATGGAACGCTTAACAAGCTGAAGGATCAATACCAAGCGAAGTCCATGCATCAGTTTTTTACTGCCATCACTTTTTGAAGGCATTTTGCGGGGAATAAATTTAGTTGTTCGTTAGGACAGAAAGATGATTTTTATCATGGAAATCAATGATTTACGGCTTGAACCCCTTCAACTATTTGGTCATTTCCCCCCGAATCCCTATATTTGCATCGGAAACATGAAAGAGATGAAGGGAACGGTGCCGTTCCCTTCTTTATTTCACAGAAGATGGCAACAGAAGAAAAAACAGTTCAGGTTAAGGCATTGGCCGAAAAATTGCTCGAATCGGAGCCCCAATACTTTTTGGTAAGGGTCAACGTTCGACCCATCAACAACATCAGTGTTTATGTGGATGGCGATGAGGGTGTGACCATTGAAAAATGTGTCAAGCTTAACAGGGCACTCTACAAGGAAATTGTTGAACAGGATATTTGTAAGGATGGCGAGTTTGGTCTGGAGGTATCTTCTCCTGGCATCGACGAACCGCTTTTGCTGCAAAGACAATTCATCAAAAACATTGGCAGGGTTGTTGAACTTGAGATGAAGGACGGCCGTGAATTAGAGGGGAAGCTGCTTGCAGCAGATGAAAAAGGAGTAGAAGTGGACGAGGAAAAAGGAAAAGGAAAGAAGCTGGAGGCCATCAAACATTTCCTGCTTTTTGATGACATTAAAACGACAACGGTTAAAATTGTATTCTAAAAAATAAAAGACAAGAACACTAAATGGATATTTTATGGCAAGTATCAATCTGATAGAATCTTTCCAGGACTTCAAAGATGCGGAGAACATCGATCGCCCCACGCTCATGAAAGTGCTTGAAGATGTATTCAAGACACTGCTCCGAAAGAAATATGGATCTGACGAAAGTTTCGACGTAATCGTCAATACTGAAAAAGGTGACCTTGAAATCGTGCGCCACCGCATGATTGTTGAAGATGGTGCAGTTGAAAACCCGCTGATGGAGATTGAGTACAGTGAAGCGGTGAAGATTGAACCGGATTTTGAGGTTGGAGAAGAGCTTTATGAAGAAGTGGACATCATGGATTTTGGCCGCCGTGCCATCCTTGCTGCCAAGCAAACATTGGCAAGCCGCATTGGTGACCTCAAGAAGAATGCCCTTGTAAAAAAATACGGTGACCGTGTTGGTGATATCATCAATGCTGAAGTATACCAGGTATGGAAAAAAGAAGTGTTGCTCATCGATGAGGACGGCAATGAACTGATCCTGCCAAAGTCTGAGCAGATCCCTTCTGATTATTTCAAAAAAGGAGAAAGCATCCGTTCGGTGATCAAAAAGGTGGAATTGAAAAACAATGCACCTGTGATCATCCTTTCCAGGACCCATCCATCTTTCCTCGCAAAACTCCTTGAGATTGAGGTGCCAGAAATTTTTGATGGCCTCATCGTCATCCGCAAAATCGTTCGTGAGCCAGGCGAGCGCGCCAAGGTAGCTGTTGAGAGCTATGATGACCGCATCGATCCGGTGGGTGCATGTGTGGGCATGAAGGGCAGCCGTATCCATGGCATCGTGCGTGAACTGAAGAATGAAAACATTGATGTTATCAATTTCACCAGCAATATTCAATTGCTCATCCAGCGTTCTCTGACACCAGCGAAGATTACAAGGATGAACATTGACAATGAAGGAAGGCGTGCTGAAGTATTTGTATCACCAGACCAGGTTTCATTGGCCATCGGTAAGCGCGGCGTAAACATCAAATTGGCTGAAGACCTCACCGATTTTGATATTGACGTGTACCGCGACAATGAAGGTGAAATGGCTGAATACGATATCGATCTCGATGAATTTAGCGATGAGATAGAAGGATGGATCATTGAAGAACTCAAGCGCATCGGTTGTGATACCGCGCGCAGTGTGTTGGATCTTACTGCAACAGAATTGGAGCGCAGGACAGATCTTGAAAAAGAAACCATCGAGGAACTTCGGAATGTTTTGAGGGCAGAATTCGAGAAAGACTAGATAGCACAGCAAGCAAACAAGAAACAAGCAAAAAAAGCCCAGGAGGATAAATGTCAGAATTAAACACACCCAGGTTAATGGCCGCGGCCAAGGAGTTCAACATCGGTAAGGATACGTTGGTGGACTTTCTTGCCAGTAAGGGATTCAGCAAGGATGATCTAAAGCCCACTTCCAAGTTAACGGAAGACATGTATCATTCCCTGCAACAGGAATTCTCTTCTGATAAGGCAGCGAAAGCAAAAAGTGATGCCATTGAAATCCCTAAAGGGTCATCAGGAGAGGCAAAGAAGAAGAAAGACGAAGAAGAGATTGTTTTCAAAAAAGATAGCAAGAAAAAGGCTGAGCCAGAAGTGGTGATAGAGCAGCCCGCTCCTCCACCAGCGCCTGTTGCCGTTGAAGTACCTGAAGTGGTGGTTGCAGAAGAGCCAGCAGTGGCTGCACCATCACCTGCTCCTTCAAAAGAAGCGGCAAGTCCTGTTGAGGCTGATGTGAAGATTACAAAAATCGATGCCCCAGAATTGCAGGGTCCCAAGGTTTTGGATAAAATTGACCTTGATGCGATCAATCCGTCAACACGTCCAAAACGTGGTGGATCAAAAAAGAAGGCAGGTGCCAAACCCGATGAGAAGGCTCCAGACGTTGAACCAGTTGTTCCAGAAGCAATAACTCCTGCTGAGGCACCCAAACCAGCAGAACCTGACAGGGTTAAAATAGAAGCTCCGGAGCTTGAAGGTCCCAAGATTGTCGGTATGATTGACCTCAAACCTGAGAATAACGAAAGAAGCCGCGGCGCAGACGTGAAAAGAAAGCGCATACGGATTCCAATAGAGAAAAAAGAGCCGGAAAGAACGAAACCCTCCATTCAAAAAGGGGGAACGCCTGCGTCACCACAACGCCCTTCAGCACCCCGTGTGGGTGGGCCTCGCATGGTCAGAAGAGGAGAAGTCAGGGAAATTGATGAGAAGGAAATCCAAAACAAGATCAAGGAAACACAGGCCAAACTCTCTGGTGGCGGTGGTGGCTCAAAAGCCAAGATAACCAAGTCAAAACTTCGTCGCCTCAAGCGTGAGGAAATGGAAGCTGGTGCAGAAGGAGAGGGGGATGAAAAAATCCAGTTAACTGAATTTATCAGTGTAAGTGAACTGGCCAGTTTGTTGGATGTAAACTTTGCTGAGATTATTGGCAAGTGCATGAGCCTTGGCATCATGGTATCCATCAACCAAAGGCTTGATGCTGAGGTAATCGAGCTGGTTGCAGGTGAGTTCGGCTTCGAAGTAGAATTCATCGACATGGAAAAGCAAATGGAGATGGAAGATGAAGAAGAAGTTGATTCCCCTGAACAGCTGCTTCCCCGCGCTCCAATCGTTACCATCATGGGTCACGTTGACCACGGTAAGACATCCTTGCTTGACTATATCCGCAATGCAAATGTGGTAGCCGGCGAGGCGGGTGGTATCACCCAACACATTGGTGCTTACCATGTTGATCTTCCTACCGGAAAATCAATCACCTTCCTGGATACACCAGGTCACGAGGCCTTTACGGCGATGCGTGCGCGTGGTGCCAAGGTCACTGACCTAGCTGTTATTGTGATTGCAGCAGATGATGCGGTGATGCCACAAACAAAAGAGGCCATCAGTCACGCACAAGCGGCGGGTGTACCAATGATTTTTGCGATCAACAAAATTGATAAAGACGGAGCCAACACACAGAAAATTTATGAACAACTTTCAGGGATGAATATTCTTGTGGAAGAGTGGGGAGGAAAATTCCAGAGCCAGGAAATCGCTGCCAAGTCTGGTTTGAATATTGATAAGCTGCTCGAAAAGATTTTGCTTGAAGCAGAACTGCTCGACCTGAGAGCCAATCCTGAAAGGGAAGCCAGCGGTACGATCATTGAAGCAACACTCGACAAGGGCCGTGGGTATGTGGCAACCATTCTGGTTCAGAACGGAACACTCCAGCAGGGAGACTTGGTAGTGAGTGGTCAACACTATGGTAGGGTTAAGGCCATGATGAACGAAAGGAATAACCGTGTAGACGCGATTCCACCTTCATCACCTGTCCTGATTCTTGGTCTCAATGGTGCACCGCAGGCAGGTGAGAAGTTCAAGGTATACCAAGACGAATCAGATGCCAAGGAAATTGCAAGCCGTAGGGCCCAGATCATGCGTGAGCAGGGCATCAGGACCAAGAAACATATTACGCTGGATGAGATTGGACGCAGGTTGGCGCTCGGCAACTTCAAGGAACTCAATATCATCATCAAGGGTGATGTGGATGGATCTGTTGAGGCCTTGAGTGACTCATTGCAGAAGCTTTCCACGCAGGAGATTGCCATCAAAGTGGTACACAAGGCAGTTGGACAGATTACTGAAAGTGATGTACTGCTTGCCACTGCATCTGACGCCATTATCGTTGGTTTCAACGTGCGTCCTTCTATTCAGGCCAACAAGATTGCCGAAAACGAAGGTGTTCAAATCAAGCTTTATTCCATCATCTACAACGCCATCGAGGAAATCAAGAGTGCCATGGAGGGTATGCTTGAGCCGAAGATTGAAGAGAAAATTGTGGCCAACGTTGAGGTGCGTGAAGTATACAAGTTTGACAAGGCCACCGTTGCCGGTTGTTATGTACTGGACGGTAAAATCAGCCGCAACAACAAGATCCGTATCATCCGGGATGGTATCGTTGAATATCCAAGGGGTGAAGGGCAAAGCACAGAACTGGGCAGCTTGAAGCGCTTCAAGGATGATGCAAAAGAGGTCAACCAGGGGTATGAGTGCGGACTGACCATCAAAAATTACAACGACCTCAGGGTTGGTGATGTGATCGAAGCGTTTGAGGAAACTGAGGTGAAGAGAACATTGTAGTTTCTTCCGAAGGAATGAACTATTTATGAAAACTTTAAGTCAGGAGATTTTATCATAAGGCCGAATTCAATCATATTTGGAAACAGGAATTGCAGCATGAAAAGAATATTATTCGTATTGATTTTGGTGATCTCGGCCTTTGCAGGCCAGGCACAGACCGCAAAGTTGTTGGCGGACAAGATTGTTTCCATTGTGGGGGATAAAATCGTGTTGAAAAGCGATATTGTCAATTACATTGAAGACCAGAAACGCCAGGGCAATGAAATGCCTGAAAATGCTGAATGTTTTTTGTTGGAAAGGATGATGCAGGACAAGGCGCTTATTCTTCAGGCAGAAAAGGATTCACTTCCGGTTTCAGATGAGGAAGTGGAAGCCGAACTCGACCAGCGGGTGCGTTATTTCATCATGCAGTACGGTGGTAAAGAGGCTTTTGAACAAATTGCCGGGCGTACGATTTACCAGGTAAAAGAAGATTTCAGGAAATCCATTCGCGAAGGAAGGCTTGCCAAGTCCATGCGTGAGAAGATTGTTGAATATGTCAAAATCACTCCAAATGAAGTGAAGGAGTATTTCAACAAGATCCCCAAAGACAGCTTACCGTTTTATGAAACGGAACTTGTCATCGGCCAAATTGTGATCCATCCCAAAGCAGGAAGAGAGCTAGAGAAATATGCCCAGGATGAACTGGCCGATTACCGCAGGCAGATTGAGGCTGGGCAAAAAACATTTGAAACCCTTGCCAGGTTGTATTCTGAAGATCCTGGAAGCAAGCAAACGGGTGGTCGCTACGAAATCAACAAAACGCAAAAAGATTGGGATCCTGATTTCAAGAATGCCGCTTTCAGGCTTAAAGAGGGGCAGGTTTCTCCCGTTATCAAATCTAAATTTGGTTATCACATCATACAAATGATCAGCAGGAATGGAGATGATGCGGTCATCCGCCACATCCTTCGCATACCAGCCCTTCAGGATGAAGATATTCAGGCCACCAAGTTAAGGCTTGACTCCATCAGGACCAAGCTTGTAGCCGGTACCATCACCTTTGGTGAGGCAGTAGACAAGAACAGTGACGACCAGAACAGCAAGTTCAGCGCGGGTATCATGAGTGGTCAGGGAGGTGCATTTGTCACCATTGATGAATTGGACAAGAACCTTGTGCCTTATCTCGACAAATTAAAGGTGGGAGAATTTTCACAGCCGATGGTGTACAAGGAAGAGCAAGATAAACAGGCGGTAAGGCTTGTTTATCTTCAAAGCAAAACCGAGCCCCACAGAGAAAATATCCGCGACGATTACGACAGGATTGCACAAAGGGCATTGGCAGAAAAGAAAGAAAGGACCATTGACAAATGGTTCCAAAGTAAATTGCCTACTTATTACGTGATGGTAGACAAGGATTATCAGCAGTGCGAATCTTTGCGCAAGCAATTTCCCAATTACGTCAGCAAATAACATCGGAAAGCGGGTTAAATTTTAAGGTTCTGTTTTTTAAGCCTAAATTCGTTGTTCTTATTTCGCTATATGAGTGACGCCATCAAACACGAATGCGGTCTTGCATTTATCAGGCTGCTCAAGCCTTTTTCCTACTACCAGCAACAACACGGTACGGCGCTTTATGGGCTGAACAAACTCTATCTCTTGATGGAGAAGCAGCACAACCGAGGGCAAGATGGAGCAGGCATTGCTTCTGTGAAACTCAATGCAGAGCCTGGTTATCCTTTCATGCACCGCCTCCGCAGTGTGGCCCAACAGGCCATTGCTGATTTGTTTTCCCAGGTGGGAAAGGAAATCAGTGAACTCGAAAAATCACAGCCTGATATAAAAAAGCATCCTGGTCTGATGAAAGGGCACCTCAACTTCATGGGAGAGCTTTTGTTGGGCCATCTTCGTTACGGCACACAGGGGAAGAACAATGCTGAATTCTGCCATCCTTTCATCAAAAGAGACATCATTCCTGCAAGGAATCTGGCATTGGCAGGCAATTTCAACTTGGTCAATACAGAAGAGCTTTTCAACATGATTGGTGTCAACCCTGGTGACTTCCAAAAGCAGAGCGACCTGGCTGCGATGATGGAAATGGTCCATCATTTTATTGTGAAGGATGATGAGTCCAATCCGGGCAATATGTCCATTCCTTCTATTTTAAAAAATGCTTTTCAACATTTTGATGGCGGCTACAATGTTTGTGGACTGATTGGCAATGGTGATTCCTTTGTCATCCGCGATGCCCATGGCATTCGCCCATCCTATTATTATGCCAACAATGAAGTCATTGTTGCAGCCTCTGAGCGTGCAGCCATCAGGACCAGTTTCCATGTTGGCGAGAATGAAGTGAAGGAATTGATGCCTGGCCAGGCATTAGTTGTGAAGAGTGACGGAACCTGGACTGTTGAACAGATCCTGGAGCCAAAACCCAGGCGGGCATGCAGTTTTGAAAGAATTTATTTTTCACGGGGCGGAGACGAAAAGATATACAGGGAAAGGATTGGGTTGGGCTATAGGCTCAGCAGCAATGTGCTGAAGGCCATCAACAATGACCTCAAGCATACCATCTTTTCTTTTATTCCCAATACAGCTGAAGTGGCATTTTATGGATTGCTGAAAGGGATGGAAGATTTCCTCAACCAGATCAAGGTGCAACGGATCATGGCCTGGGACAAGGACTTTGATGAAGAGAAGTTGACTGAAATGATCAACAGAAAAATCCGTGTTGAAAAAGTGGCCATCAAGGATGTGAAAATGCGCACCTTCATCACGGAGGATGCCAACCGTTCTGAAATGGTGCAACACGTGTATGATGTTACCTATGGAACGGTGCAAGCCAATGTTGATACCCTGGTTGTTATTGATGATTCTATCGTGCGCGGTACTACGCTGAAGGAAAGCATTGTCAGGATGCTGTCCAGGCTGAAACCCGTTAAAATTATTGTGCTTTCTTCTGCTCCCCAGATCCGCTACCCGGATTGTTATGGGATTGACATGAGCAAGCTGGGAGATTTCATTGCCTT
>Ga0209443_1000944_pt1 | contig 18917 bp, 9 predicted proteins | sample LauGreBMM110DCMD_2_FD_187571 | JGI IMG/M metagenome (GOLD analysis project Ga0209443, IMG submission 187571) | Freshwater lake microbial communities from Lake Michigan, USA - Su13.BD.MM110.DCMD (SPAdes) (version 2) | ecosystem: Environmental > Aquatic > Freshwater > Lake | place: Lake Michigan... | reverse complement strand
ATTTGATGCCCTTTTTCATTCGGATGATTTACTTGGGACATGTAGTCGACTAAATTACTGCCGCTTTTTACTTTGTTTTTATATAGGGCATACGTATCGATCAGGCCGATTTGAAAGCTCTTAGCTAATTCTTTGATTTGGTTAGCATGTTGGTCTAGAATCGAAAGATCATCCTTGATATCCACTCTTTGGTCTGGACTAGGAGTCAATAAAATAACTTTAATGTTTTTTTCTAACGCTAAGCGGATCATTTTTTCCCAGGCAATTTTTGCTCGCTCCAAACCCATACCCCGATCATTTAATGCATAATCAATAAACAATACATCAGGTTTGTGCGTCAGCACGTCAGCCTCAAATCTTTTTAGGCCACTTTCTGAGTTTTCTCCGCCAATCGACGTATTGATGACATTGACTACGGTCATTGGATAAGCTGATTTCAGGTCTTTTAAAACCAAATAAGGATACGATGCTAGCGTATTCACCACCGGTGTTTTAAAATATCCGGCGGGAACAGAATGACCATGGAAAACTAGGTTGATTGTCCTGTTTTTAGGCCATTCCACCAACATTTCTGCTTTGATTTTTTCTAGGTAATTGGCCTTCGAAGCAATTTCTTGCCCATGCAATTGGCTCACTGCAAAAAACACAAACGTAAAAATCAAGTATCGGTTTTTCATGAGCTTTAATTTAAAAAGATTTCATCAACCAGTAGTAATGCTCTTTTATCTTTGGCAAAAGCACGAGTACGTACTCGTGCTTTATCTTTAGCAACATTCAATTGTGGAATTTTCTCCAGTGGTTTTGCGATGATTTTCATTTCGCTAAAAAGGGTTGGCTTGAATTTCACATCGATCGCATATAACTCGTGGAATCTCGTTTCCTTAGGAACGGGAACTTTCAATACGTGAATCCGCTTAAATGGACCATTCGCATTTGTTTTCCCCCATATCTCGATGGCTTGAGGTGGGAAAATTCCGGTGGTTAACTCTTCCATAATACGCAAAGAAACAATGGAAATGGTTTTTGGAGTTTTGAAATTTAGATTTAATTCCATGTCATTATTTTGTACGCCGGTCCAAAAATTAGCCCATGCAGGAGCGTTGGCACTAAAGGTTCCTAGATTCCTGTCGAAAAATGATTTTGGCCCATTGGCTTTATGCACCCGATTTAATGGCAAAACAACCGTGACACTATCCGGGGTAATCGCACATTTATAATATTCGAAAACCGCTTCATCACTTCCGATCCAACCTGCTTTAAACGCTCTCGCTCTGATTCTGGTGTTTGAATTAATCGTCACGTTTCCATTAAAAATAGGAGATTTAGAACTGTCGATAGGTGTTCCATCCATCGTATATCGTATCTCAACGCCCTTAATCGTATGGAATAAGGTGAGTGGCGCCTTCGTGTCAAAAATGGTCGAAGTGTTTTTTAGTTCAGGTGGATTAAGCTTTATGGGGCTTTTACCATCGTCTTTAAATCCACCTATGATTTGGATCGATTTAAATTTAGTAGATAGCGCTTTAAGGTCTTCCGCAGTGAGTGGTGTATCCCAAAGATAAATGGCCTGAAGCTTTTTCAATCCTTGCATGGCCATTTGTAAATCTTGATAATTTACTTGCGTTCCTGATAGTGAAATGCTTTTTAAATGGGTTAACGTTTTGAGCGCTAAAAGTCCTTTAGCCGTAACATTGCTAAAGTTTAATTCCAAGCGCTCTAAGTTTTCAAATTGGGCGATGGTCAACAAATCCGAATCTTTCACAGGCATTTTAGCGACACTTAGAAAAATGATTTGTTTTTTTATGGCCACTAATTCCTCCAGCTTCTTGGAATTAAATTCACTTTTATTGAAAATATGAACGCGTAAAGCGGGTGAGTTTTTGGCGACTGTGGCAATCGTTCGGTACTCGTTGGTTAATTCGTCTATGGTTTCCTGACTTGCCTCTGAAAAGTCATAATTTGTGGCCTCGTCCTGAACAGAATTAAATAAGGTGTTACCCATGATTCGGAGTGAATCTGTTGCAGGCAATTCCAACACTTTTTTAGTAAAGGTTGCGTTTCCTTTGATCCAAAGAGCTAAAATCATTTTCTCCTCATCGGTCAACTGTGGCTGTCCTGAAAGAGGCATGTGTTTTTTATCCTCTAAAGGAAGATGAATTCGCTCTAATAATAGACTTATTTCAGGTTTTCCTGTGACAAATAATTTGCCGGATTTACCCCCTTTTAAAATACCTTCTTTGGTAGACAAATCAAGGTCCCCTTTTTTCTTTTCAGGGTTATGACAGCTCATGCATTTTTTTTCAAAAATAGGCTTGACCATGTGATCAAAAACGATGGCATCCTCAAGATAGATTGGTTTTCCTTGTTGGAATGGCTCCAAAACAAAACCATCTCCATGCGTAAGTTCCGAACCAAAATGGCCGGTCGAGATCAGTAAAATGGACATGAAGCCAATCAACAACCGGGAGTTCAGCTTTTGGTAAAAGGATAAATTTCTGAGCCAGTAGGTTCCACTAAAGACGATAAATAAAGTAACGGCTGCCCACTTATGCCAGAACAAAGTGTCTCCCGAATATCCAGATTCCTTCGAAAGAAATAAGCCAAAAATAGTAGTAAGTCCTGTGAGGGCCGCGCCTGAAATCCAAGCATCAGAAACCCATTGTTCCGCGGTGTCAATCCATGGGGAAGCTTCACGCGTAAATCTGAAAAATTCCCAAGCCATTAACAAAACCAATAAAACGATTGGGAAATGAAGGACTAGTGGGTGTAATCTGCCAAAGGATTGAAGCCAAACAGGAACAATAATTTGATCCTCAAAGGCTAATAAAAACGCTAGAAATACCGCAGATATGAGTACAAATTGTTCAACAATACCCCTCCATTTTTTATTCATACTCAACCTAGCTTAAGATATCTCGTACCACTTTTCCTGAAATATCTGTCAATCGATACCGCCTGCCTAAATGTTTGAAAATTAATTTTTCATGATTTAAACCCAAGGTGTGCAAGACCGTTGCTTGGAAATCATGTACGTGGACAGGGTTTTTAATGATATTATATCCTAATTCATCGGTTTCGCCATAGACCATTCCCGGTTTGATTCCACCACCTGCCATCCAGATACTGAAACATCTTGGATGGTGATCACGGCCATAATTTTCTGGGGTCAATTTCCCTTGGCTATAACTCGTACGTCCAAATTCCCCACCCCAGATTACCAAGGTTTCATCCAACAAACCTCTTTGTTTTAAATCGGTTACTAAAGCAGCGGAAGCTTGATCCACATCTTTGGCTTGGCTTTTAATTTCAAAAGGAAGGTTTCCATGTTGGTCCCAACCCTGATGATATAATTGGACAAAGCGCACGCCATTTTCAGATAGTTTACGGGCCAATAAGCAATTGGCCGCAAAAGTACCGGGAACTAAACAATCTGGTCCATAAAGTTTAACGATATCGTCCGATTCTTTGGACAAATCCATCACTTCTGGCACAGCCGTTTGCATCCGGTAGGCCATTTCATATTGCTTTACTTTGGCTGTAATCTCAGGATCCCCAAATTCCTCGTAGGACATTTGGTTTAATTGGGCCAACTGGTCCAACATTTCTCGGCGTTCGCCCCTGGCCATTCCCGCAGGATCTTTGATGTATAAAACGGGATCTTCTCCTTTAGAAAATTGTACTCCTTGGTGGATGGAATCTAAAAAGCCGTTCGACCAAAGTTTGGAATAAACGCCTTGGCCATTCCCAATTCCCCTCGATAACAAAACCGTGAAATCTGGTAAATTTTTATTTTCATTTCCTAATCCATAGCTCAACCAAGCTCCCATACTAGGTCGGTTTCCTTGTTGGGATCCCGTTTGTAAAAATGTCAGCGCCGGGTCATGGTTGATGGCTTCTGTGTACATCGATCGAACCACGCATATATCATCCACAATTTTGGAGGTATAGGGCATGATGTCACTGATCCAAGTCCCAGCTTTTCCATATTGCTTGAAATTTGCGAAGGACGCGGCCAGCGGAAATGATGCTTGATTCGCTGTCATTCCTGTCAATCGCTGCTCTCCACGCACGGAAGGAGGTAAATCCATCCCATACATTTCACATAATTTAGGCTTATAATCAAAGGTCTCCAATTGAGAGGGAGCTCCATTTTGAAACAAATAAATCACACGTTTTGCTTTTGGAGCAAAATGAGGAATGCCTGGCGTAAATCCTGACTCTTCCCGATCACCTCCATTGAGTAAACCAGGAATCATTAAAGAACCTAAGGCTACACTTCCTAAACCCAAACTCATCGTGGAAAGGAATCGTCGCCGATTAAAATTCAAACCATGTTCTAATATTTCCTTTTCCATAGCTTAAGATTTAGTAATGGTTTCCTCTAAATTATAAATGGTATTAACGACGCGCATCATGGCGGCTAAAAGTTTTTTATCGACATTGGTCGCGATCGGAAATTCCCCTACCGCTAAAATTTTGGTTGCCTGCCCTTGGGTAATTTTAGCTCTTTGGCTCAGAAAATAGGTATTTAAAACTCCTAACTCTTTTTCAGATGGATTTCGGCACACAATTAGCCTGAAAGCCTTTTTGATTTTATCGCTACTGTTGCTTTTTTCCGTTAATAATTTGGCGGCTAAAACTCTGGATGCCTCCAAGACGGTTGGGTCATTTAGCATCATCAGCGCCTGCAATGGCGTATTTGTTTTTAGCCTTTTGACTTCACATAAATCCCGATTACTAGCGTCAAAAATACTCATCGTCGGCGGTGGAACCGTCCGCTTAATTAAGGTATAAATCCCTCTTCGGTATAAACTTTCGCCATGATCTTGCACGTAGATCGATAATAAGCCTCGGCCAGAAGTAGCACCTTCCCATAATCCTGGTGGCTGATATGGCTTGACACTCGGCCCACCGATTTTAGGAACTAAAAGTCCACTGCTCGCTAGCACGATGTCTCTGATATTTTCAGCATCTACGTGGTAACGAGATGACCTGGATAAATAGATATTTTCGGGATCTTTGGCTAATTTTTCAGGAGTACTTACTGCTGATTGTCGATAAGTCGCAGAAGCAACCATTTGCTTTACGAGGCGTTTGACGTTCCAACCATGTTCCATGAAATCGACGGCCAACCAATCCAGTAATTTGGGATGAGTAGGTAATTCGCCTTGCATACCAAAGTCTCCCGTAGTTTTAACGATGCCTTTGCCAAAAAACTCCTGCCAAATTTGATTGATAAAAACCCTTGCCGTCAATGGATTTTTTCTGTCAAATAGCCATTTGGATAATCCTAATCTATTTTTTGGATAATTCTTATTGAATGGCAAAATGGAATTAGGAGTTCCTGGATTCACTTCATCACCAGGTGCATCATAGGCACCCCGTTTTAAAATGAACGTTTTCCTTGCGGTGTCCATGTCTGTCATGACCGAGACGATCAAACGATTTGTGTCTTGTTTATTAATGAATTTCAAGATGTTTTTAACGTCATCATTGCTGATTTCCATTAATGGTTTTTTCGCATAGGTCTCTGGACCTCCAATCACCGATTCGATTCCTTTTTCTTTGATGTTATTAAAAAAGGCAAACATTTTGTAATAATCTTTCTGCGAAAAAGGATCGTATTTATGGTCGTGGCAATGGGCACATTCTAAGGTCATACCTAAAAATGCTTTGCCAAATAAATCATTCCGATCCGTTACGTAGCTTAATCGGTATTCTTCTTGGATGACTCCTCCCTCTTCTGTGATCTTATGGTTTCGATTAAAGCCCGTGGCTAATAATAATTCTTTGGTTTGATTAGGTCTAGCTGGGTTGATCAAAAAGTCGCCGGCTAGCTGCCAAGTAACAAATTGGTCATAAGGCATATTTTTATTTAAAGCATAAATGACCCAATCTCTCCAAGGCCATTGCGTGCGATAACCATCATCTTGGTAGCCGTGTGAATCTGCATATCTCGCTAAATCAAGCCAATAAATAGCCATTTTTTCTCCGTATGCTGGATTTTTTAATAGCTCATCGACCATTTTATCAAAAGCATTTGGACTCTTGTCGGCCATGAATCGGTCCATCATGGAAAGGGTAGGAGGCAAGCCGGTTAAGTCGATGCTTAGGCGTTTTAATAAGCGCTCTTTATCCGCTTCCTCATTAGGTTTTAAGCCTTTTTGCTCTTGTTTTTCTGCGATGAAAAAATCGATTTCATTTCTGGCCCAAGATTCATTGTCTATTTCGGGTAATGCAGGTTTTTTAGGAGCTACAAAAGACCAGTGCTTCTCATATTTGGCCCCTTGCTTAATCCACTTTTTGATCACCGAGATTTCGTAGCCATTTAATGTCAGATTGGACGTCGCCGGCGGCATTAATTTAGTTGAGTCTTTTGCTGTAATTCTAAGGTATGCCTCTGATTCGTTTGGTTCACCTGCTACCCAAGCATGTGCTCCAGGATGTTCTTTTAATGCTTGGAATGCTAAGGCTGGATCATCTAAACGTAAACCTGCTTGGTTTTTTTTAGCATCCGGTCCATGACAAGCAAAGCACTTGTCAGATAAAATGGGACGCACATCAAAATTATAGCTAATCTCATTTGGCATTTCCTCTTCAGTTTCCTGCACACCCGCATTTCGATTGCATGCATTAAATGTCCAAACGATGGAGATTAAAACAACTGAAAATAAGAGTAATTTTTTATGTTTCATTAGGTCAAAAGATCTTGTACTGCTTTTCCTTTTCCATCCGGCGTGGTATAGAAAGGTCGTTTTTCAATTTCATATTGAGTATCCGGTTTGATACCTAGGGCATGGTAAATGGTTTGATGAATTCCGTCTATTTTGACTGGATTTATGATGGTCTTGCAGGGACGCTCATCAGCTGTTTTGCCATATACATGACCTTTCTTAATGCCACCACCCCACATTAATATCGAGCATCCATCAGTAAAGTGACGATGCATGCCGTAAAACTTAATGTCATTCAGGATTTCAGGTTGCTTTACTTGCTCTTGAACTTTAAGGTCTGGTCGGCCTTCCACCATCATATCCCGACTAAACTCACTGGCTAAAATCACCAATGTACGATCCAAATGGCCCGTTTTATCTAAGTCTTTGATTAATTGAGCAATGGGCCCATCAATCATCCGCTTCATTCCTTCTAATCTTGTATGGCCATTTTCATGGGTATCCCAACCAAAAAACGGCTCATATTCTGTCGTTACACTAATGAACCTTGCTCCTTTCTCAGTCAGCCTGCGCGCTAATAAACAACCCAAACCAAAACGACCTGTGTTATAAACATCATAAATTTCTTTTGGCTCAGTACTCAAATTGAAGGCCTTTGACTCTGGCGAATTCAATAAAATATAGGCCTGTTCCATGGAACGACGAAGGGATTCTTTTTGGTAATCACTTCCATATTCTCCATGCGCGCTTTGAGAGATTAAATTATTGTATAATTGATTTCGACTTTCAAATCGCTTCATGTCCATTCCCACCGGTGGACGCACACTTTCTAAACCTTGGCTTGGATCTGGAATCAAGAATGGTCCATGCTCATTGCCCAAAAATCCAGCGGTATGAAATGCTTTTAATTCCTCTGCTTCACCCACGGTAAAGCGTTGGCCTATGTCGATAAAGGAAGGAATAACAGGATTTTTAGGTCCCAATTCTTTTGAAATCCAGGCGCCAATATGTGGTGCGGCTACGGATTGTGGGGGTTCGTAACTGGTATGCCAGTGATACTGATGACGTGAGTGAAGGATGTGGCCTAAATCAGCCGCCACGTAAGAACGTATCACCGTCCCTTTGTCCATCACACTTCCTACGGACTGTAGACCTTCTGAAAAATTAACCCCATCTATGGCCGTTGGCATAGATTTGAAGGTACTTAACACCCGATTTCCCTCCATCCCTTTTTCATAAGGAGTGTATCTTTTGGGGTCAAACGTTTCCGTATGCGCCATGCCGCCAGCCATCCATAACAAAATAACGGTATCTGCTGTGGCCACTTTTTTGGCTAATGAGCTCGTTGGGTCCGCCATTAAACTCGCAATAGGAGAGCTCATACCCAAGGCCGCGATCGTAGCAGCGCTAGTATTTTGTAAAAACTCTCTTCTATTCCATTCGTTTTTCATTGCAAAATGATTAGATAATTAATTGAAATTCAGGGAGTAAAGTTACTGCCCACACTAAATCTTGTATACCTTCTACACTTGGCTTTTTCCCAATATATTTAACGGCTAAGGTAATTTCTTTGAAGCTAGGCTCTCTCCCTAAAGCCTTCAAATATAAGGCTTTAACTAGAGATTCTCCAGTTTGATATTTTTGCGCCCAAATTTCTGCTCCCTTTCGCAAGGATAAATTGAATTTGTTTCCATTGGTCAACTCCAATGCCTGAAGTAAATTGGCCTGCGAAATACGACTAGTGGACACATTTTCTCTATTGGGTCTGCCTAATGCGGTTAAAAATGGATCGTTTTTGACCAAGGACGCTCGGGCAAATGGAATATCATTTTTAATATCGGCCGGCAACATTTTTTTAACTAGAGCTGAATCCGTGTAAAGAGGAAAGAAGGATTGACTCACCGCATCTGCAAATTGTTCCGCTGTAATTCTACGCTTCATCATTCCTTTGAACACAAAGTTTGAAGCGGTTAGCATTTGTGATTCTTTAAGACCCATCGCTGGTGTTTGATAAGTTTTGGAAATCAAAATTTGACGCATTAAGCGTTTCATATCATAGCCATTGGCCGTAAAGTCAGAAGCTAACCAATCTAATAAATCTTGGCTCCATGGTTCATTGTCCATCATGTCAACTGGCTCCACAATTCCTCTTCCCATTAATTGGGCCCACACGCGGTTTACCAAAGTTCTGTACAAACGTCCATTTTTCTTTTGGACTAATATATCGGCTAAGGACACTAAGCGCTCCGCGGTAATGTTGGTCTCTTTTATTTTCCCTAAAGAACTATACAATACCCCATATCCAGCCATGCGGCCTGTTGGCAAATCACAGCGGTGAATTTCTAAGGTTTTACTTGAAAAGACATTGGCAAAAGCATAGGCGTCGTCCAACTTCCAATCACTGATAAAACTATCATGGCAAGAAGTACATTTTAAGTTTAATCCTAGGAGTACTTGGGATACGTTTTGTGCCGCTTGCATCTCAGTGCTTTGACTCGAATTAATGGTTCCTCTCCATTGGATACCTCGTATAAATCCTTCCGATTCTTTGGTTGGACTGATTAATTCTTTAACAAAAGTGTCGTATGGTTTATTGTTTTTTAATGAACCATAAAGCCATTTGGTTATTCCAAATCGGCCATTCGTAATGTATCCAGTTCCTGAATAATCATTGCGAAGGGCATCATTCCAGAACGTCAACCAATGTTGGGCATACCCTTCATTGTTGGCTAAAAGCTTGTCAACTAACACCTCTCTTTTATTCGATCGAGTATCACTGACAAAAGCGCTGATGCTTTCTGGGCTAGGTAGTAAACCGGTAACATCTAAATAAACCCGTCGAATATACGTTTTGTCATCCACGGATTTTTGCCAAGAAATTTTATTCTTCTTGAAATAGTCATTGACAAATAAGTCAATTGGCTGATTTATTCCTGCCGTAGCTTTAGGTACCGTGGGCATTCTAGGCTCCAAAGCAGCCACCCGATACAAACTTTTTTCTGGACCTGTCGGCCAAGGAGCACCTTGCTGGATCCAATATTCCAACATAGCGACGTCCTCTTTGCTTAAGCGCTTGCCTTTGGTTGGCATCGCATCATCATGGCCAAAAGGAAGTTTAACACGGCGGATCATATCACTTTTTTCAGGATTTCCGGGAACTAAAATGGGCCCATCTTCACCGCCTTTAAATATAAATTCTTTTTTGTCTAAGCGTAATCCCCCTTTGGTTTTGGTGGCATTGTGGCAAGCATAACAGTTATGCGCCAATATCGTTCTAACGTTGATATTCAATTCTTGTAATTGATTCGCGTTTAAAACCTCCGGTGCTTTAGTCGGTGCACTAGACGTATTCATGATTCGATCCTCAGAAGAACCTAAATCTTTGAAGCGGTCTACATTTTCAGCTAATTCTGATTTTTGATCTAAAACTGTAGCTGAAGCAGTGGATTTTAAAGCCGTACCAGGCCAAGGAGCCCCTTGCTTCACCCACACTTCTAATATTTCAATTTCTTTTTTAGTTAACCTTTTGCCTTTGGTGGGCATGGCATCATCATGGCTCGCTGGAAGTTTAATCCGGCGAATCATTTCACTCTTTTCAGGATGGCCTACGACCAAGGCAGGACCCTCTTCCCCTCCTTTTAACATATATTCTAATGCATCTAAGCGTAATTTCCCTTTTGATTTTTTGATGCTATGGCAATCATAGCAGTGATTCGCTATAATATTTCTAGCCTCAATACCTAAATCTTGTTTTTGATTTGGGTCTATTTTACCTTGTAATTTCTCCACATGGAGTGAAGGATTTAAGGCAATTTTTTGAGTTTTTTCTTCTTTGCTTAGATCTAAATAGTCTTCTCCATGGGTCAACATAGCCCCATAGTGCCCCGCAAAACTTACCCCTAAAACAGTTAGAAATAAGAGTAATCGGTAGCTTTTTGTTTCTTTAGAGATGAATGCATATAGCGTTAATCCCGATAAAATAGCGGTTGCAATGCCAGACCACTGGTGAATGGTGATGGTATTTCCTGTGTAGTCGTCTTGATTGATTAAAATAAAACCTAGGCCAACGGCCAAAGCTGCGGTGCTTGTTCCCACCCATAATATGATGCCAATGGCAGATTGAAACTGGTCTGATTTTTTTCTCCAAGCAATGCATTCAAGCAATAAGCCTACCCAGAGTAAACTGATGGGAAAATGAACGACCAATGGATGTAGTCGGCCTGAAATTTGCCAAAGCTCGTTAAGTAAATTATTTTGCACTGATACGTAATTATTTAATTAGGCTGTTAAAAACTTGCGATGTAAACCTCTTCAGATTTACATCGCAAGTGAATGTTAAATATAATGAATTGAATAATTATAAATACCCTGGATTCTGAGTTAAATTTTTATTAATCAAAATCTGTGCTGCTGGAATTGGCAAATAATATTCAAAGTCAGAATACACATAATCTAGTGCATTGAATGCAATTCCACCTCTAACAACAGTAGGATTTGCTTTTTCTCCTGCTCCGTGTGCATTCATTAAGGCTGTCAATTGTGAAGGGGTATTTGTTCTTTGAAGATCAAACCAACGGTGGTTCTCAAAAGCAAGTTCAACACGTCTTTCTTTCAATACAGCTGTTCTGAAAGCGTCTTTAGATAAACCATCTAAGGCACCCAAACCAGCTCTTTTTCTTACTTGGTTTAAGTAATCATACGCCTCAGCATTAGGTCCCGAAGCCTCATTGATAGATTCTGCCAACATTAATAATACGTCAGAATACCTCAAAACAGGCCAGTTATTATCCGTACGACCCGTAATGGTGTGCGTATATTGATATTTGCTTACATATGGGATATCTCTATAAACTCCATTTAAAGTATAGCCAAGTTGCAAAGAAATTGCTTTTCTCACATCACCCGCTTCGTATGAATTGATCATCTCACGCGTAGGAATATTTCTACCGCTTGGGGTTGTATTTGCAAAACCAGTAACTGCTCCAGCCGAAAGTCTTGGAGCAAACACATACATGAAGTTACTTTGCTCTCCCAAGTCATTTCCCCCTTGGTATTGAACCTCGAAAATAGACTCAATTCCGTTCTTTTTAGCCGGATCAAAATTGTCCTTGTAGTTTGCATTCAAAGCATATCCTAAAGAAGTTACTTGCTTTAAAGTAGAGCTAGCTGCCGCATAATTTTTCTGCGTTAAGTACACTTTTCCTAATAAACTTAGGGCAGCTCCTTGAGATGCACGACCTTTTAAAGCAGGCTTAGCAGGAAGTAATTTTGATGCATCAGCTAAATCGGATAATATTTGCTTGTACACGTCTGCTTGCGGAGATCTCTTTAAATCAAAGGCCTCATTTGGATTTGTTAGCGTTTTGGTAGCCAAAACTACATCTCCAAAATAACGCACTAAATTAAAGTAGTGATAGGCGCGAATAAATTTGAATTCTCCTTCCAAAACTCCTTTAGCCGTCGCGTCAATTTTACTTGCAGCTAATTTTTCCAATGCATAATTGATGTTATACATCGTAGAATAATGGTTATTCCATAATGCACCTATTTCTCCATTACCTTGATTCACTGTGGAATATTCAAAAGCTTCCCAACCAGCTGCACCCCCACGATCTAAGGGATTAAAATCAAAGGTTGTATTATCCGACATTATTTCTTGTTGGATATAGGCAGAGTTGGTTATTGTTTGCAACTGGCCATATACTCCATTCAAGGCTTGCTCGAATTGCGTCTGATTCTGATAGAACAAATCACGACCTATTCTTGTAGGGTCGGTTGTTGTCAGAAAGTCCTCTTTACACGATATCTGTGTCAAGCAAAGGGACAAGATGATATAAAATGATATTTTTTTCATGTTTCGATTCATTATAAGTTTAATTTGATACCTACTGCTAATGTACGTGGAACTGGATATGACTCATCGTCATTATTCAAATCTGTACCTCCTCTAACTCCCGCATCTGGATTGTTTCCTGGGTAGTTGGTAAATAAGAATAGATTATTAGCCGTAAAGAAAATACGTGCATCACTGAATACCGATTTCAATTTAGGTAATGTATACCCTAATGTAACCGCTTTCAACCAGATGTAGCTAGCGTCATAAACATAACGCTCACTACTTTCACGTGACCACTTAAAGTAATTGGTACCACCTTGAGAGTTCTTGTCATTTGGATTGGATCCAGGATTAGCGGCGGAGCGCCAACGATCCTTCGCCTTCGTTAACACGTTGAACACACCATCCATATTCATCGTTGATGCTTCAATGTTACGGTAGATATCAAAATTTTGAGCGCCAACAAATAACACATTTATGTCAAAATTACGGTAGTCTGCTGCAACAGTCCAGCCCCAAGTAAAGTCAGGATTTGGATTACCAATTTCAACCATGTCTTGCGTATCATAAGAAACAACGCCGTCACCATTGGTATCTGCAAACTTCATACCCCCAGGGATCACACCATCTTGCTTAGCCCAAGCATCGATTTCTGCTTGTGTATTGAAAATACCCATTTTCTTATATCCATAAATCATACCAATCGGTCTGCCTACTTTGTTTACGTTATAACCTCCGTAAAAACTACCGCCATACAACATATCATTGGCTCCTTTAATCGCTAAGATTGTACTTCTGTTCGCAGAAACGTTAAAATTAGTTCTGAAGTTTACAGGTCCAAGATTAGATCTATAATCAACACTTAATTCAATACCTTTATTTTCTACCTGACCAATGTTATCCAAACTGGTTGTAAAACCAGAAACGGCTGGGATCGATACAGGAAGTAACATGTCATTGGTCAACTTTCTATAATACTCAAACGTGAAAGTTAATTTGTTATTAAACGTTGCCAAGTCCAAACCTAAATCTAATTGGTCTGATTTCTCCCATTTCAAAGAAGCATTTGCAAATGAACTTATCACCTTTCCAGCTGCAAATGAATTGTTTAAAATGTAGTTATTTATTCCAACGAAAGCTAAACTTGAGTAGTTACCGATATTATTGTTACCCGTCACACCCCAGCTCGCACGCAATTTCATGTCATTGATAAATGGTAAATCTTTCATGAATGATTCTTCCGAAATTCTCCAGCCGATAGATGCTGCAGGGAAGTCTCCAAACTTATTGAATTCACCAAAACGTGAACTACCTTCTCTTCTAAAAGATGCTGACAATAAATATTTGTCTTTGTATGAGTAGTTGGCACGCGCAAAATAAGCCATTAAAGTCCAGCCATTCTCATATGAGTTAGATGACTTAATTGAAGCCGCACCCACATAACGAACTAAATCATCAGGGAATGTATTTCCTGCTGCATCGACTCCATAAAGATTCTCTTCTTGAGCTGTGAAACCAAGCATGGCATCCAATTTTTGGTCTTCACCAATTTTAGGATTGTAAGTCAATAATTGGTCAAATGAATAGTTGAACAATCGGTCTGTAATATCTCTAGCTGTTGCAATCCTTGGAGGTGCACCCGCTTGTCCTGATGCCACTGAGGCTCCAATGGTAGAAGGTACATATTCCTTGAATGCATTGTAGTTTAATTTGGCATTGGCTGAAGACTTAAACTTCAACGAAGGCAAAATAGTGAATTCAGCAAATGCATTCGCTAACACATCGGCAATATTTCTCCTACGAGTAACATTTTTAAGCAAAAACAATGGATTTGGGAAGCCAAAAGCTCCGTCAAGACCACCTATATAGGGCCTCATACTTCCGTCAGCGTTATAGATAGGTTCACGTGGATCCATTAAAAGAGCTCCACCCACTAATGCACTTCGTCCGTCCGTATTGGCAATGTTTTGCTTTGTAATACTTCCATTTACATTTACACCTACATTTAAGAACTTATTAATCTGACCTCCTATGTTACTACGAATAGATACTCGCTCATAATCTGTATTGACAATAGATCCTGCTTCTTTGTAGTAACCTACTGAAAACATCGATTTCACAGGTCCTTTACCTGATGTAATAGTTAAATTGGCATCCGTATAAGGAGCATTATTATTTAGTATCGCACCAAACCAATCCGTTGAAAATTTAGTTTGCTCTGGATAACGATAGCCTAATGGTACATCTTCAAGCGTTGGTTCTTTTTGCTTGAAATACCTGAAATTATCTTCAAATACCTCTTTTTTGAACTGCGCAAATTCTACTCCATTTAATACAGGAGTCTTGCGTGATTCTGGAATATTTTGAATACCATGATCTAAGGTAAAGTTGATGTTAACTTTACCATCTTTAGCATTTTTAGTATTAATTAAAACCACACCATTTGATCCTCTAGCACCGTAAATCGCCGTAGAAGCTGCATCCTTTAAGATGGAAATACTTTCAATATCATTTGGGTTAAAGTTTTGACCTACCGAGGTACCCACGACAAAACCGTCGATTACATACAATGGATCACTACCAGCTCCCAAAGAACCGATTCCACGTACACGAACCTCAAACAATCCACCAGGTGTACCACTTTTTTGCTTCACAGTAACACCTGCTGCACGTCCTTGTAGCATTTGGTTTAAATTGTTCGCTGGTTGCTCACCGATATCCTTCATCCCAATCACCGAAATGGCTGAGGTAATATCTTGCTTTCTTTGAGAACCATAACCCACGACAACCACTTCAGAAAGCTCTTTCAAGTTATCTTCTAATGTTACGTCAATGATGGCACGGTTTCTAACCGTTTCAGATTTACTAGTCATCCCTACAGATGAGAAAACAAGGACTGAATTTGCCCCTGAACCTACTTTGATGGTATAATTACCATCAGCACTTGTTACGCTACCATTGCTGGTACCTTTTTCCGTTACGGAAACACCAGGAATTCCTGTCCCGTCAGATGAGCTAACTTTTCCTTTCACTTGCAGACTTTGCGCAAATCCTTGGAAAATCAATAGCATCATAAATAATGTTAATTGAATTTTTTTCATAGAAATGATTTTAGGTAAATTAAGATTAATACAATGCTTAAAACTATATTTTATTATTTTCGGAACTATCCTTATGACCATAAGGACAGTTTAATATTGTACCAAAAGAATACAATAAAATGTACTTTTATTTGATAATTTAGCGGTATTTATGAAAAAGGCTAATGACTTGTTTTCAAAAAAAATATAAGTTTTATATTAATTTTTGTAGCCATATTTATAAAATCGATTTATGGTTTGTTGCAAAAAAAACATCCACCACTCATTTCTGAATGGTGGATGTCTAATGAATGGGGTTTTAAATATACATTAAAAACCGATTCCAGTCGTTTTGGTCTTCACACGAAGTAAATTCATATCTGCGGTGATAAATAAGGTCATCCCATCTTCACCGAAGGCACAGTTGGCCGTCGCTGACCCCGCCTCAATTCTACCCAACAATTTTCCTTCAGGGCTGATGATTAAAACTCCACCAGGACCAGTCGCCCATAAATTACCTTCTTTATCCACTTTGAATCCATCAGGAGCTCCTTTCCAGCCTTTTTTGGCTAATGGGCCAGCATCATAAAATACTTTACCCGTTCCTAAATTTCCATCAGGATTTACCGGATAGGCCATCCAAATTAACCCTTTCATGTCGGACTGCCCTACATATAAGATTTTCTCATCCGGGCTAAAAGCCAAACCATTTGGACGTGCAAGATCCTTTGCTTGCAATGTTAATTTGCCTTTCGTATCGATGCGATAAACGCCTTGAAAAGGTATTTCTTTGGCGGGTTCATCTTTGCCACGACCGGGCAATCCATAAGGAGGATCTGTGAAAAAATAATCGCCAGAGCTTTTTTGAACTAAATCATTGGGACTATTTAATTTTTTTCCCTCAAATAAATGAGCCAATGTTTTTTTCTTATCGGGTCTATTTAATGGCATTTCTGCAATTCTGCGATCACCATGTTCGCAAGAAACTAGATTACCTTTTTTGTTGATAATTAATCCATTTGAACCTGGTTCTTCAGAATATATACCCGTTCCGGTATATCCTGAAGGCCTTAAGAATTCTTGAATTCCTTTGGCCGCTGACCATTTGTGAATGACATTTTCAGGCACGTCGGAGAATAATAAATACCCTCCTTTTTTTACCCAAACAGGTCCTTCGGACCAAGTATACCCTGTGCCTAAGATCTCTATTTTAGACGTTGTGTCTAATAAATGATCTAAACCTGGATCCAAGCGGTGAATTTTACCGATGGTCGGAAAGCTAGATTGCTGAGCTGTTGCCATATTTACCAAAATACCTACCAGCAAGCTGGTCATTGTGATTAATTTTTTCATACCAATAAGAAAAAAAAATGCAGACATTAAGCCCGCATTTTAAAATTTTATAAATGTTTCTTTTTCATTTCCTTCACGGCAAAATCGGCTGCTCTGGCGGTTAAGGCCATGTAAGTCAGCGACGGATTTACGCAAGAAGTAGAAGTCATACAAGCACCATCCGTGACAAAAACATTTTTACACGCATGCACTTGGTTATTGCCATTTAATACGGACGTTTTCGGATCACGGCCCATGCGAGCAGTTCCCATTTCATGGATGGCCATCCCTGGATAGGATCCATTGTCAAATGCCTTCACATTTTTCAAACCTGCGGCTTCTAACATTTCGCCGGCATCATTCATGATGTCTTTACGCATTTTCCGCTCATTTTCCTTGAACTCCGCGTCAAACACCACCACTGGCATTCCCCACTTATCCTTCGTCATAGCATCTAAATACATTTTATTTTCATGGTAAGGCAATGTCTCGCCAAATCCACTTAAAGCCATACCCCATGGTCCTGGATGTGTCAATGATTCTTTGTAATCTGCGCCGAAGCTCAAATCACCTATTCCTCTGTTCCAACCCGAACGCGATCCGCTTCCTTGGAATCCAAATCCACGTACATAATCACGCTTGTCATTTCCGATGTTTCTATAACGTGGAATATAAATACCATTGGGCCTACGACCGATGTAATATTTATCTTCATCACCTTCCCATGTGCCTGTGGCGCCAATTTTGAAATGATGATCCATTAAATTATGTCCTAATTCTCCTGAGTCATTTCCGAAACCATTTTGGAAACGATTCGATTTTGAATTCAACATTAATGCGGTAGTACTTACTGTAGAACCACACACAAAAATGACTTTAGCATAATATTCTTTTACCTCATGCGTCACCGTATCAATCACGCGAACCCCTTTAGCACGTTGCTTGGTAGCATCATAAATAATTTCAGACACTAATGAATCGGGTCTTAAAGTCAATAATCCAGTTTTAGCTGCCGGAGGAAGCGTACAAGATTGTGAACTAAAGTAAGCGCCGTAAGGGCAACCTAATCTACATTTGTTGCGGTACTGGCAAGCAGAACGTCCTACACCTAATTGGGCTTGTTTCGCTTCAGATAAGTTTGCTACTCGGCCTATCGTCATAATACGACCCGGAAAATTTTTCTCGATGCGCTTGCGAACTTCCTTCTCCACGCAATACATTTCCATAGGCTTTAAAAACTCTGAATCGGGCAATTGAGGTAGACCCAAAGCCTCCCCAGAAATACCTACATGTTTCTCTACATAGGAATACCAAGGAGCAATTTCATTATATCGGATCGGCCAGTCAACAGCAATGCCTTCTTTTATATTGGCCTCAAAATCGATATCGCTTAATCGATATGTTTGACGACCCCACATGATGGATTTTCCGCCAACAATATTAGGTCTGTACCAGTCAAATCTTTTTTCTTCTTTATATAAGGAATCAGAATCATTCATCCAGTATTTTTCGGTCATCTCGTTGTATGGATAATCGCGAGATAATTTTGGATGGGAAGCCTTTTGTTCCTGGGTCAATAGACCATTGTATTTGAAATCCCAAGGATCTTTATAGCTAGGCTCATATCCTGTGATGTGCTCCATTTGCTTTCCTCGGTCTAATACCAAAGTTCTCATTCCTTTTTCTGTTAATTCCTTGGCGGCATATCCCCCTGAAACTCCAGATCCTACGACAATGGCGTCATAGGTAATTGTTTTTATAGCGTCTATATTTAAATTCATTGTTAAATTAGTTCAGGTCAAAATTATAAAGTCCAGGTTTTTTGATTAGGTGCTAATGGCATGCATCCATCAAATTTACCTGGAATGGGAAGATATTCTAAGGCCTCAGTTGCACCTATTTTACTAGTAAAATATCCTGTAGTAGCTAATTCTTTGATCATAAAAAAGAAAGGAATGCTACCTTTTTTTGCTTTTCTAGCTGCATCGCCTTCTA
>Ga0209443_1000942_pt1 | contig 18951 bp, 21 predicted proteins | sample LauGreBMM110DCMD_2_FD_187571 | JGI IMG/M metagenome (GOLD analysis project Ga0209443, IMG submission 187571) | Freshwater lake microbial communities from Lake Michigan, USA - Su13.BD.MM110.DCMD (SPAdes) (version 2) | ecosystem: Environmental > Aquatic > Freshwater > Lake | place: Lake Michigan... | reverse complement strand
AGCAGTTTTATTGTGGTATCATTTAATGGCACAGTAACTTCTTCACTAGTTTTACTTTGGGTTAAACTTAGCATTCTGTCCTTTATGTTTATATTCTTCCATTTCAGTTCTTTTATATCACACCATCTCAAACCAGTAACACAAGTGAATAAAAAGGCTCGTTTAATTTCCGGACTATTCATTGGTATTTCCGAAAGCAATTTTAATTCATCAAGCGTAAGTACATCTTTTTTTCTTGCTTTGCCTGTAGCCTTGCGTTCTACAAAATCCAGCACATTGTTTTTCATTATTCTTTTGCGGTAGGCATGGCGTATCATTTTTTTGAATCGGTTGAAATAGGAGCGTGCACCTTCACCAATACTATCCTTTTCAAGATACTCCACAAAATCTTCAATCATTAATGGTTGCAATTCACCAAAGGTTAAATTAGGTTTTCTTAAAGTTGATAAAAACTTAGAAAACTTATTCAGTACAGATTGCATGCTTCTTTTATCTTTCTTGGAGTAACTGTCCAAATACGATTGCATCCAAATAGTGACAATCGTTTTCTTGCCAAGATCGATATCCATATCATAATTATTGGCCTCCAGTTCAGCGGCTCTTTTAACAGATATAGCTTCTGCCTGTTGAATTTTTTCCTTGTTGTTTTCTCTATCTACAAGATTTGAAGGCTTATCTAATTGAAGGTGTTTCAATGTTTCAATAGTACGCCTGCCATCTTTATAAATATCTAATCTCAGGGAAGTAGTGCCATCAGCATTCTTGCGCTTTCTCAATTTTACACTCATACCAGGGTTGATTTATGTACCCTAAGGTACAAAATTCGACAATTGGTTCCTTTCTCGATGTACAGTGGCGGTACAAAAATTCGAGATTTCAATATTATTTATATGGATTAAATTAAGAAAAAAGAATAGTTTGATAACCCTCCTCTTTAATATTTTCTAAAAGCGTTTGAAGTTCTATTTCACTGCCATGACCACCGTCATGACAAACAATTTTAATAATATGTTGTGGGTTAAATGAAGAATGAATTTTTTGACCTGAAATATCTTCTTGGACATGGTCCTTATTTATCTTAGATAATAAATAACTAAACCATTTATTGTCCCCGTTGATTTCATTTTGCGGAATACCAACTTCCTCGTGCCCTTGAAACCAAATTGGGTTAGGGTGAAAAACTAGGTCGTATGATAAAGTAGGACCCTCTGCTGCATTCATTATAATTATTGTAAAATACATTGTTTATTTATTTAAGTTTTAAATAATCTGTTAACTAATTATTCATTAGTTTTTTTACATAAAAGCTCTCCAATGCTTTAATTCTTCATATGCTTCATCTAAATCCTCTCCCCTTAATGCCGCCTGATACATTAAAAGAGTCATGCCAGAAAACAACATTTCATATTTGCTTATAGTTTTTAATATTTCTTTCTCTTTTGCTTTAGCTTCAATTTTTTCAGGTGTTGATTCATGAGTTTTAATTTGATCTAAAGCACTAAAATTATGTCTATGAGGAAAGATATCTTCTTCCTCAAATTCTGAAAAATCATCTTGATTATTATTCATTATAATATTTTTTAAAATTATCTACTCACCTTTTCATATGCATGCTTTAATAACTGTGCAATTCGTTTGTTGAGTTAAAAATACTCTGCAGAATTATTTAGTAAATAAATGATATCTTTTATGTTAAATGATTTCGTTTAATTTTTGTTTCGCTCTCTTTAACTCCATATTTAATCTGTCGATTTCCCTTGTAATAGCACTTACATTTTTATCGTATTCAATAACCACAAGGTATACAATCTTTTTTTCTATACTCAAATTTTCTTTAATTTTTCTGAGTCCTATGCCTCATATATTTCCCTTTGGTTTTGTAGTAATATCTGGACTTGGACTGGTTCCTAACTGCATTAGGCTTTGTACTGACAGACTTTCTTAAATATCCTTTTTTGAACTGCCCTTTATAATTAATGGATGGCGGAACATAGGTCGATTTTGTGGGACGTTTAACCTCTTGGGTATCAGAACACCCATTTAAGAAAATAAACCCAAATATGAAGATATATTTGACCATAGAATTAATTCAATTCTTCATTTAATATTAATAATTCTGATGGATTATTAAGCTCTCCAAATACAATCGCATTTTGTTCGAATTTTTTACCAATTTTTGATGCGTCATCTTTTGATATTCCAATTATAAACAAACTTATTTCTGGTTCCCATGTTTGATCTTCACCAACTCCATGACCTTCAAATGTTATATAATTTTTGGTCAACTCTTTTAACTCACTGTGAAGTAATTTATTCTCTTCATCCTTTAAAATCCTTGAGTATGGATTATATGCAGTTATAAAAGCCCATTCATTTGAGTTGTGCTTTATGAGTAGACCATCAAGATCTTGATTTAACTTGCCAATCTCAATAGTGAGAGTTGGTTCAAATACCTTGTATTTTGTGTTTATATATGATTCGATTAGGGAATTCATTATTTTTATTTTGCAAGGTTTGAGTTCTTATATTTATCATCATGTGTTACATCTTCAAGTATCCAATCAGGAATAGTTGTTAATTGCACAGATTCGTCTTTTAATTCAATCTCTGCAGTTATTAGTCCAAGATTTTCCCCCATGAATTCGTCTACTTCCCAAGTAAAACCAGAATGTTCAATAACATATCTGTTTTTTAAAACTCTTGACTCACAGAAATTATTATATAAATCAATTGCGTCACCTAAAGGAATTTCGTATTCAAATTCAGGACGAGATATACCTACTTGTAACCCCTTGATTGTTATGTAACCTTTAATATTTGTATATCTAACCCTAATCGTCTTATTATTATCACCATGTAGATAACCTTGGTGAATTAATATTCCTTCAGATTTTACAACTTTACCCCATTTCTCATTATCAACAAGAAATTTTCTTTCAATTTCAATAGCCATATCTTCTATTTTTTAATAAACAATAATCTATCTGAATTGCTATCCAAATCCTCTTTGCTCCAACAATCTAGGTTAAGAATTTGATTTTTCATGTAGTTATATTTGTTAACAAGCCTAATACTTGAAAATTGACCATATGTAGGTTGTATTCGAGTTCTAGCTTTTTGATAACTCTTTTCTAGTTCATCAAGAAGCTGATTTAAATTGTAATTTTGTAAATCTATTTCACAATATTCTTTAAGTATTTCATGAATAGGTTTATTTTCAGGGAAACCATGTTCTAAAGAGGGTGAGTAATTTGTAATGAGCTCTTTTCTATTACAAATCCTTTCAAAAGATTCATCAATTAAATCTAAATCATCAACATCTTGTTGTGTTAATTGAGATTTCAATAACACCTCAATTCTATAATTATATTGATCTAAAAGAAGTTGTTTATGAACTTCAATCACTTTTTCTGATTTGTATTTCCATAAAAACATTAAAAAATGCCATGGAAATTTTCTTCTTAAGTCACAATACATTTTATTTGCAATTGAACCTGCTACATATTTCTGGGAGTAATCTTTTAAGATCCTCAAATACTCCTCTTTTTTCTTTTCTGTCATAATATTATGTTTTATTGATTGAACCGTTTAAATTTCAGTTATCTAATGGAAGTTTCCAATGAATCATCTCTAACAACTGGTTTTGACCTGTTTGTGAACATGAGTGAGGTTTGACCTAGTTTGTCATCGTTGGTGCTTTTTTACGGAATTCCATGACTTTTCCAGAACTCTACAGCACTGCATTTATGGTAATTTAAATTGGATTGATCCTGAGATGACTGGGTTTGACCCAAGTTGTCGATTTTTTTCTGTGGCATTTTCTGTGTTTTAAGTTTAAAAAACACATCAAGAAGAAGTAGGGAGTTTTCATTTTATTTGACTGAAAGTCCGCATCGCTTTACCACCTTTGAGTTTTGTCTCTGGTTGGTACCCATTTAAGGATTCTTGATGTGAAGTCAAAAGTAAAATAAATTTTTTGTTTAATTGCATTCCTTTTGATTTTCTTTAGCTAAATTTAGGGTTAATTAGCTCCCTATAATTTTTTAATAATAATATCTATTGATCTACTTAACTGATTGTTTATGAATTTGGATAATGTTTATAGTAGATTTGATGACGAAGATTTTCAAATAATTTTAAGCGATGAATTGTTGGGTACGTTGCGCATTTTAGATCCAACTAGTCTATACCAAGAAAATTTAATTAAAATTCTTAATAATACATTTTCTAAACAAGAAATTTTACAAAATATAAATTTCAGAAATATAGTATTTGATAAATTAAGAGAATCCGAAATTGAATCTCTGAGTCAATTATTGGGATTGAATAGTACGGTTAATTTGTACGATCAAATAAAGAATTATAATTTTAGATCTGAATCGTTAAAAAAAGTATTTCAATATTTCGAAATTCAAATTTTAGAAAAACAGTTAGCCAAAAAAATAGATTTTAAGAAGATATTACCAGAATATGTTCTTTATCCATACCAAAATGATGTCCTTTCCCAAGTAGACAAATATTTGAAATCTGAAAAAAACAGAGTTTTACTTCATATGCCAACTGGTTCTGGTAAAACAAGGACTGCAATGTCTTATGTTTGTAAGTATTTAAATGAAAATAAAGGTTGTATAGTTGTATGGTTTGCAAATACAGTAGAATTAATTGATCAATCTTTTGATGAATTCGAAAAAGCATGGACAAAATTAGGTAATCGAGAAATTGATTTAATCAAGTATTCTGACAGATCAACGCACAAACTAGAAGAACTAACGGAAGGATTTGCTGTATGCGGAATCGATAAATTAATGAATTATTACAATCGTAGTATATTAAATTTTACAACATTTGCTGCAAAATGCTCTTTGGTTATATTTGATGAAGCTCATATGGTGGTTGCAGAAAAATATAATAACCTTGTTAATGCATTAGTAAATTTTAATAAAATTAAATTAATTGGGTTGTCCGCTACTCCAGGTAGAACTTGGTCAGACAGGAGTGAAGACAGAAGACTCTCGGAATATTTTTTTAAGCAAAAAGCTACAATTAAAATAGAAGGATATGATAACCCAGTAATATATCTTGAGCAGAAGGGTTATCTTGCGAAAATTATCAATACACAACTTCTTAGTAGTAGTGGCATTACTATTTCTGAAGAAGATATTCAATATCTAAAATCAAATTCTAAGTTACCAAATCAAATTTTAGAAAAGATATCACATGATAAAACCAGAAATGTAATAATCGTCTCTAAGATGAAAGAACTTATAAAGGTTCATAAGAGAATCATTCTTTTTAGTATAAATGTAAAACATGCAATTATATTAAATGGAATATTAACCTCAATAGGAATTAAATCTTCTGTTCTTACATCAGATACGGATCCAGATAAAAGAAATGAAATAATTCAGAATTATAAAAAGTCCTTAATTGACGAGCCTGAAACTATTGTAATTTGTAATTATGGGATTTTGACTACTGGATTTGATGCGCCACAAACCAGCTGTGCTGTAATTTCAAGGCCGACAGATTCGTTAGTGTTGTATAGTCAAATGGTGGGTAGGGCAACTAGGGGTATTAATTCTGGTGGGAATATAGAAGCAGAGATTGTAACAGTAATTGATACTAATCTGCCTGGATTTAGAGAGACATCTTCCGCATTTTTCAACTGGGAAGATATTTGGGAATAAAAAATTAAAATTTAATATATGAGTTCAATTGTACCGGTTAATTTAGTGGTTAAAGCATTAAGAGATAGTGGATATAAGAATACAGCTTATGCTATTGCTGAATTAATAGATAATTCAATACAACATAGTTCTAAAAACGTTGATTTTATATGTTTGGAAGAAGATATTCAAATTGGAACAAGGGTGGTTTCTAGAATTGCCTCTATTGCTATACTTGATGATGGTTCTGGTATGGACAATAATACTTTAGAAAAAGCACTACAATTTGGAAATGGTACTAATTTAGATAAAAGTAATCAAAAAAGTATTGGAAAATTTGGTATGGGTTTGCCCTCTTCATCTATCTCCCAATCAAAAAGAGTAGATGTTTATACATGGACAAATGGCAAAGAAAATTCTATATATAGCTATTTAGATGTTGATGATATTATAAATGGCAAACTTACTGAGGTGCCTAAACCAACTTTAAAAGTCATTCCTGATGAATTTAATAAATTAGGTTTAAAGTATAAGAAGACTGGAACTCTAGTTGTTTGGTCAAATATTGATAGATGTTTATGGAAAACAGGCAAAACAATTATTGAACATTCTGAAAGTATTATTGGGAGGATGTATAGGAAATTTATTTCTCCTGGTCTAGTTGTTATTACTGCTAGAGTTTTTAAGAAAAACGCCTTGACTACACCAATTTTACAAAAAAACTTTTTGCCAAATGATCCAATGTATTTGATGGCAAATACTACTGTTTCAAAAATCCTAAAAGATAGTGACATTGCTGACCCTATGTTCGATTACTGGGGAGGTAAAGGCAACCATGAAAGAGAGTACAAGATATTTTTTGACAATCAAGTACATTTAGTTTATGTCAGATATTCTGTGGCAAAAGAAGAAGCTAGAAAATCTAAATCAACTACTAATGCTGGTTCTTTAAAACATGGCACACATGCTGGCGAAAATATTGGAGTATCCATATTAAGATCAGGAAGAGAATTAGATTTAGATACTACTTGGGCTAATAATTATGACACTAGAGAAAGATGGTGGGGCGTGGAAATCGAATTTCCGCCTTCCTTAGATGAAGTTTTTGGTGTAACAAATAATAAACAATATGCTAATAATTTTAGAGAATTAGGAAAAATTGACATTACTAATACAGTAAAAGAATTAGGAATGTCTATTGGTGATTATAAAAAAGAATTACTCCTTGATAATGATTTGAAAGGGTTATTAATTGAAATAGCTGCTGATATAACTAATCAACTAGGGGATATAAGAAGGCACATAAAATCACAAGCAAAAAAACTTGAAAGAACAGAAACCGATGATAGACATGGTGAAAATAAAAAAGATAAAGATGTAGAAGAAATTGCTACCAAAATAACTGAGAATAGAAAAATAGAAGGTAGAAGAGGTAATAGTGATGAAGATGAAGATAAAAAAAGCGACGAACAGAAACTGATTGATTTAATTAAATCTTTCGGAGAGGATTTAATTCCTGATGGAGATGATGTAGCAAAAATGTTAATTAAATCGAATTTAAAATACCAATTTTTAGATACGAATTTTGATGGGAATGCTTTTTTCACTGTTTCGGTTGTAGGAGGTAAGATTATTATTAAATTAAATAATTCACATCCAGCATATTTTAAATTTGTAGAAGTTATAAATGACGAAATTGACGAAAATGCTGACAAAGAAAATATCATACAACGACTAAAATCCGCACAACAAGGGTTAAAATTAATCTTAATGGCATGGGCGAGATATGAAGATGAGCAACCTGATGGTGTAATGAAAAATAATGTAAAAAATGCACGTCAAGATTGGGGAAGGATGGCTGCGGAGTTTATGGAATAAATATTTTTATGTTAAATCAAAGCAATTCAAATTTATTTAATAGTATATTAAATTTTGTAAATAATTCTACAAATACAAATATATTTTCTGCTTATATTAAAACTAACGTAATTGAGAAATTAAATAATGAAAATAAAATAAATCAAATTATTGTAAGATGGGAGATTAATGATTTAGTTAATAATGTTTCAGATCTTGACTTATTTCAATACTGTAAAATTCATAATATTAAACTTTTTAGAAATACTAGACTGCATCTAAAAGCAATTATAAACAATAAAAATGAAGTGATTTTCGGGTCATCAAATTATACTAATAATGGTATGGCAATCGGAGACAAATTCAATTTTGAATTAAATTCAGATATTCAGTTATTAAGTAGTCAAGATTTATTTTATTTAAATAGAATTTTAAAAGAAAGCGAATATATAGATGATAATAAATTTGAAAAGATAAAAAATGAGGTTGAAAAATATAAGCATTTAAAAATAAATATACCAGAACTGCCTAGTGAAAAAAGTGTTATTGATAAATTCTTAATTTCTCAACTCCCTATGTCTAAAAGTTTAGAAAGTTTGTATGAATTTTATAAAAATGGAAAATTTGACACAATCGAGAATCAAAACTGCTTTATACATGATTTAACATTATTCGATATTGATGATTTTGATATGACTTTCGATAGTTTCATTATTTTTTTAACTAATAGATTTAATGAAAATATTTTCATAAAAACGTTAAAAAGTTTTATTAAAAATGAAAGAAACTCTTCTTTAAGATATGGAGGTGTTGTTGATTGGATTCACGAAAATACAACTACAGTACCTACACCTTTAAATTGGGAGATAAAAAAAATGGAGATTGTAAATATTTTATATTATTGGATTACTACTTTTGATAAAGAATTTAAGGTCACAATACCAGGTCAAAGAAGCGAAGTAATCACATATATGCCAATTAAATAAAACAACTGGCACACCCAGCTTGTTCATCATCATCTAATTCAGGGTTATCTTTAAAATATCCTCCTGGGATTCTACTTTTTTTGTTTTCCATCTTTTTTATATAATCCTCCTTAATTCTGCTAATCCTTTCTGGTTTAATTAATTCAGTAAGGGGCTCGTCTTGCATCCATGTATAACCTTCTTTTTCGTATTCCATCGCTTTGATGAAAAGTTCATTATGTTGTTCATATAACCATACCCATTCTATTTTCTGTTGATAAAAACAAAAAAAACAGCCTGACCTGCTTCTAGAATACTTGCCTATTTTCCCGTTTATCTCAAATTCTATAGGATTATAGTAAGCTGGAATTCCAATTCCACTATCTTTTAAAGTTTTATAAATATCCTCTAATACTAGTACATCTTCATTTTCTATTAAACTATAATTTTCTTCAAATGACAATGGGTAATCAGTGGTCTTAAGATACGAGAAAACTAATCTATTGAATTCTTTAGTACCAACTTCTAAAATAAGTTTCAGCTTTGTGTCTCTATTATAAGAATTAGAGATTGGAGTTTCTATAATCTCTCTGAATCGAACTAAGTCTATACTTGTATCTAATTTATTAATTTCATTTTTATAAAATTCTATATTTGAATTTGATAAAACCTTATTTATAACATCTTCACTCCAAATGTTTCTTCTAAATGGGAATATTGATTGAATTGTTGACTTTTTAGATATATATCCTTCTCTGTCTTCATCACCTCGAATACCTACATACGATATTACAGGATCTGTCCCAACAAATTTTTCAAAAGGGTCTAATTTTAATTTTTTTGTACACCATCTAGCATTTGTTGAAGGTAAATATCCGCCAAAACTCTTAAGATAAATATCAAAAGGATTTGTTTGTTCTTTTGATAATGTATCCTCAGAAACAGATTCCAATTTTAATATTTTCTTACCTAAATAATTTTCTAAGCGTTCTATTAATTGATATGTTTCATTGAGTTCTCGCCCAGTATCAGATGTATAATATTCAACTTTATCATGTATATCAGGGTAATTATTTTTAATATATATTGCTAATGCAGCACTATCTTTTCCTCCAGAAATGCCTAAAACATGTCTTACTTTACTCATTTTAATAAATTTTTTAACAAATTATACAATGCTACTTTTTTTAATGTATCATCTGACGGTAATAATTTTGAAATTTTATTTTCAATATCTTTTAATTTATTTTCAAATTCTTTATTTTTTGGAATTCTTAGGGTGTACTTTTTCGCTTCTACTCCAAAAGAACTCAAGCTTATTCTTACTCCAGTTTCAGAAATTTCATCTTTGATATTTTCTGATAGTTCTAATAAATCATCTAATTCCTGTAATGCCTTTTTAATTTTTTCATAAATTAAATCTTCATCCTCATCTTTGATTTTATCTAAAGGTATTCCATATAAGATTTGAACAATTGAGTTGATCCATATATTTTTATCATCAATTTCAGAATCTATTCTTTGCAGTAGATTTTTTTGATTTGGCAACAAAAGATGCCTTTTTATATTTTTATATCTTCTTTGAATATATTTTTTATATTTAGAAAATTCAAGATCATTTTGACCAATTTCTTTATTGATAAAACTCTCAAATCTTGTAATTAAATTATCATAACTCGATCTTATTTCTCTTATTGATTGCTCTAATTTTAGAATATAATTTTGAAGTTCTTTTTTGTTTGATTTAATCTTCATTAAATTAAATCCAAGGGAAGCTGGAAATTCTTCGAAAAATGTTTTTTCTGGGTCTTTAGAATTTGAAATTGTACTTCTTATTGAGGCTGCTTCTGTACTTAATCTTTTTGTATTTTTTGAATACTCTGATAGATTTTTATAAAAAGTTAAAAATGGTTTTATTGTTTGCACAAATGTTGTATTTGTAAAACGAACTTTATCCTCCTGATTCAAAAATGATCTATAACTATTAAATATGTCTAATTTTACTCCATCAATGTCAAATGACTTAATCTCATATCTTTCAGGATTTCTTGTAATTAATTCTATAAATTCTTCGTTTATATTTGGGATATATCCATATTCATTAAAAAGTGCAAATTCATTTCTTTGGATAAATAAGTAGCTTGGAATCCAAAAATCTAAAAATCCCTGTTTTAATTTAAATGGCTTTTTTGAAAGTATATTATACAGTTCAGAGACTCTTCTTTTAGATGTTTTACAACTGTTTAGAAAATTATTTGACGCATCCCATATGTAGTGAATTTTATTTTTTTTATCTATAGTTTCATGTATAGTACTTACGTCTGTATTTAAGTCTATCCCATTATTTTTAAATAATGTTAAATAAATGGTTTTCTCGGGCGGAAATTTATCTTCAGGGAATGCTAGATTATTTTTATCCCAATTATTAACTAAAGCTTTAAAGAAGTTTCTTTTTGCGGTATGTATTGTGGGCGAAATCTTATGTTTATTTACTAATTCGTTATTAAAAATTGGCGTTTTATCATAAACTACCTTACATATTTTCGTCAATTCTTTATTAAAGAATTTTTTATTTTCAATAGTAATAGGACTACCATTGTGATACCATAAAATTAAATTTTGTTTAGAGCTATGATGGTTTAATATAATTTCATTAAGTTCATTTATATGATGATTAAATAAACTATTCAATTCTTTTACAGCCACTTTATCTTCAATATTTTCAGATATAACTTTCTTTATTTTTTCAATTTCAAATAGTGTTTCTTTAATCAAATTTGAATTTCCAAAAAAACCATATAGTGTTGTGCCTTTATTTTTTTCAGAATAGGCTCTTATAGATTCTTTATTTAATTTATCATTAAAAATTAAATTGATAAACCCGTCAATTTCATCAATAGGGGTTTCATCAATTGGCTGAGATGTTATTCTATATTCAAAAAGTCTTGGGGTACCTTTTTTGTATGTTTCTTCTTTAGCTATGATTGGAGGAAGTTGATAATACTTATTTACTAGAGTAGATATATCAGTAATTTGTGATGTTTTTTGACCTGCTTCTAATAGTGAAGTTTGTATGTCTAAATCAGTTCCTTCAAATAAAATATATCTTTTATTATATTCCCTGTAAATAATTATTTTCTTTGTTACCAGGCTTTCAATTATTTCTTTAGCATTTTTTATACCTAAGGATTTATTAGAATAGTTTATTACTAAATCTTTACCTAAACTTAGATTATTTTGACAAAATATATTCAATAATCCAATAATTTTGATAACTGATTTTGCGACTAGTATTTCTGATGTATATATATTATCAATTTTTTCTATTGAATTTTGAATTGATTTCCAATTTGAAAAGTCAGGATTATATTTAGAATTAAGAAAAGAATAAAAATTAAAGTACAGATAATCATACACATGAGATAGACTATAAAATCCTTTATTTTTAAAATTCTGTATTCCAAATTCATCTGTTGATTCTAAAAATGAAAATAACGATCTTTCATTTTGACCATATTTTTGAAGTGCAGATGTTATGACATTTGAAGAGAATAAATCTAATGGATATAAATTAGTAGATATTTCATCAATAAAATCTATATTAATTTGAAAACATTTTGATTTAATTACTAAATCATTTATATATTTTATATCCTTGTCATTTGTATTATCTTGATTTTTTAATCGTTTAGCTGCAAGATATAACAGTTGATCAACTGGTTCATTGAATGTTATTTCTCTAAACCTCCCTTTTATTTTTATCCACTCATTTTTTTGTGATGAGCTTACTGAATATGCATATTCTTCAAAATTTTGATGAACAGTTGTAATTAATATAATATTTAAATCTTCGTTATTTACGAATTCAGTTAATTGCTGAATAAAATATAATTCTTTTTCTGAATTATTTTTTGAAGCATATTCTAAAAATTTACCAAACTCATCAATCAATATTACTAGTAATGAATTTTTGCCTTTTATTGATGAGTATTTTATTTTTATGGAATTCAATAAAACCTTTATATTTCTTTCTTTATTTGGTATTTCTAATTCATTACACATGCTGTCAAATAATGATCCATATTCACCTATTATGGCAATAACATCATTTTTTTGATTTTGTAATATATTTAAATCAAATATTGATTTTTCGTTTTTAAGGCTTGTTTGTAAAGCCCACAAAAAAGAAGATTTACCTGTTCCGTATGATCCAATTATATTAAATGATCTTAGACCCTTTTTAAAATCATTAGCTATTAACTTAACAGTTTTAATAGCATTTTGCGTACGTATGTAATTTATATCCTTCCCGCTGTCTCGAATTATATTTACTGATGTATTAATTTTTCTTGCCATAATATTTTTCTAAAACCGTTGAAGGTTTGATTCTCTTTTTAAACTGTAGTTCTTTAATTCCGGCATAGTCACTATAAATTATACTTTTTTCATTTTTTACAATCTCTTCAATTTTATTAACTAGACCTAATCTATTAATTGCAAAAACAGAACCGACATTATTATAGTCACTTTCTATTTTATTAAAATTTATTGATGATTCAAATCCACCTGTTTCTAAAATACAGAATAGGATTACTTCACTAGGTATATTTATTTTTTCACTATTTTCAATAACCAATATTTCTTCACCTTTAATTCCAATATTATTAATCAAATTTAAATCTGTTAATAAACCTGAATAATTGTCTTCTTTATCTTTTGTTTGAGATTCTGATCTAATGTATAATTTAGACATCACAGAGAAGTCATCTAAAATTGTATTCTCTTTAGGTTCTTTTATTGAATTCTCGACACATTTTCTAATCACAAATTTTACATAACTTTCTTTTGTGAACTCAATCTTCTCTTTTCTAAATTCATTAAAAAGTAAACTATATGTTGATGAAAAATTATTTACTACAAGTTTATAATGTAATATCCATAATGTACCTTCATCTTCTAAATAAGGATCAAAACCATCATCAGCTAAGATTAAATGCCCAAATTCAGTGATATTGTCATTATCATCTATAATGTCAAATGATCTCATCCAGAATCTTATTGATGAAACCATGTTTTTACCTACTCCAAGAAATACAACAGAATCTAAATCCTTAAACTTCTTTTTACTTTTTAAAAAGTCGTAACCCTTTTTTAACCATAAATTTCGACATTGAAAAGTTTCATGACCAGTCAGTACTAAATTCTTATCTAAAGTTGTTAATTGCGAATTCAATTTTATATTTTTTTTCAAATTTAATGAATTAAAGATATAACTAGAAATCTTAATTAATTTAAATCTTAGATTTTTTATTTAATTTTAAATACTTGTAAATAAATTATTAATAAATATGTAAATAATATAATATTAATTAGCAATTCAAATATTAATCCACTTAAAAAAGCCTAATTCACCATTATTTTCAATTATATTTAACTATAATAATTATTTTAAAAATGTCTCCTTTCTTACCTAATCAACTTTATAAAAGGTCATTGATCCATGATTAATGCACAATACTTGAACGCAATTGTAAGATTAGCAATACTATAAAAACTCAACCTCCCCAAGTAACCCTTTAGCAAACCTCTTTGCTGGTACCAAACTATAAACTTTTGTTTTTAGAATATACTCTCCAGACTTTTTATCCTTCTTTGTGTAAGGGATAGTCATTGGATATTCATCTTTTAAGAATAACCATGCTCTAAGGCTCATTTTCATCACTAGTTCATATGATTTCTCTTTTTCACCAAATCCAAACACATCTGGTTTAACATCCTCGTGTTTAGATTCATTTGTCATTTTTTGACTTTTAACTTGTACATCTGTTATACGTTCTAAGTTGAAAACTCTCATTACCAGAGGCTATTTCATATGCAACCAGTGATGTATAATTGTCTGTAAACTTGATTGGTTCAACTTGTCTGTCACTTATTTGTTGACTATTTGCGGAGTAATATTTTTTAAGTACAATTACTTTTCTTTCCTGTATTCCTTTTGTAACCTTTTCTACTATGTTACTCAAATGGACTTTGAGCAAATTGTTACCTGCCAGTGCCGCCTCATTATTCAAGGATAGTTTTTGAATAATACTATCTTTTAAAGGACTACTCTTTGCAACAACTTTTATTGATTCTTGGATTAGTTTGATTTCATCAGCAGTAAACATCTGTTTAATATCCAAAATCTCATTATCAATATAAACTTTATGATTTGTGTCTTTTTCTACATTGAAACCAACAGCTTTTAATAAATCAAGGTATCTATAAACGGTTCGTTCGGTACTACCAATCAACTTGGCTATAGTCTTCATGGTCTTTGCAGGACTTGCCTGTAAAACTGATATTAGTTGTAGTAATCTCAGTAGTTTATTCTGGTTATGCATGTAATCATAAATTTAAGACAAGTAAGGACAAAATATTATTATATTTTATAATCCGACCCAAGTTGACGCAATTTAAGTCGTACTTCAACTATTCAAACGAATACAGCTCCCTTTATAGATTATTTTGCTTTTGGGAAGGTGAATCAGTTTAAGGCGGTCGAAATATATTGTGCATATCAGACTAAATAATAAAATTAACATGCCAACATAATGGAGTCCAGTTGCCATTCAAACGGGGGAGTATTCCGAAAATCCTTAAGAGTAAGAATAATTAAACAAATTAAAACAATGAAAAAACACAAATTGAAATTAGGAGTCTTTTTAATCTTTGCACCATTATTTATTACAAGCTGTGCTACAATTTTTGGAAAGAGTTCTTATCCTGTATCAATTAACACTAATCCAAATGCTGCTAATTTAAGTATTACTAATAAAAAAGGCAAAGAGGTTTACAAGGGACAAAGCCCAGCAACTGTTATATTAAAGTCAGGAGCAGGTTTCTTTTCTAAGGCAGAGTATCAGGTTAAAATTTCTGCTAATGGTTATGCTGAGCAAATAATACCAGTTAATTACAAGTTAAATGGTTGGTATTTTGGCAATTTATTAATTGGTGGATTCTTAGGTATGTTAATTATTGACCCTGCAACAGGTGCAATGTGGAAATTAGACACACCTCCAATCAATGTAACTTTAAGTAAACCAACAGCATTAGTAGAGCCAACATTGCAAATTTTAGATGTAAACACTGTAAGTGCAAATGTAAAAGCAAGAATGGTTAGAATTAACTAATGGTCTTCAAAAAAGAAAATGATTAATATTGAGACAGTCCTTAATTGGATTGTTTCAATGTTATTTTTTATAGATTAGTCAAAACATTATATGAGTAAATACGGTTTTTCTTTCGTAGTCGGAATATATTTTTGGATGAGAACGATGCTGAATAGTTAAATTGTCTGTACTATCACATATTTCGCATTTTTCTTTAAGAATTTTGGCTCGTCTTTCTTTCCAATCTTTTGTGTGCCACGGCCGTTGTCCTTCTCGGTAATCCTTCCAATATAATTCCTTGGCAAGTTCTAATGAAATTTCTCCATTAGTCAACTTTTCCCTTAATTCGATACGTTCGTTATACGTCAATTTACTTCAATCATTTTGATTTAATTATTTACAAATCAAAACATTTAATATATTCGAGCTACCATTCTTTTTTCTGCGTCAAAGTTCCATTGTACCTGCCACGCTCTACCGTCTATTTGGTCAAGTAAAATGAAGTTAAATGTGTTTGTTGTAGGATAAAGAAAAAATCTTCCATTCTTTTCTTCATCTTTTGTTACCAGTGAAATGTCAGATAGTTTAGTCTCAAATTTATTGTCTTTTAGGCTCCATTGGACTTGCCACATTTGTCCATTTCTCGTATTTAATTTGATAAAATTATACGTATTATTTGTAGCAAAGAGCCGATAAACGACAGTGCTATCCGTAGAAATATTTTGAATAGGAGGTTGGGATGTGCTTTGAGCAAATGTTAGCATTGTCGTTAATGTAAAAATCGATGTCAAAAAAAATGTTCTCATATAATTCATTGTTATTTATGTTTGTTTCAGGCGTAGTGTTGATGTATGCTGAGCGCTAACGTTTTGCAGCTACAAGAAGTTGGCGATTTCGGAAACGAAAACTTTTTGCTAGCACTGAACTTGATACGAAGCACAAAGTTTCATTTAACCACTGAACCGCCAATTTCTTGTAGGTGCTGTTAGTGGCTGCCTTTCCTTTGTCACAATGGTAAATCATCGTGTTCTTCTGCTTTATTTTCGTTTGAAAGTGTTGCATTAATTACATAGTCAAAGTCTGCAGTTCCGTCACAAACTGAACAAGACCTAAAATTTAGCCTTTCTAATAATTGTCCTTCAAAAGATAAGTCCGGATTATATTTCACTCTGTAATATTGTATCAGAAGTTCCTTGATTGGTTTTTTAAATTTGGTGTCATAATCTAAAAGAAACGCTCTCAATTCGTCATCAGATAATTCTGTGTCGTTATTGTCAATATTACCTTTTCTATAAGCAAGAAATGTTAATTTTTGAAATCTTCTTATTATTGGCTGTTTGTCAGTATTGGTAACAAAATATCTACCTGCTTCACTAATAACTTTGTCTATTTCTATTTCCAGTTGAGCAAGGTTCAAGTTGTCAATACTTTCGACTCCCGAATTATCTCTTTCAACTTCATTTACATTTCTTTGAACGTTCCACCGAATGTCAAGCTTTTTTAAAAAACCTTCTGTATCAGCATTGAATAACTCAAAATTTTCTTTAAACCAAGCTCTAAAAACAGCTACTTGTTGCTTTTCAAGATTTTCAATTTCTTCCGTTGTTTTCCCTTCTTTTTCTGCTTTCTCTTTAACTCTTGCTCGTATTTCAAATGGAACTTCAAAATTCTTAAATTTTGAAGTCAAGCGTTCACAAGATTTATTTGAATGATACGAAGGTGGTTGTTCACTTTCATATACATAATGAAATGTATCTTTGTTAACTACTGGATGATAAACTTCAATGGCAAATTTTTCTGGTTCTTTCAATAATGATTGCATTAATAACAAATACTTAGTTTCCCATTTACTTAAAAAGTAAATAGGTTTCTTGTAAACATCACCTGCAATATCAGGAATGTCTTTAAGGTTTATCTTTCTTAAAATTCTCTTTGAGTTTGATTTTGTTATATATGCCATTTCAGTTGTTGTTTGTTAAGTTTGCCACTAACGGTTTGTAGCTTGGCGAAGAAGCCGATTTACTTGCACTAAACTGTCTAACCGCACAAATATAAATTAAAAGCACTAAACTGAATGGCAAATGCAAAAAAAATGTTGCGCGGAGCGCACCTTTAAAAAAAATGCATTTGCAACTTGCACGAACTCGGCTTTTTTGCCAAGGTACTGTTAGTTGCATGTGCACCTTCAATATTCAATTCGATGCACTTAGAATTTGTTTCTCTGCTTAGTGTCTATTTATTAAAATTTCAGAGCATTTAGTTATAGCAAATTAAATTGTCTAAAATGATGTGCAAAATGTTTATTATGAAATATTATCCATTCACGTTTGTCAAGTTTACCCATTGTCGGATTTATAGGTTCTATTTCTCCATTTTCTAAAAAATAGTTGTCAAAATGGTCTACTTCGTTAAGCAATTCTCTAACAGCTACATTTAGGTCTGGAAATATAAGTTTTGGCAAATCGTCTCCTAGCATAGGAGCTTTAAATCCAATTGGTAATTCATTGTCTGAATATATAAATTTCTCTTTTATTAATTCTGCTTTGTCAAGTGGGAGATAAAGTTTTTGAGGAAGTTTGCCATTAGAAAACATAATTGCAAAGGTCAAATGTTCTACCATATGCTGCGCGGTCATTTTTCCAAATTTTGGAACGCTTTCACTTTTCAAATTATTAAGAAGTGCTATTATGTCTTTTCTATTATTAATGTCAACCATTTTTATGTAGTTCAGTAAATGTTTATGTCTAAATTTAGTTTCGGTCTCAGTCGTCTACATGCATTGCAACTAACGGTTTCGGGCTTGGCGAAGGTGGCGATTTTCACCACAAATGTTGATGCAGAGAATCAAACTTTGATTAACCAAAAATGTGTCTGCGGAGCACTGAACCGCCACTTTTGCCAAACCCGTGTTAGCAGCAGATTTTTTGTCACTCGTCAAGGTCATTTGTGTCAAGCTTAATATTGTTTTCAGTTTTCTTGCTGTCACCTAAAGAGTGTGTTTTCAATTCAATATATTGCTCTTCAACTTCAATATTTAGTCTTCACCGCAGCCGTCAAGTCCGTATCCTTCGTTGCTACAATTTATTCCTGTCTTGTATTTAATTACTTCTATTTTTCCTGTCTTAGTGTTTGCTCTCCACGCTTTAATAATTCTGTCATAATACTCGTTGTCATGGTCTGCAACAACTAAAGCTATAATCTCACTGTCCCAAATTGTGTCTTGTCGACAATTACAATAAGTAAAATATTCTGTTTCTTTAACTAGTCCAATGTTTACTGTGTCAAGGATTTTATAATTTACTTTCCCTTTTT
>Ga0209443_1000935_pt1 | contig 19031 bp, 18 predicted proteins | sample LauGreBMM110DCMD_2_FD_187571 | JGI IMG/M metagenome (GOLD analysis project Ga0209443, IMG submission 187571) | Freshwater lake microbial communities from Lake Michigan, USA - Su13.BD.MM110.DCMD (SPAdes) (version 2) | ecosystem: Environmental > Aquatic > Freshwater > Lake | place: Lake Michigan... | reverse complement strand
ATTTTTTCCAGAGATTTGGTTTCAAGAATTTATTTCAAGAATCTTTTCGTTTTCTATAATGGATTTTATAAGGAATGGTTTTCAAGAATTATTCGAATAGTCTTTCAGAGTAAGAACGAATGCATGCAAATTGTCGTTTCTGATTCTATAGTTAGTGGCTCGCTTCGCTCGCGAAGGATGCGTCCGGTCGCAAGAACGGACATTTCGGCGAGCGAAGCGAGCATATTCACCGTACCCAAAATAAGTTATTCGACAATGACGTTACACCAAAAAGTTAAAAAGGAGTATTTGGGTAAATTGATTTGTTACTGGTTATTAGGGAAAACGTTTAACTCTCTATTTTCTAACGTTGAATGTAACTTTTTAGTATAACTTTTTGGTTTTAAAAGAATCGAGTATAACCAATACAGAATTGCAATGGGCGATTCATAAAATATCCCAGGCCACTTATGAAACCAAGCCACTTATGTCTCACTTCGTTCGCTGACGCGAGCGAAGTGAGCGTATAAATATAGATAAATAACATAATCAGATAATGTTTAAGTTATTCTTTCAGACAGGAATTTGAACATTTAGATTATAATTGTCTATTGATATTATATATTTAATGCCTATTGTGAATAATCCAGTGGCGATATTCATTGGTGAGAACAAGACACAAAAATTCGTACAACAAAGTATGGGAACTATTAAGGATTCTCTTTCAATATATAAATCTGAAACCAACCAGAACATTTTAATTAGTGTTATCCTCATACAAAATTGCATGTCCCACTATATCATAGCTAACACAGGTAACCTTTCTAATAAAGTCGAAAAACTAAAACCCGTACAAATTCTTTACGTAGAGGTAAAGGACGAATCAAACCCACCTAACAATATTGTTATATCTTATGCCGAGTATTCAAAGTGTCCCGAACCTGATGAGGCTAATGAACAAAAAAAGGCTAATGAACAAAAAAAGGCTGATGATCTAAATGAGGCTAATGAACAAAAAAAGGCTGATGATCTAAATGAGGCTAATGAACTAAATGAGGCTCATCAAAATGAATCAAATGTGAATAATGAATTATCAAACTGGAGAAAAGGTAATACATTGGATTTAACCAATTTAGGCAGTACCGCATTGTTACAATTAGTTATAAATATCATGAAAAAACAACGCAACTATTATAATAATAACTTGAAAAATATAGATGATTGTAGCAGTCGAGAATCGCTACATAATAATGAATGTCTCCTTCGAAATGATTATTTATTTAACATAAAAAAACTTATTTTTTTTAAAAATGAGCATAATAAAAGTAGAATCAAAATATATCCAACACAGTCTGATTTAGATTCAGATATAATTTTGTTGACAGACACGAGAGGTTTTAACGAGACACATAAAAAATGGGTTTCAAACGAAGACGGTATGAAACATGATTTATTTTGGAATGTTATATTTCGTAAATACGAATTAGAAAAAACAACAAACGAATTAGAAAAAACAACAAAAAAAATTACAGTGATATACCAAAATAATTTGAATACATTACAAGCAATACTTGAAAAATGTTTAAATCGTCTACTTTCCACTGGTACACAGGGAGGGAGAAAACGTAAAACAAAAACTAAAAATAAACGTAATAAAACGAAAACCAAAAAAAGAAAAAGGAAAAATACACGTAAAAAGAAGTAAATCGAAAAAAATAATCTTCAATATTTCCTCTGCGACAATCAGTTTTTTGACGTTTAGAACAAAACATTCTCTCAAAGACGATCTTTATGTGCTCGAAAATCAAAGTTCTGCAAAGTATTTTTTTGAATAGAATGGATTTGCGAAAAGATGTATTCGTATGATTCTCGTTTTCTTTCAGAAATCCAGGCCACTTATGGCTCACTTCGTTCGCCGAAATGTCCGATCTGCCGACCGAACGCAACTTTTACACCAAATACTTAAATTAAGTAATTAGTGCAGGCAATTAAGTAAATTGTGTAATGTGGTTACACCAAATAATTGGAATTTACACTAAATACTTATTTAAGTATTTGGTGTAACCAAATTTGTTACTGGTTACAAGGCCAATTTGGTTTTTACCTCAATAAAACAATTATTTGGTGTAATTATTTGGTGTAATTTTTTGGAGGGGGGGGGGAGATTTTTTCCAGAATTTGGTTTCAAGAGTTATATTTGAAATCTTTTGTTTTTCGATAATGGATTTTTTAAGGAATGGTTTATACAAATAGTCGTTCAGAGTAATGACGAATGTACGGCTCACTTCGTTCTCCAACGCGAGCGAAGCGAGCCTTTATAGTGCCTAATAAATGATAATGATTCCATTTTTCGACTCTTTGTTGCCGACGTGTCTGGTTACACTATAGTTAAGGGTTACACCAAAAAGTTAAAAAGGAGTATTTGGGTTACACCAAAAAGTTAAAAAGGAGTATTTGGGTTACACCAAAAAGTTAAAAAGGAGTATTTGGGTAACTGGATTTGTTACTGGTTATAATGCCAAAATGTTTTACCCACCTATTTTCTAACGTTGAATGTAACTTTTTGGTGTAACTTTTTGGTGTAACTTTTTGGAGGGGGGGGGAGATTTTTTCCAGAGATTTGGTTTCAAGAATTTATTTTGAAAGTCTTTTCGTTTTCGAAAGTTGTTTTTATAAGGAATGGTTTTCAAGAATCGAGCCACTTATGGCTCACTTCGTTCGCCGTTATCAAGAGTCTTCAGATTTATATACGACTAATAATGTATTATCACTATGATTTACAGAGGAAGGTATTTTTAACAATGTAAAGGAGCAGGTTTTATATAACATTTCCCATTCGATCATTTTGTTTTTGAATAAAATCTCGTCTCTTAGTAAAATATCTTCAATGATATAGTATCCATTTGGTTTTAATTTATGGATACTGTTTTCAAAAAAACAAACATTCGCATGAAACTCGTGTAATCCATCTTCAATGATTATGTCAAAATTCTCTTGCAACTCAGGATAATTCCACATGTTTTTAATTACGGCAGGATTTCTTTGATCGCAATAATATGTTTTTATGCGATCAGTATTGAACAAAATATTAGAGTCTATGTCTGCACCGAATATTTCGGAAATAGGGAAAAATTCTGCCCACCCATAATGAGAAGCACCTGGTCTCCCATCTTTTCCCATATTAGAAGGTAGATTGACATTATTTGTCCCTAAACCCAGTTCAAAAAGTCTTATTTGTTTATCACATAAATGCTTGAATGTACTGGAATAAAAAGGTGTATAGTTATGCCAACTTTCCAAGATATTCACATTTCCTTTATCGCTTCCGTTTCGTCCCATTATTTCACACAACGAAGTATTTTTTTTTTCGTCGAATGCAAAATTCATTCTATTCTATACTTTATAAAAAACAATACAAGAAACAGACAATAGAAATTATATAAAGCCGGAATAACCATACAGTACAAATGAATGAACAAGGATATCTCGACTCTTTACGTGAAGTCATCATCAACGGCGAATTCAGGAAAACCAGAAATGCAAACACTCTTTCCAGTTTCGGCGTGAAATTAGATTTCGACATAAAAAATAGCTTCCCCTTACTGACCACGAAAAAAATGTTTTTTAGTGGCCTACTTCACGAACTGCTATGGTTTATCAAGGCAGATACCAATTCGAAAAACCTCGAAGAAAAGGACGTGAATATTTGGAAAGCCAATTCCAGTCGAACCTTCTTAGACAAACAGGATTTAGTCGAATACGAAGAAGGAGATTGTGGTCCCATTTATGGTTTCCAATGGCGACATTTCAATGCGCCGTATCGTGGTCATGACCATTGTTACGACGGTAAAGGAATCGATCAGTTACAGAATTGTATTAATCTTATTCGAAAAGACCCGTTTTCAAGGCGGATTTTCATGAGTGCTTGGAATCCGTGTCAAATGAAAGAAATGTGTTTGCCTCCGTGTCATATATCCTATCAGTTTTATGTTTCCAAAGACGATTACTTGTCCTGTATATTAACTCAACGATCAGGAGATATGTTTTTGGGCATTCCATTCAATATTGCCTCCGTCGCATTGCTGGTAAACATTATCGCCAACATGACAGATAAAAAACCGGGTAACATAAGTATCATGATTGGCGATGCACATATATACGACAGTCATATCGGTTCAGTACTTACTCAATTGGATCGCGAACCCTTTGAGTTTCCCACTTTGAGAATAAAAAATAAACATGAGAATATTAATGATTATGTGTTCGAAGATTTCGAAATTGTCGATTACGTGCATCACCCGGCAATAAAAGCAAAAATGGTTGAATAATTTGTTACACAATAGCAGATCTATTCATGACACTTTTCAAGGTACTGGTGACTTTCTGATCATATCGCGCGAATTCCGCGGATCCGCCGAAATATTCGTCTATTGAAAACAAATATCCTTTCACCAGATCGTCGTGTGAAAACGCTTTTATTTTATTCAGCACGCCTAATATGGTATCCGCTTTTCGATCGACTTCTGCTTGATATATCCGACAATTCTCGTTTATCTGTATTTGCCATGTCTCAAACGCGTCGATATATGGATCTTCTGCGTCCTCTGCGATTGCTGTTGAATTCGCTGTCGCTGTCGCGCGCTGAAACATCCAACGACATCCGTCCAAGACATAATCGTCGTAGATTTCTGGTCGAGTTTCTTCGTCTTCGTCATTGTCATAATTGGTCAATCTGTCTTCTAAACTGTTTTCGTCGTCGTGGTATCTTATCATCGTCGTATTATGTTGTATTGTCCCTTTGTTGGGTGGCGCGGCGGCCATTAAGGATCTACAGCAAGGACAATCGTAGCCGTTGTATACAGTGTGTTTCATAAGACAGGTCGTATGGAAAGTATGCCCACATTCGGTGGTGGAGCAATTTATGTTATGAGGAATCTGCTCATAACATATCGGACAGTCGTTGTTGTTCGCCATAATTGTAAATCGCTTGCGTATCGGAATATATACAAAACAAGGATGGAATAGAAATATTTCAATTTTACAAAAATCGTCGGAGTATTTGAAAAACACATATAAAAATGTCGATTCTACTTATAATACTTACTCATGATAAGAGTTTTCGATAAACCAGTCTATGATAGTTATTGGGAGAATATTCCTCTCCTTGCGACGGTGTATATTATAGAAAAAAAATATACCGTCTTCAATACCGAAAGTTTAAGAATAGAAGTACATCCTGACCACGACGACAAGTTCAAGTGCGGAATTCTACTACAAAAAGAGTATTTTGGTCAATATGGTGGGTTTGCATATACGGTGAAACTGACTGAAAAAGAAGAAACAATCCGGTTCCATATGAACAAGTATTATTTCAAGGCAATGATCAAATAAAAACTCTCCGGTAACACTAAGTGTTTCCTTCATTCGTTTTTGTTTTATTTGTTGCATTCTTATTTTCTTTTTACGTCGAAGTTTTTCGTTTGATTACCAAACTCCATGAATCCTCATCCTCCTCTCTTCTTCCTTAGCGTGATTCTTTTCTTTCTTTTTTGGTTCGCGCTTTTATTTATTTTCCTTTTTTTCGAGTTTTTATATAGACGTTTGGTCATTATATACTACATCCGTAGAGAAAAAGAGAGAAAAAAATAGTTTTTATTAAAAACAACCAATTTACCAATTGAAAAACTACTTTCTAAAACTACTCTTACTCATCATCCGAATCATCCATCATCTCACTCCACAATCGTCGTTTAATGGGGACAGCCGGTGGGTTGGCCGTGGTCTCAGCCACCGCGTTTTTCGATCTGCTGACTCCGAGGATATCACACAGGGTTTGTCTCATCTCCTCTTTGGTCATCTTATCTTCTTCATCAGAGGAAGAGTCGTCGAGCGCACCAAACACATTCTTGTTTCCGAGATTTTTTTTCTTGTTGTCGGCTTTGACTGCGGATGCGAACAGGGCGCGACGATCCTGTCTCTCTTGTTGTTTCTTGATGATGCAGTACTTGGGAGTATGGCCTTTTTGTCCGCAGTGTCTGCAGTTCTGCTCGAGAAGAGTCGGGCAAACGACTGTGCCTTTGTCGTTGCGGATCCAATGATCGAGATTGTCAGACTTACCTGCGGCTTTGCATACGATGCACTTGTTGTTGTTGGAAAACATTTTATTTAATGACTGACCGTGTTGAGGAGTAGATGTGAATAAGAAAGAAGTGGAGAGAAATTCAATTTTGCGTTTTTTATTTTTGACGTCCGTTGTCGGATAAAATCTTAGCTATAAAATACTCTCCTCACTTCTTTTTTCTTGTTTTCTACAATCGGCGGTGTATCCGAGGCGATTCGTTTGAGCTCTTCCACTTTTCGATGATGATCGACTACAGTAGTAGGTGTTTTCGCTCCGCTTACAACTCCTCCGCTTACAACTCCTCCATACTCAGACATATACATAGATCGTCGTCGGGCTCTATCTTCGCGCTTCTTTTCCAGACATTTCTTTGTGGTATGGCTTAAGTCCCCGCACACATCGCAAGCGATTCCCAATAACGTCGGGCAAACAACGCATCCATTTTGGTTTCGAACCCAGTGTTTTAAATGCCCATCCAACGTCGTATCGTGGCATACTGGGCATACGAACGTGTTTTTATTACGTGCAGACATGGTTACCAAATGGGTTGAGTTCTTTAGAAATAAATGAACAGAAAAAATCCCACGCGAAATCAATTTTCTCAAACCTTTCCATAAAATTGAATTTTTCCAAACAACTCTTATATACAGCGATTTTAAACATGAACGAAATGAATCTATTGCAACAAGAAGTCCAAGTCATATTCAACAATGACGCCGGCGGTAACAACCTCGAAACAGATCCGCATTATGTAGTGACTATTCGAGTAAAGATCCTGCAATATCATAATGGCGCATTCTATTATGATATTGGGTACAAGTACAAGTTTGTACCCGGCGATTTGGTTGAAGATGAAGACAAGATCGTGCGGACCAAAGTAACGATGCATCCATTTTACCAGCGCTGTTCGCGACTGGATAATCCAAATCCGCATGGTGGAGATATCGTCAAGAAGAATAAAATGACGGATGAAATGGTGGCGCATTTACTGATGGACGACGCGACTCTGGCGAAGCATACGGGGATGTCGACTGTACAGAGATATCGCGCGAGTATTATGGAATGTCTTTCGATATTATGGGATTAGTTTTTAGATTTTTGCGGGGTTTGTTTTGTTAATTGTGTTAAAAATTGAATTCTTTTTTCATTCCAGTTTAGTATAGATAAAGACTTATATCATGTATTTTACGCTACTCTTTTTCATAATCCCGATACCGGTTCATGCATACTCGTTTTGTCCGAAATGTATTCATTCTTCGGGTACGACAAATACGTGTAATTTATTCAAACAGCATCCATTGTTCAAAGACTATCCCGAAGTGAATTTTATAGGTAAAGAAATCTGCGGAGAGAAAGGAAAGTATTTCAGTGGCGGTGAGGACCAGGAAAACGACGGGACAAAAGAAACCCTATTCCAAGAAAAAATCATGCGGATGGTTCGCGACTGATACCTGATTTTTTATTACTTCACTTTTTTTTACTTATCTATTATATAATAAGTTAAACAACATGAATTCCAGTGTGAAAAAAAACATTGCCCAGAAAAAGAAGAAAGGAAAATCGAAACGTACCAGGACAAAGACGCAAAGAATGTTGCTGCGTACAAGAAATCGATCGCGGATAACAAAGGAGGAACAAGATTTTGCCAGAATATGTTGTCGATGCGAACTACGTATTGGAGACAAGGAACATGCATTAGGGGGAGGGTATGATGGAGTGGTTTGTTTGAACCATCGGAGTTGTATGTCGTGTTGGTTTGATACCGCGGCTCGCGGAGCGAGGAAACACGAATCGGCAAAGACAAAACCTATCGGGTTAGTGAATAAACCTTTTAAAGGGACTGTCCCGCTATGTCCAGGATGTAGAAAAGGATTGCCTCCTTTTTTCGAGATGAAGACGAGGACGACGGCGAGACAATATACAGTGGACGACGATGGAGTGGTGAATATTATTGAAGATTCTGATTCCGACGAATAAGCGGTCGGGTAAAACATTATTCCATCATTTTTTTATTTTGATTTGTAGCTTTTTCAAATAAAACGAGGGGTTATTGTTACCAAGTATTCTTAAAACGCCAGAAGTATCACTGCCAAAATTAAAGCTGCTGCCAGAGGGAGGGATCACTTTATTATTTACCAGCGTAGAGCCACTGAAAAGGTTACTTGGTTCATAATATCCAACAGAACAGTTTTCTGTTGTCGAGCCGTAATTCACCGTAACCGTAAGGCCGGTAGCATCTCTTTTACAAACGAATGTGTATTCCAGAGAAGACTTGTTCAGGTTGGTAGATACCCAATCGACCCTGTAAGTAGTTGTACCTGATCCTACTTTCATAAAAGTATGGAACTGTTTGTTTCCACCACCAGAATATAGTGCAAACCCAAGAGTACTAGGAGCTGGCGTCGCATCATTCAAGTCGTATCGTATAGAATTGTATCCATCAACGCTATTCGTTGTGACGGTTATTTCGAAATCATTCGTACCAAGTGAAAGCGCACCGCTTGAGTTCGAATAATTCAAAATTTGATTACCAGTGAACGAAATTTTGCCATCGCTTACCACTACATTTCCTGTCCCGGAAGTAACAGTCGTAGCTATGCTATACGAACTTTGATCAAGGTAGCTCCCTGTCGATCCATCAATCAAAAGCACTGTCTCGAATCCATCAAAATAAGCTAAAGTATCAGTGAATCCCGTAGAAGGGATAATTACCTGTGTATACGCATTTACGCTTTGACCAATGGTGCCAACTGTAGTAACGCCAGTCGTATATATTGACATGTTAGGCCTGGTTAATACAATCGGTTTCCCGATATTGCTCACATGACTTTGGTCGAATATATAGGTGTTCCCCGCAGTGAAAGTGATTGTCGGAGTTTTACTTGGAACTGCACTCGGAAACAATGCTAACCAATACGACCCTCCAGAAACGGTGACTATATAGTGATTGGCAAAGATAGTGCGTGGTTCTTTGAATGTAGTATTCACATACGACATAAGTTTTGTTTTTTGTGTAGAAGTCAATGCTTTGGTGAATACATTACTGTATGCCACATCCATCTTAATTTTATTCTGGGATCGATCTACTGTTCCCACGGAAAAAGGGTTGGTTCCGCCACTGCCATTCATCGTCGTCAATGCGTCCGTGATATTTTGTCCTCCGTATGAAATGTTGGTAGTGTCAATCAAATTCCCGGCATTGTCGTATATAGTTCTGGACATTACCGATGGAGTTGTGGCAGAAACCGTATAGAACGAGTAGTAATAGTTATTCAATGAGGTGTACGGTGCCGTATTCAACAAACTCGTGTAATTCTCTATCCCCCCCGTAAAATACACGTCTCGAATATCTTCCATCGTCGATTCGAGTACCCAGTCTCCGCCGTATTTCACATTTCCAGTATCGTCTTCTGACGCTCCGACGATAACTCCGCCCAATTGGCTTTGAATCAATTCATAGTATTTCCGCCACTTCTCACTCTGCAGTGTCTTACATGCTAAAAAATCTACGTGGGTCACCTTGAATTCGCGTAAGAAATCAAACATGAATTGGGCATTCTGGGAAAACTCGGTTTGGCGAGCGTCTTCTAAATCCATATCGGAAAACCATGTTTCTTGATTGCAAAATCTGGTTAGATCTCCGTGATTATGGAAAGCGAAACCGATACGAGTTATTTCCGAGCTGCTTGGAAATTTCCGCCTCATCAATTCCCAAATATCTTCTAAAGTCGAGGAGGAGTCATATACGATCGTAAAGGTCTCGGCATTGGCATATGTTTCTAAAGGACTCGCTCCAGCACTCACGAATAAAACCTGTTGGATAGAAGAAGTCGAAATGGTATCGTCGTAGATGAGTGGGGTTGATGTTGTGGTCAATAATAATTCTTCTGTATTCGTGGGAATAGGATCGTCGGACATAATACTATATTGATTGTCTATATATATTATATTTATGTTAACCAATTTTTGTGAGCCAAATAAATGGCAGGATTTGCCCATTATCATTACTCGTCAGACCTCTCCGTCCGACGTCTCTTCCGATACTTCTAATCCATTTACGGAAATCGCAAAGAAAAGTGTTTGATGTATCCGATAAATGAGTTGACCGTAAGTTGATTAGCACCTGATTCGGAACTATTTCCAGAACTCATTCCTCCCAATCTAATCGCTTTAGACCCACAGTCTACTGCTCCATTAAAATAGTCTGCGGCTAAACCACTGCGTGTGGTTGCATTACCGTTGCTTAATACTGTATATGATGAAAGTGTTCTTTCGATAGTTATAGTGTAGTCAGTGTTGGTTGATACACCTGTTGCATAGGTCAAAGAACTTCCAGAACTATTGTACATTAAAATATATAAATTATTGCCAGTGCAAAACAATAACAATCCATGCCGACCAGAATCTGCACAAGTAGCCAGGACATATTGACTGAGGGAGACACTACTACTAAATCGAATTGTAGTTGATATGGAAAATGCCCTTGTCCCTAATGCAACTTGTGATACGTTATTATTTCCGTATATAATATAGTTGGATCCGCCGAATGTTATTCCGTTCGAAATAACCGCACCTCCCGTTACGTCAGCTGTTACGGTGCGGCTGCTGGTATTAGCTATACTCACTAACCCATTCACTGATAAAACAATTGGATCAATTTACGTATAATACGCGGTACTCAGCCCACCGGAAACATTAAAAAATACTGATGCGGTTGGCGCGGTAGTCACCCGATACGATATAACTTGATATGGCGCGGTAAAAGTTCCACTTATGTCTGCATTATTCAAGCCCGAACTTGCTATCCCGGTGATGGAATACGGTATGACCGTTCCTGGACTTAGAGACGAATAGAATTGGGCCGAGAAATCTTGATTTATGGCGGTATAGGCCGCACTTAGCTTGACGACATTCGGATAAAAGAAATTAAACGGCGGCAAAGAACTCTGAGAAGCGGCATGTTTCAACACAATCGTATATGATCCTGTACTACTGAAATCAGACACGGCTAAAGCTCTATTGCCAAACTTTAACAGTGCTTGGGAAGTATTCGCATTGGTCGTATTAAGTCCAGCTGCCGAGATGTGGTAAGAAGAGGTGGCTGATAAATCGATGATATTTAGTCCGCTTAAATCGCGCGTGATATTTTTTCCCGACTTGATTATAGCGGAAAGTGAATTCGGGTTACTGGTTGCTCGCATGCTCGCTCCACTGAATGTAGAAAAGCAATTCATATTGATTATATTATATTATATTATATTATTAACAAAAATAACTATCTATCTATTACATATATATGCTTTATTTGAAGAGATATATCCCCAACAATAAATACCGTTGCTGGACGGTACGCAAAAGGAAAACCAAAGCGAATGCGAAAGGGCGGAAATTATTCGCCAGATGTACGACAAAAGAGAAGGCGAATCGGCAATTGCGGCTCTTACGTGCCATACGATTTAACCCTGCTTTTAAGACCCGAAAAAACAGGAGATAATAAAAAAATCATTTTTTTTCGCAAAATTGATTTTTTTCAGAACAAACCAGTGTCACAATCAATCACACATTAAGGAAAATGGTATTCACGAGATCTGCTAAGACATATTTCTTGATGTATAGTTCGGAAATGGAGCGTATTCGTACAGAGTATGCGTCTGACGAGGAAGAAATGGCCAATCAGAAAAGGCCCACCAGAAAATATGTGAGGAAGGTGAAATCCCTTCCTTCTTCTTCTTCTTCTTCTCCTTCTTCTTCCGTCGTCGTATTTTCAGTAGATATTGATTTCGACGGTGCGCATGACGCATGGATGGCGAATAAAAAAAGGAAAGCGAATGGCGACTACGCGTACTTATGCGGTGCTCCGCTAAAAGGTGCTCCGCTAAAAGGTGCTCCGCTAAAAGGTGCTCCGCTAAAAGGTGCTCCGCTAAAAGGTGCTCCGCTAAAAGGTGCTCCGCTAAAAGGTGCTCCGCTAAAAGAAGCTACAAAGTGCAAGCGGTATTGTTGCGACAAGATTGGGTTATACAGCGGATGCCGGAGTCATTATAGTTGGGAAGAGTCTGCGAATAAATTCATCGTCGGATAATTCCGGCATCTGCGTATATTTATTTCTGATAATCGTCGTGACTATCGCAGTCAATTGTTCTACTGATGCATTCAATTGTAAATGTTCATTCGTCTTAATATTAAATAGATAGTAATTCTTTTTTTCTTTCTCCTTCAATCCTTCATATTTCATCTGCCAAAGCCACGCATAAATAATCAATTGTAATTTATGGTCCAAAGTCAATTGGCTCGTACATTTCAATTCCCAAAGCGACGTTTGCGTCACAATATCCGCTCTGGCGGAAAATCGATAGATGACGTTCGGGTCTTTCGTCACGCACGACGTAGCCAATACAGCATCTATTGAAACATGACCTAATTCGTCACTGTCATGGATAATATATTGTTCCGGTGTCCATTCTCCCACCAAACATTCTTCTCTCAACACTCGATCTAAATTCTCAAAGCATTTATTTATTTGATCTTGCGGAATCCAATGGTAATCTTCTTCCGGAGATATCTGTTTGAATCGAGAGAGCAAGAGGGTTTGTGAGGCCGTAAATAAATTCGCCAGGTACAGATAATCTCGTGTCGTTTCACACGTCTCCGGCATATTCTTCACGGATTCGTGTAGTATAAAATGGTCGTCGTCCGGAACATATTTCATATTTTGCACGATCAAACTCTGAAGAACTGGTTCGTAGTTCCCTCTCAAATGATCAAAATACATCAGCGGTAATACGATTCCATTCAGATCACTCACGTCTTCGCAAAATTGTGACGCAGTGACATGTACAGTGGGAATATCGAGGGGGATTTCCGAAGGCAATGTGATGGTTTCGAAGATTTCGTCGACTAATGGAGATATGATATCTAATGTATGCTCTGAGAGAAATCGTACTAATTCCGACGGATGGATCACTTGTTTCCTTATTTGTTCTTCTACTGCCGCATCATCCTTTTCCACTTTCTCTGGTTTTCTTCCCGAAGGAATTCCGTTGAAAGAAACAAAAGACGAAGTCATGAGCTGATTATGGTTATATTTCAAAAAAGGAATTGTGAAAGTCCGTTTCGCGATATTTTCCCAGATGAATAATTTCTTCGTCGCACGCGTACACCCGACATATAATTCATTCGGACAAACGAGTGGATCTTTATCTCTGGCGAAATGCGTAAAATGTGAATCGTCGAATCCCAAGACAATCACATATGGTCTTTGTCGGCCTTTGGCGGAATGGAACGTGGAAAAGACCAATTTATTCTGTATCACTCGCGAATCTAAATCTTCTTTGCAGTCATTGTTCGGGATAAAACAAGGAATATTATGCTGGACTAATAAGTTCTCCAACATTCGCACTATTTTATTGGTATGCTTGAGAGATCGGCAAAGGATGAAGAAATCGTCGTATTTCGCATGTTCTTCCTTGACTAATCGTACAATCATCGAATATAATGTATAAAGACCGTTGGGTTTCTCGTAAAAAGATCGGCGAATATAGGTGACGGGAACTCCGGGCTTGCACGATTTCACTCGCTCGGTCCCCAACATGGCTTTGTTCAAGAAAAGACACATAGGATCGGTAATCCGATAAGACATTTGTAGAGTTCGATGGACGAAAGGTCTTTGGGGATGAAGGAGATTCGGAAATGATTCCCAACATACATGGCCTAAGGTCAGGAACCTCGAATCAGACCCTTTGAACGCATACAATCCTTGTTTTTCATCCCCTAAAATAAGTAATTGCATAGGCGTATTGATTTCCAACATGAATTTCCAAATCAGTTCGAAATACACGTTTGTCATGTCCTGGGTTTCATCCAGTACCATCACGTCACAATCGGGTAATTCGGTTCTTGACTCTGTTTTATCTCTCAGTATTCGTCTGATTCCCATATCGTTGTGACAGTCAGAAGAATAATATTTTACGGCGAGACCATGAAACGTATAGACCGATATATTCTTCAACTTCAGTTCATTCACTTTCGCTTGTATTTCGGATTGAAGTTGTTTATTGAATGTTATTTGTATAAAATTCAAGTGTGGCAAGGCAGATGCACAGGATAAAATAGTGGTTGATTTGCCCGATCCCGCGCACGCATTGACAATCACATTGTTTCCTTGAGACACGTCGTTTATTATCAATTGTTGTTCTTCACTGGGTGGATTCATTTCTCTCCATATAGAATAGAGTTTGTGTTCATATATATTTTTTTCAGTAATTGTCCAGTATCGATATATTATGGTCGGCACGGTAAGGGTCGAATAACGTCTTGTGTTTCTGAAAAATAAGGTACCATATATTGACTTCCCACATGATATGTTTTTTCGTTTCGATAAGATGAATACACGTCGTCTTCATTTGTTTCGCGAATTCCACCAATCTATCTCTATGGCCACCGAAAATGGATCCGGCAAAGTACCACGCGATTTCCCGATATATATTTTTATCATACGAGATCATGTTCGGATCGACACAGCTTGCGATACGAATGGGATCATATGTTTTTCGCGAAAGATTTTTCAATGCGATGGCGAAAGAAAGGTCGTCTTTGATCATATGGAAGATTCCGAAATCTATCCAGACGAAATTGGTCGTATTATATGGATTTTCTTCGATAGCCATATGAACCCATTCTGTCTTATGGCATTGAATGAACATGTATCCGGGAGTATCTTTCGCGACGTTGTCGGTGATGACGTGAAAATCGGTCAGCTGTGTTTCATATTCGTACAGATATATATCCGATCTCTCGAAGGTAAGAAAAGTGGTGAGAGGAAACTGATTTAATTCCGGTTCGAAATATTGTTGGTAAATGGATTTCTCTAAAAAACAAACGGTCGGAATGGCTTGTTTCAGGAGTTTTTTGCCGAGTTCGATGTATTTTTCGTAAGATCTGAAGTCGATGTTATTTATGTTGGTGATGAATGCGGTAACAATGGTCGCCATGGTTTATTATGGAATATTTATGTCTTTATTATTATTCTTATTTTACAAATCATACACGGTATTGAACAAAAGACAAAAGGAAAAATTGGTATTGAGAGATAAGATTTTCCCGTAAGGATCTAATAATCTGACCTGTAATCGGTTAATATCTACTGGTCCGAAATATTTCCTCGGGGTCGACACAATAGACGTCTCGTTCGTAATATGATTGAGAGATATTCTGGCGAGGTTCGCCGGGGAAGAGGTGATTTGAGAAAAGGCCGGTTGGAAACACGCAACCGATCGATTCTGGTAATCATCTATCGACAAGTAGAAATAGGGGATAGAGGAAGATGTATTGATGGGAATTTCCCCCATATACTGCATTTTCCCAGAATATGTTTTCGAAGTGAAGCCTAATAGATAACCCATTCGCGTAAAAGAATCTTGCTGTTGGTCTGTTTCGCCGTGGATATTTACACGAAAATCTAACGAGATGTGTCTAATTTTTTCGAGATAATATGGATCTTCTTTGTTGTTTATCATCAATACGCATTTATTCGACCCGAACGGATCTTTTTTCCAGTCTAAGAACAAAAAAGGCGTGTTTTTTTGTTCTCCACACATTCGATTCAAGGTTTCAATCAGTAAATCTGCGTCATAGTATCCATCCGGAATGACGAGTACTTTATTGAAATGACCCTCTTTTGCAGAAATAGACACGTATATATAATTATTACCGAGCGTTTGGGTGATATTAAAAAGGTTCTGAGACAATATCTCGATAGATTTACATTCCATGGATACTGCATGCTGGATTTTATTGGGCAAAGAAATAATGAAATCAGAATGAGACGAGGATTGTTGGCAAAAACGAGAGTCGATAGAAACACATTTTTGCAAGATACGAGTATCTAGTGGATTGAGTTGGCCTGGGAAATATTCACTGGTTTGTTGATACGAAAATTCCGTGGTTTTCGGATGAATCACATTTTCGGCCCTGGATGAAGGTTGTGATATATTCGGTATGGGATAATTTGACGGAACGGTTTCCTCTAATATCGGTTTTCGTATCGTGGTGGGTCGTATCGCTTTGGTTTTTTGTTGAATCAGGAGTGATTTTCCCTCGGCCAAAAACATGATCAAATCGCGTTTGAAATGGGGTTCAATTTGGCCGCTCGATAATAATAAAGTCCGTATTTCACCTTCTTTGGTGGAAATATCATGCTCATTGTATGGTGGCTGTAATCGGAAAAATACCTCGAGATCGCTTATTTGATAATGATTTATGTCTAAATCTAGATTACTCATAGGTTATATTATGATTTATTTTTTATCATTTTAGCGAATATCTTTCTTACAATAATACATACAGACATACATACATATGCATAAATCTAATCATACACATGGCGTATCGGTAGTATTTAATTCGAAGGAGGTGGATGTCGATGTTCACAAGGTATCTTCTTCTTGTGCGGCAGTAGTCGAAGGAGTTACTGGCAAACGAGGGAAAACGGGAGCAAAAGGGGAAGATGGAGCGAAAGGAGAGAAAGGAGACAAAGGTGATAGAGGAGTTAGAGGGGAAAAAGGCGAAACAGGCGAGAAAGGAGAGACAGGCGAAAAAGGGATACAGGGTTTGGATGGGACATTTGGCGGAGTGGTCGATAGGGATCTTTTGCCGTACAAGGATTCATTGATTAGTATTGGGAATGCCGGATTAGGTTTCAAACGTGTGCATTGCGAATCTGTTTTTATGACCGGACCGACTTTATTTATACAAGGCGTACCCATAGATGTCAGAAACTCCACCATTAATTTACCGATTGGAACCACCATCAATAACAAAATCATTGGAGAAAAAGGCGACAAGGGGGAAGTGTTGGATTTACTGGTTTCTATTAAAAACAAGGACTTATCGAACAATTATTATATTTTACCCGTGGTCGATGATGTGCATATCTATACAATCGACGATTCTTTTGACTTTTCTATGAACCCGGTTTTATCTAGAAATAATATCGAAAATAAGAATTATGTGAAACTTCGGGCGAATTATACGCAAGCAAGCCCAATTGAACTTATTCTTTACAAAGAAGACGTATCCACGATGATTCATACGAAATCGAATGGAACGTTTAAACAATATTGATTTTTCATGAATGATGAAGAAAACGAATATCTTATTTTCTTCATAATGTTTATACATGTCAGCTAACCATTTCAAGAACATCCTTTCTTTTTCAGGGAAGAAACCAAATCAAAATCAAAAACCAAAGGCTGGCACGATGACGAATGATTGCAGTTTAGGAATTATAACTATAAAAGATTCGTGCCATCATCACCATCACCACGACACCATATGTACCCCTACTCCCCCTTGTGAAGATGCTTTTGATGACTATGAAATACATATTACAAGTATTCCTGGTCCAGCTGGACCTGCTGGGAAAGACGGAGCCATAGGACCACAAGGATTAGAAGGACCACCAGGTCTCCAAGGTCCAGCAGGTGAGGCAGTACTGGATGCAATTGTCAAAGATATACTCCCCAAAGAAAAATGGCAGAGTAGTCTGGGTTCGATGCTGAAACCATTCAACGAAATATACTGTAAAGAATTAATTACTTCGTCCAGTAGTATTTACATAGGTGACGTGAAATTATCCTCTACAGGCGGACAGTTGAATTTGCCGAGAACAACGAAAATCGGAGGAATTGATCCAGGAACCATTTCTATAAAAGGTACGGTCTCAAATGTTTCGTCCTTACCGGAAAGAGCAGCTGTCGGGGATGCATACATCATTGGACGAAATCTGTATGTCTGTACCGTCGCCACTATTGTTCCTTGTGTTTTTTCGGATTTAGGAGAATTCGTCGGTCCTCCGGGGGAACAAGGGGACACTGGAGAAAAAGGAGAACAAGGTCTAACCGGACCAACTGGAGCTAAAGGCGATCAAGGTATAAAAGGCGTTGAAGGCGACACCGGTTATCAAGGGGAAACCGGCCAAACTGGCGCAAGAGGCCTGACTGGTTTTACTGGACCGACTGGAAAGGGAGACCCAGGAGACACAGGACCGATTGGAGAAAGAGGCCTGACTGGTTTCACTGGACCTACTGGAAAGGGAGACCCAGGAGACACAGGACCGATTGGAGAAAGAGGCCTGACTGGTTTCACTGGACCTACTGGAAAGGGATACCAAGGAGACACAGGACCGATTGGAGAAAGAGGCCTGACTGGTTTCACTGGACCTACTGGAAAGGGATACCAAGGAGACACAGGACCAACTGGAGAAAGAGGTCTGACTGGTTTTACTGGACCTACTGGAAAGGGAGACCAAGGAGACACAGGACCAACTGGTAATACCGGCCAAAGCGGCCAAACCGGATCATCTGGACCAACCGGGAGTTCAGGACCGTCTGGACCAACCGGAGAAACCGGATGTAGCGGAAGTACAGGACCTTCTGGTCAGATTGGACCTACCGGATTAGCTGGATTTACCGGTTCTACTGGCCCTACTGGTTCGACGGGTGAAATCGGCATGACCGGTTCCACTGGGCCGTCGGGATTGACTGGAAATACAGGGGCAACCGGCTTTATCGGGCCAACTGGACCGATGGGAGAAGGACCGACAGGAGTTACTGGTGTTACCGGGCCAACTGGACACACGGGCAGTTCCGGATCTACCGGAGTCACTGGATCATCTGGACAAACGGGATCAACCGGATCTACTGGATCTACCGGACCTACCGGAGTCACTGGATCATCTGGCCAAACGGGACCAACTGGCCGAACCGGCTCAACCGGCTTTACTGGATCAACCGGCTCGACTGGCTCGACAGGATCGACGGGTCCGCTTGGTTGGACCGGACCTACTGGAACGTCTGGACAAACGGGAAGTACAGGATCCACTGGCCCAACCGGACAAACCGGATCATCCGGAACAACCGGAACTACTGGAACAACC
>Ga0209443_1000934_pt1 | contig 19036 bp, 16 predicted proteins | sample LauGreBMM110DCMD_2_FD_187571 | JGI IMG/M metagenome (GOLD analysis project Ga0209443, IMG submission 187571) | Freshwater lake microbial communities from Lake Michigan, USA - Su13.BD.MM110.DCMD (SPAdes) (version 2) | ecosystem: Environmental > Aquatic > Freshwater > Lake | place: Lake Michigan... | reverse complement strand
TGTGCATTAGTTGGGTGTAAGTACGTCTATGCACTAATTAAAAATCAAAGTTTAATAAATACTTATGTGGGTCTTGGCTATATCAAAGGAGACTCATACACAAGTGAAATGATAAAGGTCTTATAATATGGCAGTAATAACATCAGCAGCACTTGCTGGAACGGCAATAACAGCAGCAACAATTGCATCAGGGGTTGGTGTAGCCGCTACAGCAGCAACAACAGGTATGTCATTCGTTCAGGCTGGCAAGCAAAAGAAAGCTATGCAACAAGCAGAAAAGGATGCTGATGCTGCTATGCAGGAAGCTCGTAAAAAACTACAGGTTAACGTGTATGATAAGTTAGCTATACAGAAGGAACCTTTTGAATTGCAGAGAGAAGCAATGCTTTCTCAAGGAGCTCAGGCTATTCAAGCAGGAGTTGAGAGCGAGAGAGGTGCCGCTGCTACAGCAGGTCGTGTTCAACTGGCACAGAACGAAGGGCAGGCTGGTATTAGAACAGCAATGGGCCAAGACCTTCAACAACTTGAGATGCTTAGTGCACAAGAAGATTCAAGGCTTCGTGACATTGGTGTTCAATTAGACTTGGAAGAAGTAGCAGGTGCTCAGCTTGCTGCTGCTAATGCGCAAGAGTTACAGGCACAAGCCGTAAAACAAGGCATGGAGGGAGTGACTAGCATAGGGAGCCAGTTAGCTGATGCTGCTCCTACATTTGAGAAAACTTCTGCAGCAAGACAGAATCAAAAACTATCAAATACTTTGACTAAAGACTTTAATTTAAGTCAGCCTAGCATACAACAAAATATAGCTAGTCAAGGTATGATTGATGGTTTTGACTTTAGTAAAGTAGGAGAAATGAAACCGGACGCATTTCAAGCATTTATGAATACACTTCCTGCGCAAACATTAAAAAAGCTAAGAGAAAAATCAGTAGGCGGACTTCAAATTCAACAAGGCAAATTTGTAAAGTCACTTGAGCAAGGGTATAATCCTTTTGCTATAACTAGCATGGGACAATAAAATAAATATTAATGGCAACATACTATAAATACGCAGAACGCAGTGCTGACAGTCAGGTAAATTGGGCTGAGGTTGGCAAGGGCATATCTGATATGCTCACTGAAGAAATAAAGTTGCGTGAAGAAAAAAAGGCAGCGTATGAAGAGGCTTATCGACAAGACACTAACGCACTTGCTAACGCCCCTCAAGGCACTTGGCAAGATGGCAATGCCACTGTAAACAACTTTGCTCATGACATGATGAATCAGCAGTTAATTGACTACAGATTACTGAAGAGTGGTGTAATGAACGAGAGAGACTACACGTTAAGAAGAGAGAATTATAAAACAGGTACTAATACTGTATTTGATTTGCAAAAAATACTTCAAGAAAAAAAGGCATCAACAATAGACCTATATCAAAAAGGAGAAATACAGGCTATGAATATATCAAATATGGCTGATGTTGAAGCCTACACTGATTTTGCAAATTCCAAAATAGACATAGACCCGTATGCCCCCAACATCAATATGTCTATATATGAGACAAAAATCATTGATGGGAAAGAAGTAAGAGTAATAAAAAAAACCTCACCTGTAAATGTATTGAAAGGACAATTGCTTCAAACTATACCAAGCTTTAAACTAGATGAGGCTGTAAATAAAGATGTTGAATCTTTAGGAGGTATTAGTGATTTTTTATATGATGCCGCCACTATAACAAGGGCAGGCTCAATTACAAAGCTTATAGGGTATGGTGCAATAGCTGGAGAATATGCAAAGAAGGATAAGGATGGTAATCCATTATACCCTCAATTTGCAGACTCAGTAAATAATTTTAACAATGCTATCGAAGAGACTATAAATAAATATTTTACAAACCCATACAACATATCTTCTGTATTAACTGAGAACACTGGTAATTATAGTGCTGAGTCATATACTGTATATAAAGAAGAGGCTGCCAAGGACAAGACCAAGTTATTAAAAAAGCTAGACCCTAAGACAGGCTTGTATGTTTTGGATATGGATGGCCCTAATTACAAAGAACAAGAGCAAGAAGCTAGAGATTATGTGAGAAAATTAATTTTAAGTAAGCTTGATTCCAAGAGAGAGTTTTCAACAACTTCTCAAAGTTCACAATTAAGGGCTAGGGAAAATAACCTAACTCCTAGTGGGCCTCCTATTAATGTTCAGGAAGTATATTTATCAAGAGTTAAAGAAAAAACAGGATTGGCAAAAGAAACTTTTAGTAATTCAGGTTCTGAAACTGCAAGTAACCTTCAAGCAGTTCTTCTTACCATTCCTGGTGGTAATCAGTTTAATGTTGTGCCAGATAACCGACAGGATGGATTAGTTCATTTAAAGGATGGGGACCAGATTGTGAAGTCATTTAATGTGTTTGAAATTAATAGTGCAACTCAGCAAAAATATTTAAATGAATTCACAGAAATCATTTCTAACTTAGCTGGTACTGATGGTATGCTTGAATACCTTACAAGAACAGGAGGATTACCACAATCAGGTGCAGGAACAGGAACAGGAGGAAGTTCTAGATAATAAAAAAACAAATGGAAGAACAACTATTAAAAGATTACGTAGCAACGTACTTAAATCCTAAGTATAATGGGGACTGGGATGTAGTTAATTCAAAGTTCCCTGAGTTATCTGGACTTGACAAGCAGTTGTTAAAAGACTATGTAGCAACGTATACAAATCCAAAATACAATAGTGATTGGAATGTTGTTAATTCAAAATTCCCTGAACTATTCTCAGCAGGGGGACGTTTGCCGAGCCAGTAAAAAAAAAAAGAAGATACTACGGGATTACCTTCGGGAGTTGGTTCTTCGGCTTCGTCCACATCAGCTGATGATTTGTCTTCTCTCGCTGTTGAAGTACAAGATAAAAGTATATTAACAAAGCAGCCTAGAGAAGTAAAACCTATAGTTCCTAGTGAATCTACTAAGGTTGTTAGTCCAAGAATTCCTCAAACAGAACAACAGCCTGATGAGATAGATAGAAAAGTAGAGGGTTTGCAGCAGGAAAAATTAGCAAATGAATATAATGAAATAGATTATTTTCAAGGAACATTTGGAAATGTACTAAGAGGTTTTGATGATTTTACAGGAACAGGACTAGGAGATGTGGCAGATGACCTTGCTAGGTCTTTTGTGACAGGTATTGCACAAGGAAACCTTGCTGAAGCCTCAAATAAAATCATACGTTCAGGTAATGAATTTACTGAAGAAGATATTCAAAAAATTATTGAAAAAGCAGAATCGGCTCAAAAACTAGGCTCATCTAAAGAATTTCAAGATTATTTAAAAACGTATGAAGCAGAGGGAAAAACTATTTGGGGAGCCGTTAAAGGCTTAATGGAAAACCCAACTGTATTCCCTGAAGTTCTGACTAGTTCAATTGTTAGTATGGCCGCTAATAAGGAGGCTGTATTAGCAGGAGCAGGAGTTTTAGCTGCAGCATTTGGAACAGGAGCGGCCACAGGAGGAACTGCAGGAACATTCGTAGTTCCCGGAGTTGGAACAGCTGTTGGTGCGGGAGCAGCAGGATTATCTGCAGCAGTATCTGCTATGCCTTTTGCTTTTGGAGCAGCTAGTACCGTTGTTGAAACGGGTTCTGTATTTGCTCAATATCTTCAAGAAGAATTAGGAACAGATGAAAATGGTAATCCTGTTAAGCCAACTAAAGAAAATGTAAGAGCTATTCTTGAGGACCCCGCAAAGTATAATAAAATTAAAAACGATGCTATTGCAAGAGGCTTTACGGTAGGTATTATTGATGCTGTTGGTGGTAAGTTGGCAACAGGAGTTGGTGCTAAAATACTTACACGCTCAGCTAGAGCTACAGGTAATGTTACTAAAGCAGGTGTAGTTAAGTCATTAGCAGCAACTTCAGGTATTCAATCCACAGCAGGAGCAACAGGAGAAGTATTAGGTCAGGTTATTATTGGTAAACCTATAGACAAGGGAAATGCTGTTCTTGAATTTATGTCTGAAATGCCCGGTGGTTTACAATCAACATTGATGGCAAGTCTTAAAGTACCGACCTATAAAATAAATGGTGGTAAGGTAAGTGCTGAACAAATAGATACTACGATTGCTACAATGACCCCTGAGCAATTAGCTACTTCAAAGATTGTAATTGAAAATGATTTTGAGGGGAGAAAAGAAAAACTTCAAGATAAAGTTGTTACAGGTGCAATAGCAAATGAAATAAGAGAAGCTCAGCCTGATTTAAATGATGAAACTGTTAATGCTATTGTAGATTTACAAAAGAGATTAAATAAATTAGAAGGTAATAAGACTCAGGTAGCTAAAGATATAGCCGCTAAACTTAGAACTGCCATAAAAGATTTACAGGAGAATCAACTGCCAGAAACGGCTACTCCTGTAGTAGAGACTGCACCTTCTCTTACAGAAGAGTTGGCACAATCTATTGCTGCCCAAGAAACTAAACCTACACAACAAGATGCCATTCAAGAGCAAGCAGCAGGTCAAGTACCTGTTCAGTCAGGAGCCACAGTTAGCCAAGAAGTGGAGCAAGGAGTATCCCAAACAGAACCTCAAGTCACTCCCCAAGAAGGTCAAGTCCAAGAAGAAGTAATAGACATTGAAAGTAAAAGGAGAAACAAAGATAATGAGATAGAAAACATTTCATTTAATAAAGAAAAAACAACAGTTAATGATGAAGGAATTTCTCAATTAGTCTTTGAAGGTTCTTTCTTAAATGATTATGATTTAATAGCACAGGGAAGTGAAAGCACTGTTTATCAAAGTAAAGATAAGAGTCACGTAATTAAATTGTCAGAGCCTTATAGTTCTAAAGACCCTAATGTTTATGAAAAAAGAGTAAAAATTGGATTGTTAAAAGATATACTAGGCAACTCAGGGATAGAGGTGGTTGGATACTATAATTACAATGGAACAAAGAATCCAATATTTAGACAGAATTATGTAGAAGGACAGCCCTTAACAGAGAATGAGGCTGAAAACTATTTGAGAGAAAACAATAAAGTTGTTGAGATTGACAATAAATTCTATACCAAATACAATGACGTACTCTACAGAGTATCTGATTTTGAAAATAATTTAATTAGAGATAACAATGGGAATGTAGTTCCAATTGATTTGAATATATCTGAAGTAAAAGATAATAATATCATTAGTAGATATGATACAGAAGTGTCTTCAAAAACACAAGTAAATATTGCGCCTTATTTTAATACCAAAATTGAAACGGTAGAAGAAGCAGAAACATTAAGGCAAAATGATAATTATAAATCATATAAACAAAAACTTGCTGAACTTGCTACACAACTTGGCATTCCTAACGCAGTTATTGATGATGTAATTGGGGGTTATAAAAATGATGCAGGAGAAGACTTTGTTGAAATATCAAACTTGGTTACATTAGAAGGAGCAACACTTGACCAAGCTGAAGAGTTTGCAGCATTAGCCGCAACCGTTTCTCCTCAAGTTCAAGAAGCAAGCATTGCTGCTCAGTATACAGAAGAAGGAACAGAAACACATAACGCCAACGAATATCAAGTACAAGTAAGTGACATTGATAGTGCGATGAAGGCTTTAAAAAAAGCAGGCATTTCAAACTTTAGCGTGAATGAAAAAACAAAAACAGTTTCATTTATTGATATATTAGATTTTGCAGATGTTGAACTTCAGGATAAAATTGGTACATTTACAAAGTTATTAGACGAAAACAATATAAGTTATGAACAATCAGAATACCGACCTGTCGAATCAAGGTATATCGATAAGGGAAAGAGGCAAGAAGTTCTTAGACGAATTAAAAGCAAAGGGCCCCAAGTTGGACAAGGTGGGCAAAGTGTTTATCAAGAAATAGACCAAGCCATTGCAAGGGATGCTGAGTTTCAAGGCATAACCCCTAATTCGTATTTAGGCATTGAAGCAGAAACTGCAGTAGCTAAGAAAAGAAAAGCTACTAAGAAGGCTGATAAAGAAACTTCAGTTGAAGCTGAGCAAGTTATTAATTCAAAAGAATCTAAGCCTAGTCCTGAAGCATTAGAAAAAGCATTAAATCTTTTTGACAATCTTGATAAAATTCTTGACAATAAACTAAAAAGAAATGCCAATGATGCACTTCTAGCTATCCCACTCACTACCCTGCAGGCTGCTGTTAAAGCTGTTAAGGTTTTGATTAAGGGTGGTATAGCTGTTCGTGATGCTATCAGAAGAGTAGCTGCTGAAAACAAAATTGATGAGAATAGATTAAGAGAAGCTTTTGTAGCATTAACAAAGCCTACCGACTCCATCGAAGATACATACGAAAAATATCACGTTGCTCCGGAGTCAGGACATACAAAAATAGATGTTACAGGAAGTGAGTCAATAAAAAAAGGAGAAACATTTGGAACGGTAACCTATTCTAACAAAGAAGAAGGAGATGTTGTATTGGATTCCTTTTCTATTAATGATATTGACAAATTATCAAATAGAAGTTCTGGATTTATAACAACAGCAAGAAATCTTGCTCAAGGATTTATTTCGATTAAGCCAAGCCCGAAAAATATAACTCAAAAATTATTCGGTAAAGGTAAGAATTACGAAAAACTTTCCGATGAAAACAAAACAAAAGTAGATAAAGAAAGGATTAAGCAGACCACTCGGTTTAAATTACCTTGGTCAGAAAATAAAGCACTTGCAAGCCTTAACGCATACATAAATAAAAATAAAGATAGCAAGCCATCCAATTATTACGATGTAGTTAAGAAGAAATCAAAGGCTATCATAAATTCGTTTAAGGAAGAGGTAAAAAATAATCTTCGTGCGTTGTATAATAATGTATCTGAAGAATTTAGAGAAGTATCAAGACAGTGGTACAATGGAGCAAACAGATTAGCGCAGGGTATATCAGAATCTTATGGGATATCTTTTGAGCAATCTGCAGGTATACTTGCTGCTTTAAGTCCTAAGAATAATTGGTTTAATAATATCTCTGCTGCTGAGAGAGTTATACGTGCTTGGTCAGACCATCAGGACACACCCGTTACACAGGAAATGGTTGACCGTACAATTGCATACATGGAGAGAAACGGAGAGGCTCCCTTTGCAAAAGATATAAGAACTGCATTTGCTAAAACAAAAGGACGGTCAATATCTGAATTAACAAAGGAATATAAAAAAACAGGCGAACCCAAGATGGTAGAAGCGATTGGTATTACGATGAGAATAATCGACCAATCTGAGTATAGCCCTGTTGTTTATTCTGTATCACCCGAAGGGTTTATTGATGGTAAGTATGGTGTGATTGGTTGGCCGGGCGGAGCAGCATTATCAAATGCGGTAAGTATGCTCATTGACCCAAGTATGAAAAACATAAGTTCAAGACTTGGTAATGGGAACAAGGTTCGTAACTTCTATGGGAATATTATAGACCCTCAGAATTCTGAATTTTTAACCGCCGACACACACGCATTTGCTGCCGGACTAATGTTACCTGCCTCTGCTAATGAAGCTCAAGATTTTGGTCTTTTTAAAGGAGGAATGTCTGTGGAGTATGCAATTTTTAAAGATGCATATATAGAAGTTGCAAAAGAATTTGGAATACTACCAAGAGAACTACAATCAATAACATGGGAAGCTGCAAGAGGTAGTATTAATATTGATAACAGAACCCCGTCTATGGTGAAGGACATCAATAGAATATCTGAAGAATTTTTAACTAATGGAGAATCAAATGAAAACAGAACAAATGAAATACTCAGAAAATACCCCATCAAATTCTCAAAGGGAGAATGGTCTAACAAACGAGGAATCGTGGCTCAAGCAACAGTTCTTGGGGGCGATGAGTCTTTACGACAAACAGCCGACACAGGAGGAAGCACTACTGTACTTGGAGACTTACGAGGGGCCGACACCCAAGTGGGTGAACGAGCTGCCGGAAGGATAAGCTTTGACGAAGTCGCTGACCTAGATGTAAAGTCTAAGGACAACCTAGCGGTTGTTGCTGACTTCCTTGACAGCATTGACAGAAATATTTCAAAAAGATTAAAGACAAATGCCAATGATGCATTACTAGCAATTCCTTTGACTGTTGTTCAGGGTATAGTAAAAGGATTGAAAGTATTGGTTCAAGGTGGTATGTCTGTGCGTGATGCTCTCAAAAAGATAGCTGCTGATAATAATATTTCTCAGGAAAAAATTAAAGACTTGCTTTCTTTAATACCTATTGTTGAGGAGTTCAATACCTTGATGAAGAAGGCTGATGATTTGATAGCAAATCAGAAATCAAAAAATATTCCTGAGAAGAGAATTGTGTCCAACTTGGATACAATGGTCCGAAAGTTTTACGAAAAACTAGATATCAATGATGCGCAGCGCAAAATTATGGAGCGTGAAGCACGTGCTAGAATGGGTGTTGAACCACGTAAGGCTGCATCAATTGGTCGTGTCCTTGGTGTCCTTAAAGATATCACCAATGTAACTAGAGAAGAGAAGCTAAAGATTATATCAAGGATACGTGAGCTTGGAAAAGATGTTGGTAAAGAATTAGCCAAGGAAATTAGAGGCATGGATAAAAAAGGCAAGATTACTGCTAATCAAGCAGCTAGTATTGTTGCTAGAACACTAAAAATAAATCCATTGAACGAAGCTTCTGTATCCAACTTTGTTGATTACATGGCTAAGGTATTTGACAATGCCAACTATGCTGCAGACATGACTAAACTAAGAGAGTTACAGAAGCAGGCTAAGAGAAAGAAGCATACGTCAATGAAAAATCTTGTTGATAGGTTTACATCTATTAATCCAGAGCTTATACCACTTGATAGGATACAAGAATATAAGAAAGCACTTGACTTCTTGAACAACCTAACTCCATTCTATGGTAACATGAATGAGATGCTTGCTGATATTGAGTCTTACAAGGAAGTGAATGAGTTTGATGCTGTAAAAACTAAGGAGGCACTTCAAGAGAAGTATAAAAGCATAAAATTAAATGAAGTTAAGAATGTAGAAGAGTACAGGAATTTAATAAAAGACATCAACTCTTTTAAGAGAAAGGCTGCTCAGCTACTAGAGAATGGTGATATAAATCAAGAGAAGTACGATGAATTCATTGAGCTTGTTGGCGCAGACCAAGCCAAAGTTGAAGAAAATTATAAAGATGAAATCACTAAGATAAAGAAGGACTTGATTGCTGAGATAAAGAATCAGCGACCAAAGGTAAGCATAGACTTCAGCAAGGAGGAAAATGATTTGATTCGTAGGTACCTAGAGCTTAGTGATGCTGACCTTCAGAGTCTATCTCCTGAGGAATTGTTTATCCTGAATGACTTGCTAGAGAATATTAGCAACGGAGAGATGGATGTATCTAGATTTTCTCCTATTGTTTCAAAAGCATATACAAGTAGCGGACTTGACCCACTCGCTAAACAAATAAATAAATCTAAGTTTGACAAGAGCTCAGAGGAAGGTAGACAAGAACTATCTGAACAAGAGAGTTCATTCTGGCAAGGTCTTCTTGGAATGGGTCGTGTTAAGGCTGGAGCATTACAGAAGTTAATCATATCTCCATTTAATAGGGGGATTGGAGCTTACGAGAACTTTAATAAAAAGGGGTATAGTAAATTTTTGAATCTTAAGAATAAGTATAAGATAGATTCTTTTGACCCATTAAATAACTCTAAGGATATGCATAAGATAGGTATGCTAACCATATACCTTCAGGAGTATATGGCTCAGTTTGATTCTAAGAATAAGGACGTTAAGGATATTGGTAATCGTGATTGGTTTAAGGAGATACTTAATAACAGGGCGATGAGAGATAACTACTCATCTGGTAAGCCATCTTTACTAAAATTAATTAAAGTAGGTAAGTCTGAGTTAAAAATTATTAAAGAAATTTGGGACAACCTACCAAAAGATAGTAATGAAAATGTAGACCCTAAGGCAGTATACAATAGCTATATGGCTAACGATGGAAAGTTCTTTACCAAAAAGCAGAAAGCATTCTTTGATGATGTGATGGAATACAAGGAATCTGAAATTACACCAAAACAAAAGTTTGCTAATGAGCTTAGTGGTACTTCATTCAAGGAAATTCTATTCCACATAATGAGAGTTAGACTTGACAAGGGTAAAAGTCAGATTGCACCAACTGCATCTTCTGAGAATAATAACGTAAGGATAACTGCTGGGACTGGTAAAGAGAGAGTAAGCGAAAAGGTGGGTGCTGTTATGACTAACTTTGAGGAGTTATTTATATTAGGTATGGAGCAGACTAGTCGTGATTATTTCTTATCTAATGCACTACAAGATATCAACAACACTCTTGCAGGTGTAAAGAAGATAGTTGGTGATAATAAAATAGAATTGATTAATACTATATCTGGTACATTATCTGATGCATTAAAATTTGAGTTTGATAGAACTAAAAGCAACTTTATATTTAGGAACTTGTTGTCAGCAAGAGCAGCTCAGACATTGTTAAGGCCGACTAGGACTGTTGTTGAACTTGTGGCGTCTTTAGTGTCTTACCCTACAAGAGCTAAAACTTTATCAGGATACAAGTCATTGTTCGGTGAACAGGGGGCCATGAAAAAACTTCTTGAGTTTACAGACAGCCCTATTTTGCTTAGAGATAATATTAGTAAGGCTATTGATATTAACGATGGAAGTATTGAACCACAGGGCCCATTTACTAAGGCTACAAATTATCTATCTGGCTTACCAGAAAGGACGATGATGGTGACATCATGGATGCCTACATTCAAGTCTGAATTCAAGGATATTACTGGTGTAGACTTTGACATGAAGAGGTTCAATGATAGCGAAGCTTACAAAGAGAAGTATGGAAAGGCTATCAGGGAGTCATCAGCGGTAGCAGATGCACAGACTGAAAAGATTATAGGCCCAACTGTTAAGGCAGGACAGAGACGTGAGATTAGAATAGCCCCGGGGTTCTTAGCTAATCTTGTTAGAGCTGAAGGTACTGTATCAAAGAACACCGCGGAAGGACAAATACTAGGCTTCTTCAACAACTACCCATTCAGGGAGGTAACAGAATTTCTAAATGGATTTAGGGAAGCGGCAGAGGTCTTAAATGATGAAGGAGCATTAAGCTCATTGAGTCAACTACAAAAGCCGCTAGGTATTGCATTGAACGTGGCTGCTTATGGCTTCCTTTCATCTGTAACATATGCATTAGGATTAATACTTTTTGGAGATGATGATGATGAGGAAAGAGGTGAAGACCTTTTAAAAGCTTTAATGACAGGAAAAGGATTACTAGAAGAGTTAAAATCAAATGCTATATCCCTTGCAGGAAGTCGGTATGCAGCTGGAGGAAAGGCCCTAATTCAATTAGCGGCTACCATATTAATTGAATCTACTGATGACGAGGAGCAGAAGGCTAAAATTAAAAAACTACTAAAGGATAGTGTTTTTATTGACCCTCTACCAGTAGACAAGGCAATAGGATTCAAAGGAGAAGAGGAGGTAGCTGGAGCAATTGGGAAATTTATTCCTCCGTTTATAGTAGCATACGCTAGATATGCTGACTTTATCGGAACTTTAAATGAGTTTGAGGAGATATACGATAAGGTAAAAAGCAAAGGTGTTGATGCACTGACAGAGGATGAGGGGCTTAAGGTTCTTGCTTTGAATACAGTATTTAATATTACTCAACTAGTACTAAACGTGAGGGGAACATCCCTACCTGAATACAATTATATTAAGACTTACATGAAGAAGCTTAAGGAAGAGGCTGGAGTCGCTGATGTTTACAAGGGAGAGGCACCAACTAAGAAGAAGTCATCTGGTGGTAGCGGTAGCGGAGGAAGCAGCAGAGGTAAAGGCATGAATAAGACCGACATGAAAAAGTATAACCGTGAGTTATATAACCAGACATATGGGCCTGGGTCTGCTACGTATGAAACAGAGCAGCAGGTAAAAAAGATTGAAAAGGAACAGAGAGATTTGAAGAAGAAGATGAAGGACGAGTTACTTGGGGGCAAAAATTAAACGTACCTCACGTACTTCATAGTCTTCTGCTTATCGTAGTAGACCATCATCTCATCATTAAGGGGAGGAGCAACTCCCCACTTTATTGCTCCCTCTAGCTTGGTTGCTTCAGCGTAGATGATGCCATCGTCACAGGCCCACACAATCACAGGATTGAGTCGCTTCTCTATGAGCTTGTTTAACTTGCTCAAAGTTATTGGCAAAGGGTATGATGTCTTCATGCTCCTAATCCTTGCGACCACTTCAACGTATGCAATCAGTTGTCCTCTATTATCGGACAACTTGTAGTCAACGTCCTGAGGGTCCAGCTTTTTATATGACCCTCCAAAAATACTTACGAACAAATCAATTGCTTTCTTCTCCCTTAAAATATCTGTGTCCGTTTCAAAAATCATCTTCCTCAATTGATTTTAACATTAGTCTTAAATCGTAGATAAGTTCTTTCAACTCTACCTCCGCTTTCTTGAAGTCCCTGTCTACTACATTCTCATAAATACTAGCCAACAGGCAGTGGTTTAACCCAACCCGTGAGGCAATTCTATTTGCCCTAGCATTTTCTCTATCTCGTTTTATTTCCATTGTCTGACATAGTTTCAAACACGTGGACTAGTTTTTTAAATACTAAATTCTCTTCACCTAATGGAGTGTTGATGTCAACAAGCTCGATAATCTTTCTTACCCTGTCGTACTTGTCTTCAACTTTCTCTAAACTATTTCTGTCCCAAACAGAGTAGTCCATCTTTGAACTTCTGCTAGGAACATACTCATATAGTTCCTGTACAACTTCTTTTATTGTTAAGAAAAATAAATCTTTACACTCAATGTATTTTTCTTTCACTTTAGGGTTGTGCTTCAAAAGGTTTTCCACGTCCCTCATGTAGTACATATAAACCCCATAACTTTTTTTCATAAAGCCACAGATATCTTCCCATGAGAATCCAATGTCACTTAGTATTTTACAAAACACTTTCCTTGCGTTTACGTTGTTTTGTTTTTTTGAATAATTAAATATGTTTGCTTCAAATTCTCTGTTCACTATCTGAGACAGAGTCTCCATCTTGGTGTGCTTATGTAATATCATTTGATTCAATTCCTTTATATATTTCAACTTTAATTCCGTGAGCACGTAGCTCTTTTAATCTGTACTCCTGTAACTTTGATACCTTACCATTTGGTCTTTTCACTTCGTAGAACTCAACACCTGAGTCTCTTGGTATAGCGATTAGGTCAGGGATACCGTTCTTGTTGGTGCTAATCAACTTGATGACATAGTATCCCTTACCCTCTAGTTCTTTGATTAGCTTTGATTGTATCTGTTGCTCGGTCATACTGTTAACAGTTCTTGTATAGGGACTAAGAAACCAACAGAGGTATCATCGTCCCCTCCTTTTCTTATGTACATCTTGTGCTTGTGGTAATACCTGAGCCTTTCTTTTAGATTCTCTACGTTTAATATGATAGCGTGGTTGAACTCAGCTATTATGTACAAGTAGTAGTCGGCATCTGTTACTGCTATCCCTGATGGTTTACCTCTAGAAGAGTACTCGATAAAGACATTCCCTGTAGTGTGAGCCATGGAGTCCAGCTTTACTTCAACTTTAAATTCTCCTGCGAATAATTGCTGAGCCCAATCTTCTGCTAGTTCCCCGAACTTTAGGTCGTGCTTAAAGCTCCCTGAGTATTTCATTATTTTTTATTGTATCAATTAATGTGATGCGTGCCTTAGCTTTTTGTAAGGCTTCTGCCTCTGTGTCGGCAAAACCTGTGTCATACACGTGCTCATCGCATGACCAATACAACCACTCACCAACGTGAGATTGGAATACTCCTATTGAATTAACAGGAATATCCCTGCTATAAAATAGTCTTTTGGCTTGTTCTCTTAGGTAAAATTCCATGTTAGCTGTCTATATCTATGTTGTTCTCAATCAGTAATGTCCTCATTTTGTCTCGACATCCTTGGTACACCTGATACTGCTCATCGTTCAGGTCCTCATACTTTATCTTGCTGCGTAGCCATTGGTCGTACTCCCATAGGGTTGAGCGCATTGACGAACCATCGATGGCATTCTTCCACTCGTGGCTCTCCTCTGGTAAATCAAATGTTAGTTTCGCTTTCATCTTTCATTATATCTTTTAGTTGATTCCAAATACTTTCTGCATTTTCTCCCCAATACATATCACACTTACCATCCTTGATTGGCGAGTCTATGAAGTATGATTGCCAATTTTCACTAGGCTTAGCTGTAAACCTATAGCACTTTTCTTTGTGGGGACAACCTGTTCCCCGGCAGAGGGTGATATCAGGCATTTAGTTTTTCCCTTTGTAATTCACTAATAGCAATATCGGCCATTCTATCTGCATCTTTTTTTATTCTTTCGTGTTGTGCTGAGTTGCTCTGGAATGGATTAATAAAGTCTAGTCTTCCTACTTGGTCGTAGATTAAGAAGGTGTAGAATGCTCGTGCAAGTTTTTCTTTTGAATTTTTCATTTGTTTGTTGTTTAGTTAGTAAATAAATCTTTTTTAAAGTGATTAAGTGTATAGTCCTTCTTGTTTGATACTGCTTTGTATATGTCCTGTTCAATACCTTCCTCTGAGAACACCCAGTAGACTTGATTCTCTAGCCTGTCCTTGGTTGTCATCCTGTCCTTGCTCTGCCAATAACTCGTAGCACTGAAGTCAATGTTGTAGTAGACTAAGAAGGCAGCGTCTCGTAAAGATATACCCTCTCGCCCAGATACAATCTGCAGGGCTATGTTTTTTTTGGTGTCCTCAAAGACACTAAGCTCGTTAGTCAACTCATCTCCAAAGACTTGCTTCAGGGCGTTGTACTCTTCCTTAAATTTATAGAATATTCCTATCTTACTTCCTTGAAATTTTTGTTTAATGAACTCTGCCTTGGTGGTATCAATCACCATGCTGTTGCCACTCTCAAACTTAACTGTTCCACTGCATAACTGATGCACCTTCATCATCAACTTCACAGGAGTGTCTGCAAGTATGGTCTCCTCCTTGCCCTCGATTACTAGGTCTCTTTTGAGTCTTTTAATCATGCTGTAGGTTGAGTCTTTCATGGTGACATAAAGGATTTCTTCTTTTACTTTAGACTTAAATCCCGCTTCTGATTGTGTGTACTTAATTGTATATGGTTTCATCTCCTCGATGATGACCTCTAGCCCATGGCTGTAGTCATTCATCAGTCTCCCATTAATCATCCTCTGCTTTACGTTCACATACTTGTCGCAAAATCTGTAGAAATTTGCGTACTCAAAGAACGGACTGTTTCGTATAGCCCACACCTGATGATACATCTGTGAGTAGCTCTCAGGTGTTGGTGTGCCAGACATCAATATTACTTTTGGATTATTAGCTAGAATTAAATCGGCCACCAAGTCCGCTCTGTTGCTGGGCTTTGGGAAAGCTCCCATGCTGTGCGCTTCATCGCAGATAATCAGGTCCCACTTCTCGTTGTCCATCACCAAGTGTAGGCTCTCGTAATTGATTACTGTAATTGCAAATGATGGACTGAGTAGCTTATAGTCTGCCTCAATTGTGCTGATTGCTTTCTTCTTGGTAATGAATAGCACACGTTCTGCGTGTATCCTATCACAAATACCTAGACTCGTCAGGGTCTTTCCTGTACGCACCTCCATGGCAAGGTACAGGAACCCATGCTCCATCAATATCTTGGAGCCAGTCTCGATTATGTCTGTCTGATAGTCCCTGAAGGTTACTCCTTCTTTATTTTCCATTTGATTTAATTTTTCATAGTGTTCTATGCTATTGATTAACCTATCAATGACATCTTGGTCTTGCTTATGCTTGAATTCCTTAATCACATCTGCCTTCTTGCCTCTGCCAACCTTAGTGTCGTAGCTCTGAGAAAGTATTGACAGAAGAGTTTCACAATAGTGCAACATTGAATCGTTGCTATATGCAGGTATTCTTGCCACAACTTGAGTCATTTTTTTATCTTCTTAATCAATTCATCTAGGCTCTCATCACTAAGAAAGCCGTCCTTATTATCGCTCCAATAGTCTAAGTAATTGTCCCTATGTACTGCGTACCACTTGTTGGTATACTCATTGAAATGAAACACGTAGTTCCAAATGATTACATTAGTCTTCATCTTCTTTTTTGCTTTTAATAATTATCCATCTCCCCTGTTGGTCTCTATCCTCCTCAGGCATCGTCCCTTCCTTGTAAATTGCATAAGCAATTAGCCACTTGTAGAACTTAGTCCTGCTGATACTCATCCTTCCTCTCGGTCCATAGTCAGGGTACTCCTCCACGAAGTTAGAGTACAGCTCGTTCTTGTACAGCCTAGTGTCAACCTGTAGCATCACGTTACGCTCTGCACGGTCAACCAATCCACACCACTCGATAAACTCATGGGATGACTCCGCTGACAGCTGACGTATTTTCAAGTTAACGAATTTGCTTTTCACTAATCCTGTTCTCAGGTAAGACTTTAAACATCCAATCATGTAGTTGTCAAACTCACACCAGTCGTCATCGTTCCAGTCCCCAAACATAAGTCTACCGAACTCATCCTGTGGCGTAAACTCCTTGCTGTAGTATTGGTGTAACTCTAGCTCCCACTTACGTCTTGCAAATGAGTTACCTGCCCCCTTGATGGCATAGTTTGTTGTCAGGGCAATCTTTGGAGACTTAGCGAACGGAATCTTGATGGCATCCTTGTTCTTCTTCTCTAAGGTCAATCCCTCAGTAATGACACTAAATAGTCTCTCAAAGTCAAAGTGCTTTCTCACATCATCGAAGCAAAGTATTTGAGTGTCTGCTGACACCAGCTGATAGGCGAAGCTACGCTCAAACGCAAATGACTTACCATCTATCACCACTAGCTTTTTCATCTTGCTCAGGGCATTCATAATCAATCCCTTTCCTGTGCCCCCCTCAGGGTTGTCGCTGATTACCTCATCGTTTAATATCACCGCAGGGCAGAAGCCAAGGTTCTTGTATCCATGAAGCAAGAAGCCTATCGTACTCTCCATTGATTGAATCCTTCCTTCGTCACCACCATTTATGTTGCTGACAAACTTTTTGAAATCAAACGACTCAGACACGCTACACTTTACAAAGGTCCTGTCAATCACGTGGTCTTTCCAAACGTAACCGCCAAGGTCAATGTAGTCCAATAGTGAAACTCCATCCTTTGTAATTCTTATAGCACAGTTCTTATAGTATAGGTATGATTCATCTTTAGAATCTCCAATGAAGTAAATATCAATCGTAGAAAGTAAAGAGAGGAACTCCTCCTTGAAGAATCTAGTTTGGTCTGCAAAGTAATTGTATACGCCAATGTCATCCAGCTCCAGCAGGTGACTCAATACGAAGTCCTTAATCTCTTTGTCAGATGTGTGGTCAATCAAGTTGTTGGTGACCTTTACAAACACATAGTTCTTTCCTCCCTCAGGGCAGAACTTATAGAATCCATTGTCCTCAAGGAACTGCTTGAACTGAATGTGAATTATCTTTACTACTCCCTTATCGTTTCTATCCCAAAAGGTTTGCTTTGAGTTCTCTTCTTCTACCTTATTGAGTACAGATTCGATTATATCGCTGTCCAAGTGGGAGTCTTGCAGTTGGATGCGAATCTCTTTTTTTGATACACCACGTCTGAGTTTGGCCCTGATGTTATTTATCCGCTCCTCGTCCTCATAGTACTTGGTACCAAAGTTTGCGGTGTGCTTGTATGCTGAGTCAATCGTTGTAGAAATCTCACTGGTTGAGAAGTCCTCAGAGGCGTACTGATTCAATACATAGGACGCAAGCCCCTTGTTGATGCCAAAGTCATTGAAGGCCATGGATAGAACGTAGCAGTTCTGATTGCGCTGTCCCTCACTCATAGGGTACTTCTTTGTCCACCACTTAATAAGTATGTCCACAATCTTATTCTCATCCGTGATTGGGATAGTAGGCTGGTCTCTTGTCTTGCTTACCTCTGTATACTCAGGCTCCTCAATCAAGTCCCATATACTGCTATTCTCGTTGATGTGCAAGAGCGGGTCGTAAGACTCGTAGCATACACGAGAGATGTTCTTGCTAGTCTTATCGAAGTACGGGCTGTTAAAGTATTTTTCTAGGCTGTTGAAGTAATTGGTATGGTTCTCTGCATCGGCAGGAATCTTTACCAATACCTTTAGACCATTTCCAGAGGGAGAGATAAACACTGAGAACACGTACTTGTTCTTAGTCAGGTTCTCCTTGTCCTGTAGTAGCTCCTTCTGTTTGCTGTATCCATCAAAGTCTAGGCATATCAAACCTGAGTGCTGTATCAGGGATGCGTCTGTTCTTTTGTTGAATGTACCACTGAAGCATATTGCTGGTAATAACTTCTTGAGTTCTTGCCGCTCAGGTTTATTTTTCTCCGAGCGAATTCGCTTGACCAAATCCCTAGTTGTTTCTGAGCCTTCCTTGATTCTGTTAAGGATTACCCTCACGTCCCTGAAGAACGGAGTGTCAGTATCTTTGATACTTTTAAAGATGGTTATGTCTTGTGTCATAAATGTTAAATGGGTGTCGATTTTATGTCGTTTAAAGTACTGATTATCAAACTACTGTCAATAATGTCGATTTTCTTCTTAAATTTTAATTAAAAAAAAAATAAAAGAATAGAAATTATATATACAGAGAATAGGAGAAATTTTTTTGACATTTTCGTCAGGAACAAAGGCCAAAAAAAAGGGAGAGATTGTCTCCCCCTATTTAACTCCATTAGAATGGTAGCTCACCATCGTCTACAGGCTCATATACCACAGGTTCAGGCTTTGCCTGTACTTCTGTTGGCTTTCCTCCTGTAGGAGCCTCGTAGGTGTCTAGCTCAACGTAATGGTTACCGCTACGAGCGGTCTTCACGTTAAGGTTGACCCAGCCGTTCTTCTGATGCGCCTTTAGGAATAAAACTGCATCATCAACTTTTAAAGATAGTCTCCCTACTACAAATTCAGGAGCCTTTTCGTTTCTCTTGAAGGAGAAACCGTCTGCAAAGATTTTTTC
>Ga0209443_1000931_pt1 | contig 19061 bp, 10 predicted proteins | sample LauGreBMM110DCMD_2_FD_187571 | JGI IMG/M metagenome (GOLD analysis project Ga0209443, IMG submission 187571) | Freshwater lake microbial communities from Lake Michigan, USA - Su13.BD.MM110.DCMD (SPAdes) (version 2) | ecosystem: Environmental > Aquatic > Freshwater > Lake | place: Lake Michigan... | reverse complement strand
GTAATTTAGGCGATGGCACAACCAATGATGGAAAAATTCCACTGCAAGTATTAAATGGTGTTTATAGCGGCACTTCCTATTTAGGCGACAATAGCAATAATCCAATCATTGGTGTTTCGGTAGGGAAATATCACAGTATGGCCTTGGCTGCAAATGGTACCGTATATACTTGGGGTTGGAATCCCTATGGTCAATTAGGCGATAATACGACTACCGATAAATCAACTCCAGAGATAGTATTAAAAGGTGACTACAGTGGCTCAACCTCTTTGGGCGATAATACCAACAGTCCCATTATTTCTGTATCCGGAGGGACATATCACAGTAGCGCCATGGCCGTGAACGGAACATTATATACTTGGGGATATAATGGCTATGGTCAATTGGGCGATAGTACTAAAACTAGTCAATCAACGCCAGTGAAAGTGTTAAAAGGAGATTATAATGGTACAAGGTATTTGAGTGATAATAAGAATAACCCCATTGTTGCCGTTTCTTCAGGAGAAACTTCTATCGCCGTTATGGCTGACGATGGCACGGTTTACGCTTGGGGTGATAACGGCGTTGGTCAATTGGGGGATAATACTACTACCAACAAATCGATCCCTGTTAAAGTGCTTGGTGTTGGTGGAAGTGGCGTATTAGATTTGATTACCTACATTCCTAAGAATTTTTTGGGTGCCGATATCAAATCCTGCGGTGTAAACGATAAAAAATTATCGTCGTCAATAAACTTTAGTAAGTACAAATGGAGCACGGGTGCAACCACTTCAACGATTACAGTAATATCTACCGGTTCATATATTTTAGAGGGGTCCAATAGCGCCGGAGATAAGGCCTTGGATACCATTTTTGTTTCAATCATCAATGGTAAAATATCACCCAAAGACACACTTGAATGTAGTGGTAAATCGGTGGTCATGCGGGCCAATGAAACAGGTACGAGTGCCTCAAATGCCAAATATCCGTTAAAATATACCTGGTCTACCAACGACACGGGTAAAACAACGCTTTTGAAAACACTGGGGGTTTCAAAAGTAAAAATCACGGTAAGCAACGGCCTAATGACTTGTAAAGACTCAACTACATTAAGGATTACAAATACAAAGTTCAATTTCAAAAAGGATACTTTACTATTCACTGCTTGTATAAAAGATAGTCTGCGCTTGAGTATCGGCAAACCATGGCGAGAAGTGCGTTGGGGAAATAGTCAAAAAGACAGTATCAGAAAGGATAGCGTGATTTATTTAAAGAAAACAGATCAATATAGGGTTCGGGTGAAGGATTCGCTGGGATGCTATGCCTATGATACAATCTATTTTTTAAATCCGGGCCCATTATGGACCAGTGTGGACAGCGTGTTTAACCTGAATTGCTACAGGGATTCAAAAGGTCGAATTTATACAACGAGCTATGATGGATTTAAGCCATATACGTATCAATGGAACGATTCAAAACAAAGTACCACGACCAAACTTGAAGGCATCCCTCGAGGCAATTATATGCTCGTGGTGAAGGATTTTTATGGCTGTACAGATACGCTCAATCAGAACATCGGCAGCCCTAGTGAAATGTTGCTGACAGTTTCAAGAAAAGACAGTGTAAAATGCTATGGGGGATTGGATGGCAGCATTGTAACGGATATTTCTGGTGGGTCATGGCCTTATAAGTATCAGTGGAATGATATAAAGAAACAAACCACTGCCACTGCCAAAGATTTAAGTGCGGGTACCTATAAAGTGGTGGGCACAGACGCCATTGGCTGTAAAGATTCAATCAAAGTGGAACTTCTTGGCCCCGCTAGAACGCTGAAAATAAAGGCCAGTGACACAGTGGTGTGTCAGGGTGCAATAATTACCTTAACAGGCATTGGTGCCAAAACTTATTTTTGGTATGATGACGGCCGCCATCCTGCGGGAATAAAAAATGGAGTACCATTCGATATTTATTCAAGCAGCGGTAAGAATATTTACAAATTGACAGGCATCAATGCAATAGGATGCGTTGATACATTGCTTATTGAAATTGTGGTGAACGACTTGCCTAAAATCGATACAATATTTGGTCCGATAAAGACAATAGCACGAAACACAACGTATAATTATTCAGTAACTCAGAAGTCAGGTGAGAGTTATTCATGGTTGGTAAGTAATGGGAGCATCGTATCAGGCCAGGGTACAAATGCTGTAGGCATTCAGTGGGCGGGAGACGGTCTTGGGAGCGTGAGTGTGATAGCCACGAATGCCAACAAATGTATAGATACGGCGGTACTGCAAACCCTTGTTGGTGGTGTGGCTGTCAAAGAGTTTGGCAAATCGAGTCAGTTCCAGATCTATCCGAATCCTACGAGAGGGCAGTTCAGTTTGGTGGGTGAGAACCTTAACAATGCGAGTGTGGTTGTGATGGATATGTTGGGCAAGGTGGTGGATAAGCGGGTGTCGATTCAGGGCAACCAGGCCGACTTCAGTACCTCAGACTGGGCTAAGGGCATATATACGGTGGTAATTACTCAGGGCGATGCCAAAGCCACCATGAAGGTGGTGGTGTATTAATGGGGTTCCTTGAATCCTTATTAAAATAGTTGTTGTTTAACATACAATTACCTAAGTTGCGGGCAGCACAACAACTCTTTGTCCAGCAACAAATACAACCTTATGAAAAAATCATCCCTTTTGTTTGGATTCTTTGCAACATTTACCCTCGCAGCGCAATCCCAAAACAACCCCAGCGTGAATACTAACTCATCAGATTCCATCGAAAAACCGATGGACGAAGTGGTGGTCATAGGCTATGCCACAGCAAAAAAGAAAGACCTTACCGGTGCGATGTCGTCAATAAAAGGCAGTGAACTCGCTGCACAACCCGTTCTAACAGCCACCCAAGCACTTCAATCCAAAATGGCCGGTGTACAAATCACCAACTCGGGCGCACCCGGTTCTTCACCCAACGTGAGAATTCGTGGAACCGGCTCGGTAATCGGTGGCGCAGAGCCCCTTTACGTTGTGGATGGAGTAATCACAGACGACATTCGAAACATCAATACGGCAGACATCTTGTCCATTGATGTGCTCAAAGACGCTTCCTCCACGGCCATTTACGGTGTGCGTGCAGCCAACGGTGTGATCCTCATCACCACCAAACGCGGCGGATCCGGCAAACCAAAACTCTCCTACGACGGTTACGCAGGCGTTAAAATGATGGCCAACAAAATCGCCATGGCCCGCCCTGGAACTTTCTCCAATTACTCCAACGAAGCCGCCGGCACCAATGCCATTTTGAAATCTGATATCAACGGCGAAACCGATTGGTTCGAAACCCTCACCCGCCCTGGCAACATGAACAACCACAACCTGAGCATGAGCGGCGGCTCAGAATCTACCTCATACCTGTTCTCGGTGAACTATTTCAATGAAAATGGAATCCTGAAAGACAATAACTACGAACGTGTATCAATCCGCTCCAACAACGAATACAGAATCTCCAATCGGTTGAAATTCGGAAACAACATCTCCCTCTCACGCTGGAACTCAAACAACAAACCTTTCAGCTTATTCACAGACGCCTATAATGCCGCACCCATATATAACGCTAAAAATGAAGATGGAACCTACGGCTTTACCACACTGAGCGATGTGGGAAACCCCCTGGCAAAACTCGAATATACCGATGATAAAACTTGGGGCAATCGCTTCATGGGCAACTTCTTCACAGACATCCACCTAAAGAAAAACCTGAAATTTAGAAGTTCTTACGGGCTTGATTACGACAACAGTAGGGGCGCCAACTACCAACAGAGATTTCGCGTTTCTCCCACCCAAAAATACGATACCACCACTCTCACACAGAGCGAAACGGAGCGATACCGATGGATCTGGGACAATACCCTCACTTATTCACCCACCCTCAAAAAAGGAGACGGTATGCAAATTTTGGCGGGTCACACTGCAGAGCGATATGACGGTTTTGAGCAATCTTTCCGATTAGACGGCGTGCCCTCAGGCAAACAATACCGATACCTAAATACGGGCAGAGACCCCATCCAAGGCATCATCAATTACCAAAGACCCATCGCCGACTACGGCCGAAGAGAATCATACTTGGGACGTGTGAGCTACAACTACCAAAGCAAATACATGCTTAATGCTTCTTTTAGAAGGGACGGATCATCCAAATTCCCGATCCAAAATCGCTGGGGCAATTTCCCATCAGTGGGTTTGGGATGGATGGTGAGCAACGAGAACTTTATGAAGAATTTTCGCACCATCACCTCTCTCAAAGTCAGGGGCAGTTGGGGCAGAGTGGGCAATGACCGCATCAATCCTTCCGAATTTGTAACGTTGTTGAGCACAGGCCTCAGCGCAGTTTTTGGCGATCAAGTGGTTTTTGGATCTACTATCGCCGAAATCAAAGACCCCAACCTCAAATGGGAAACCACCGAAGAGATCGATTTGGGTATTGATTTCGAGGCGATGAACGGACACATTGCAGGCGTAATTGATATTTACAACAAAAAAACCATTGGCGCATTGTTCAACATCCCACTGCCCGGTGGATTGGGCGACAACAACAACTCCATGCTCACCAATGCCGCCGATATCCTGAACCGAGGTCTTGAAGTTTCGCTTCGATACAACAAGAACAGCAAAGGCAAATTCAATTACAGCTTGGGTGTGAATGCCACCTTCAACCACAACGAAGTATTGGGACTCGGCAATGGTTTGCCCACAAATTTTGGCAGCTTGCGAAACGGAGAATTTGCAACACGCGTGGCCACCGGACAAGCCATCGGAAGTTTCTGGGTATACGAAACCCAAGGCGTTTTCCAAACCCAAGCAGAAGTAGACGCAGTGCCGCATTTCTTGGGAACTCAACCCGGCGATTTCAAAGTCATCGACCAAAACAAAGATGGCAAAATCAATGATTTAGACAGGATTTACTTAGGATCTTACCAACCCAAGTGCTTCATGGGAATGAACGGCAGTTTCAAATATTCCAATTGGGATCTAAATATCGACCTGTTGGGGAACTTTGGAAACAAAGTCTTCAATGGCAAGAAAACCGTGAGATACGGAGGCAATTACAACATCGAAAAAGCCGTGGCCGATGCCCGTTGGACCCCCACTAACGGAACCAACACCGCACCCCGCGCCTTCAACGGCGTGCCCAAACCTACAGATTATTTCGTGGAAAGCGGAAGCTTCGTGCGACTCAACAACCTAACTATAGGGTACAACCTACCTGCCAAAATCGCCAAAAAATCCAAAGTACAAGGCTATAGGTTCTTTGTCACCGCACAGAACGCATTCACTTGGAAAAAATTCAGCGGATTCAGCGCAGAACTGCCCGGTAACCCTGCCGATGCAGGAATTGAACTCGATATTTATCCAACATCATCCACCTTCCTCACCGGTTTGTCTATCCAATTCTAACCCAAGCAATCACAAAGTATGAAAAAACATTTCAGCACGGCGAAAACCTTCACCTTGGGCGCAATGGCCATCTGCACCCTCAGCATGACCATGATGGGATGCAGGAAAGACTTCCTCAATGAAACCCCCAGGGTACAAACCCCAGACGACTACTTTAATTCCAATACCAACGCGGCACAAGAATTGGTTACCGCCATCTACTCCAAACTGTACGATTGGCAGCAACACGGATTTTCGTGGATAGGCATTACATCCATCGCCTCAGATGAAGGGGAAAAAGGCAGCGATCCGGGTGATACTGGATCAGACAAAGACCAAATGGACAACCTCAGTTGGTCGCCCACCGCCATCAGCTTTGGCGAAGTGTGGGAATCCAATTTCGAAGGTATCGCCAGGGCAAACAAAGCCATTGATTTACTACCAACGATCGACATTGGTGCCGCCCAAAGAGATCAACTCATTGGTGAATCTCGCCTTTTGCGAGCCTATTTCTACTGGAACCTCGTAAGAAGTTTCGGCGGGGTACCACTAATCCCCAAAGTGCCAAAGACCGCAGCAGAAATCGAAGCACTCAATTATAGGGCTACTGCGGACCAAATTTACGATTTCATTGATGCCGACCTAGAATTTGCCGCGGCAACACTGCCTGCGTCACAGCTATCTACTCAAACCGGACGAGTTACATCCGGTGCGGCAAAAGCCCTGTTGGCAAAATCGTCGCTGTACCGCAAACGCTATGGCAAGGCAGAATCACTCTGCGCCGAAATCATCGCTTCAAATACCTACTCATTGTATGCCGATTACAGCAAACTCTTCCGCGAAGTGGGTGAATTTTGCAGCGAATCCATCTGGGAAATTAATTGCAAAAGCACAGCACCCGCCAAGGCCATCGAAGGCTACTTCGTGGTTCAAGCACCCCGTGGAACAGGGGGTTTAGGGTGGGGATTCAATACGCCAACAGCCACGCTCATTGCGGCATTTGAAACGGGCGATGTAAGGAAAACGTCTACTTTCTTCTCTCGGGGCGATGTGCTTTGGGATGGATATGTTTGCAACAATGCAGCACCCAATGCATACTACAACTACAAAAGCTATGTATCCCAAACCATGGAAAGTTGGGGAAACAACGATTGGCTCGCCAACAAGAATTTACGCGTTTTACGCTATGCCGATGTGCTATTGATTCACGCCGAAGTCGCCAACGAAAATGGCAAAACCGCCGACGCCATTAAATCACTCAATTTAGTGCGCACCCGTGCAGGCCTTCCCAATACCACCGCCACCTCGCAGGCCGAAGTTCGCGAGGCCATCTACAAAGAACGATTTGTAGAGTTTGCCATGGAACACGATCGCGTGTTTGATCTGCGCCGACAAGGTAGAGCCGGTTCTGTGATGAGAACCCATGGTAAAAACTACATTGACGGGGTACATGATTTGTATCCCATTCCTCAGCGACAAATCGACCTCAGTGGTGGTAAAATGACGCAAAACCCCGGATATTAAAAAAACAAACCCTAATATTGTATTAAAATGAAAAAAATGAAATTATTCCCATTGGCAGTGCTGTTAGCAGCCTCTGCCCTCACATTTACCTTTACCTCTTGCGACGAAGACAACGACGACGAAGACAACAATGCCAGCGGCTACAAAGCCTCTGACGAAGTGGCCTCTACCAACTTGGTTGCCAAGTTTTCATTCGAAAACAACGTAGATGATACCAAAGGCAACATCACTGGCGGTACATCATCTGGAACTAGCTTCATCGCCGGTGCCAAAGGCCAAGCCTGGAAAGGCAATACCAACGGCTACGTGTTGTATACCGGTGTAAGCTCTGCCATCAGTGGCTTGCAATCTGTAACCATCTCTTCTTGGGTGAAAACCTCTGCCCATAACGATGGTGCTGAATCTTGGTTCCAATTGTTGAACGATTCTAACTGGATCGGCAACTTATTCATTTTACAGGAGAACGGTGCCGCTGGCAGTGATTCTATACGCATCAAATTTACTATGAATAGTTGGAACGCAACTGCATGGAAGGAACAATGGACCGAATTGGGTGGTGAAAACCGCATCAAAATTGGCAACGATGAATGGCACCATGTGGTTTGCTCTTACGATGCAGCTACCTCAAAGTTGGCTGTTTACGTGGATGGCGCCAAGCGCAATTTGCCTGCCAACGTAACCGACAAATACCAAGACGACCCCACCAAAGGTGGCGCTCCATTGGGCAACTTGGCGTTCAAGAATGCCACCAAATTCGTTTTTGGCTGCTACAAACAAAACTTGCCAGGTGGTGCTCCAGATAGTTGGATGAAGAACTACGATGGTGGCTTGGATGAATTCCGTATCTACAGCAAAGCATTGGCCGATGCCGATGTAAAAGCCTTGTACGACTTGGAAAAAGCCGGAAAATAATCATACCTCAACCCTTTTGCTTTGCGGGCCCATTCATTCCTTGAATGGGCCCGCTTTTTTTTGGAAAAAATTTGCCCCGGAATGCCATAAAACAAGGGAGTTTTCGTAATTTAGAATCTTCAAACATCATGGTATTTTTCCGTCGCTTCGCTCCCCTTCTTTTCGCATTATCTATGGCAATATTCACGGCTTCCTGCGAGAAGGAAACCCCACCACCAGCGGCCAAACCCAACGGCATCATGCTCACCGTGTTTCACATCAACGATGCCCCCACCAGCGGAAAATCCAACGGCATCCCCCTCAACTCAACCTTTACCCTCTACTTCTCCAACGCCCTCGATACCCTCTCGGCCAAAGAGCACATCGCTGTGAAAGAAAAAGGCTACGACCCCATCGCCCTAAATTACAAGTTCTTCAAAGGCGATAGCGCGGTAAAACTCATCCCCAAAACCACCCTAAAAACCGGCACCGGATATGTAGTCGCCATCAACACAGCCCTCAAATCCAAAGTGGGCACAAACCCTGCCTACTATGTGGGCATCTCTGTGGGGACAATGATGGATACCACCGACAAATTTCCCCGCATCTCCGACGAAGCCCTGCTCGATAGCATCCAATACAATACCTTCCAATACTTCTGGAATTATGCCCACCCCAACAGCGGCCTCGCCCGTGAACGAAATACCTCAGGCGACCTCGTTACTTCTGGGGGCTCTGGTATGGGCATCATGGCCATCATCGCCGGCATCAACCGCGGATTCATCACACGCGCCCAAGGCCTCGCCCGCATCCAAAAAACGACCAACTTCCTCCAAAACACCGCCCAAACCTTCCACGGCGCCTACCCCCATTGGCTCGATGGAAACAACGGCAAAGTCATCCCCTTCTCTAGCGATGACAACGGGGGCGACCTCGTAGAAACCTCCTACCTCATCCAAGGATTGCTCACCGCAAGGGCCTATTTCGATCAATCCAGTACCGATGAAACCCAACTTCGCAGCAACATCACTGCCATTTGGGAAAACGTAGAATGGGATTGGTACACCAAAAGCAATAGCGGTTCGCTCTACTGGCACTGGAGCCCATCGCTCGGTTGGAAAATGAACATGACCATCCGCGGATGGAACGAATGCCTCATCACTTACGTACTCGCAGCAAGCAGTCCCACCCACCCCATCAACCTGGCCACCTACCAAAAAGGATGGGCCAACAACGGCGGCATGAAAAACGGCAGCAGTTTCTATGGATTTCAATTGCCACTGGGCGAAAACCTCGGCGGCCCGCTCTTCTTCTCACATTATAGTTTCCTGGGGCTAGACCCTCGTGGACTCAGCGACGCCTACGCCAACTACGAAACCCAAACCACCAACCACAGTAAAATCAACCACGCCTACTGCAAAGCCAATCCGCGACAGCATTATGGCTATTCTGATCAGTGTTGGGGACTCACCGCGTCCGACAACAATTCGGGTTACAGCGCGCATTCTCCCAACAACGATCTCGGCGTAATATCGCCCACAGCGGCACTCAGCTCCATGCCATATACCCCCACCGAATCCATGAAAGCCGCCCGCTTTTTCTATTACAAACTGGGCGATAAAATATGGAGAACCCAAGGCTTCACCGATGCCTTCAATCTCAATGTGGGCTGGTTCGCCACGTCCTTCTTGGCCATCGACCAAGGTCCGATTGTGGTGATGATCGAAAACCACCGCTCTCAACTGCTTTGGAAGACATTTACATCAGACACTGAAGTGAAAGCCGGACTCAAAAAACTCCAATTCACGGCCCCCTACCTGTAATTTCACCATGGCCCAAACTCGTTATAAACAAATAAACCACCCAGGTTCCCCCAAACAACCGTTGGCGCGGACTACACCCAAATTATTCCGGGCCATCGCCTCAGCCCTTTTGCTGTTCGGAAGCTGTTGCCAAATTCAAGCGTTTTCAACCACACCGCCCAACCCCATCCAAGATAGCATCCTCATGGATTCTGTCCAAAAACAAACCATTCAATACTTCTGGCAATTTGCCCACCCCACCTCTGGATTGGCCCGCGAACGCAGCAACGTCGCCTACTATTATGGCAACGAAGTGGTCACCACCGGCGGATCCGGCATGGGCTTTATGGCGCTCATCGTGGGTGTAGAACGCGGATGGCTAAAGCGCGAAGAAGTGGTCGCCCACCTACTCAAATCCTTGAAATTCTTAGCCAAAGCCGACCACTACCACGGCATCTTCCCACACTGGCTCAACGGCGAAACCGGAAATACTATTCCCTTTTCCCGTAAAGACGATGGCGGGGATTTAGTAGAATCAGCCTACCTCTTCCAAGGATTACTCTGCGCACGGGCTTATTTCAATCAAACATCAGCCCAAGAAACAGAACTCCGCAATCGCATTACGTGGCTCTGGAGTGACTGCGAATGGAACTGGTATACCCAAAACCAAAACACCCTCTATTGGCATTGGAGTCCCAACAACGGCTGGAGCATGAAGCACAAAATTCAAGGTTGGAATGAATGCCTCATCGCCTACGTCATGGCTGCATCCCACCCCCGCTTCGCCATCTCCCCCAAAGTCTATCACAAAGGATGGACCGCCGGCAACCACTTCAAAAATGGCAAAACCTACCTCGATGTCACCCTCCCGCTGGGCTTCGATTACGGTGGACCGCTCTTCTTCTCACACTATAGCTTTTTGGGTTTGAATCCCATCGGACTCAAAGACCGATACGCCAATTATTTCGAGCAAAATGTGGCCCATACCCTCATCAATTACAAACACTGTCAAGAAAATACTCTAAAATTCAAAGGATACGGCCCTGGATGCTGGGGATTAACCGCCTCGGACAACCATTTGGGCTATGCAGCGCATTCGCCAACCGAAGATTTAGGGGTTATTTCTCCCACCGCAGCCCTGTCCGCCATGCCCTATTTACCTGAACAAAGCCTCTCTGCCCTGCGAAATTTCTTTGATGTGGATTCGATGCGATCGCTCTTCCCCCCTGGTGACACAACCCGTGTATCCTCCCTGAACAATGTCAGCGGCAGCGCCAACCGATACGTTAATACTCAGCCAAATGAAAATCCAATTTGGGGACCCTACGGCTTCCGCGACGCCTTCTGCGCCAAAGAAAACTGGGTCTCCAACAGCTACCTCGCCATCGACGAAGGTCCGATCGTTGTCATGATCGAAAACTATCGCTCTGGACTGCTTTGGAACCTATTTATGAGCATTCCCGAGATCCAACATGGACTCAAAACCCTAGATTTTACATCGCCCCATATCAAACCTTAACCCCTCAGCTACACAGTACATGTCACGCATAATCACATCCCTAATCGCCCTCAGCGCAGCCTCCTTCGCGGTAGCGCAGTCTACCAAAACCAAACCTGCAAAAACCGCCAGCACCGCCAATACAGCCTCGTCTCAGACCGTCAATCGGTTGAACTTTCCAGATACCATCGGTATGCATAAGTACGTGTCGGACCTCATGGCCAAAATGACCTTGGAGGAAAAAATCGGGCAGTTGAACCTACCCACGGTGGGTTTTGATGTAACCGGACCGGTGCTGTCGAAAGACGTGGAAGGCAAAATCCAAAAAGGCATGGTTGGTGGTGTATTCAACACCTTCACACCAGTAGCCGTGCGCAAACTGCAGCAAAAAGCCATCAAAGAAACCCGCCTAGGCATACCGCTGTTGTTTGGGTTTGATGTGATACACGGACATCGCACCATATTCCCCATTCCCTTGGGATTGAGCTGTACCTGGAACATGAATTTGGTGGAACAAACCGCCAAAGTAGCCGCTGTGGAAGCCACCGCAGACGGACTAAATTGGACTTTTTCGCCGATGGTAGACATCGCCCGGGATCCGCGTTGGGGACGGGTGAGCGAAGGCGCCGGTGAAGACCCCTATTTGGGTTCAGCCGTGGGTGCAGCCATGGTAAAAGGCTACCAAGGACAACAACAATTCCAACTCAATCAGCCCAATAACATCTTAGCCTGTGTGAAACATTTCGGATTGTATGGCGCCGCCGAAGCCGGTCGCGATTACAACACCGTGGACATGAGCACCTACAAAATGTACAACGACTATTTTCCGCCGTATAAGGCTTGCATAGACGCCGGCGTGGGCTCAGCGATGGCATCGTTCAACGACATCAACGGCACCCCCGCCACCTGCAATCGCTGGCTTTTGACCGATGTGTTGCGCAAAGAGTGGGGCTTTAACGGAATGGTGAGCACGGATTATACAGGCATCGCTGAACTCATCAATCACGGCATGGGCGATGAAGCTACGGTGGCTGCTAGGTCTCTGTACGCCGGATCCGACATGGACATGGTCTCTGAATTGTTCCTCAACAAACTGCCCGAATTAGTGAAGAGCGGACAGGTGAGCGAATCCACCGTAGATTTGGCCTGTCGAAGAATTTTGGAAACGAAATATCGCTTGGGTTTGTTCCAAGACCCATATCGCAATCTCAACGACAAAGGCCCAGCGCAATATCACCTATCCAACGCACACCGTGATGTCGCGTATCAAGCGGCAGTGGAGTCATTTGTGTTGCTTCAGAACGGCCAAGGAGCAATCACCAAACCGTCTGATGGCGCGGCTTTCGAAACTAAAGGATCCGCAAAACTTTTGCCCTTGAACCAAGGCGCGAAAATCGCATGGATTGGCCCTTTCATCAAAGACAAACGCAACCTCATCGGCAACTGGAGCGGCGCGGGCGATCATCAAAAAGCCATCAGCTTGTGGGAAGCTTTACACAAGGGCGAAAAATGGGACGGTCAACCCATACAGAGCGATGTACGTCAGCTCGATGATCTACCCAAAATAAGCATCGACAACCGAAATTTGGCTGGCGAAAACGATAATCAATATGCTATAGGATGCAACATGCTCGAAGAACCTGTTTTAATCGCTCGATTGAATGAACACGGTGGAATGATTGAAAAATCAGAAAAATCGCCCGAAATCTTAATTCAAGAAGCCGTGGCGCTGGCACAAAAATCCGATGTGGCGGTGGTATACCTCGGTGAAACCTTCGGCATGAGCGGTGAAGCTGCCAGCAGAAGCAACATCAAACTGCCCGAAAACCAGAAAGCCCTGTTGCGCGCGCTGGCCGCCACCGGCAAACCCATCGTGCTGTTGGTCATGACCGGTCGCCCCTTGGATTTGAGTGAGGAAGTGGGTTTGGCTACATCTATCTTGTTGACATGGTTCCCCGGTACCCAAGCGGGCATGGCTGTGCGCGACGTGCTGTTTGGTGAAACATCGCCCAGTGGAAAATTGACGATGACGTTTCCGCGGTCAGTTGGACAAGTTCCTATCTATTATAATGCAAAAAACACGGGCCGTCCTTACGACGAAAAGCAAAAGTATACCTCGAAGTATTTGGACATCTCTAATTCTCCATTATTTGCTTTCGGACATGGATTGAGCTACGGAACCACGGGGTTGAGCTGGGGCGATGGCAGTCAAAACAACGATACACTAACCTTAGATGCAACCCAAGCGAATGCCCAGGTGCAGTTTGTTATTTCCGCTGAAAATATTTCTGGGATGGCCCATTCGGAAACAATTCAGCTTTATACGCATCAGCGCAGTGCAACATTCACCAGACCGTTAAAGGAGTTGAAAGGCTTCCAGAAGATTGCGTGGGCTGTTGCCGCGAACAAATTCACAACGAACAATCTCTCAGCAACAAAACAACCCGTTACTTTCACGATGGGCGCCAAGGATTTTTCGTATTTCGATGAAGCTGGCAAGCCCCTGCTGGAGGCTGGACTGTACGATGTTTGGATCGGAACTGCGTCAGACCAACTGTCTTTGCATAAGGTAGTCAAGGTGGTTCTATAAAACAAAGAAACCGCTGTAGAACAACGTATCCCCCCGAGCAACTACATATTTCCTAATGAATTTTAGCGCTCGATTTTTGCGCTAAAAATCATGAAAAAAGATTGGACTTCAATTATTGCGGAGCAAAAAGCCAGCGGTGAGAGCGTTTCTCATTTTTGTAAATCTCAGGTGCTGAGCAAGGCGTCATTTTATTACCAGAAAAAGCGACGAAGTTTACCCAAAGAGATCGGATTCATTCAGGTTGAGACCGGGATGTCAGGCTCCTCATGTATTGAGATTTTTTATCCCAATGGCGTTCGATTAAAGCTCAGCGGCAAGATTCCCTTGTCTGAACTTAGCAGTTTACTTCATGTTTAGCTTGGGCAATAGCCAACGCTATTTGCTATACAGTCAAGCTTGTGATATGCGTAAAGGTTTTGATGGCTTATGCGGATTGGTAAACAACGAGCTGAATCGAAGCCCAACAGACGGTGCTGTTTATATTTTCATTAATCGCCAACGAAATCAAATCAAATTGCTTTGCTGGGAACCAGGCGGATTTGTTCTGTATCATAAACGCCTAGAGCGAGGGCGCTTCTCGGTGCCGGATTTAGCGCATAATTCGGGCATTTTACAATGGCCAGATTTGGTATTAATTGTAGAAGGAATTGAGATTTCTACAGTACGAAAAAAAGTGCGATTTTTAGGAATAAAAAGCACGTGAAGGCTTGTTTTTACTGATAAAAAGCAGTACTTTTATGGTATCAAAAACACGGCAAAAATACCCTTAGAGCAGGATGTCGCCTCCTTAATCGAGCGTATAAACGCCCTCGAAAACGCCTTTGAGAACCAAGTGTCTTTGACAGATGAATTGATTGCCGAAAAAGACGAGATAATAGATCAACAAGCTCAGAAAATTGCCGAAAAAGAGTACATCATCCAAAAGCTCATACATCTTCATTACGGTCAAAAGCGAGAGCGTTTTGAGCAGCCCAATGATCAATTGGATTTGTTTGCTCCCGTGCCAGAGCCTGTAGTGGAATCTCTTCAGGAAGAAGCGGCAGAGCAAATTACTGTAACCTATACTCGTCAGAAACAAGCCCACCCCGGCCGTTGTGAATTCCCGGAAGATTTAGAGGTTGTAGAAACTATTCTAGAACCCAATTGCGATACCAGCGATATGGTTTTGGTAGGTGAAGAGGTTAGCGACAAATTGGGTTATCAGCCGGAGCGCTTTTTTATTCAACGCAGCATCCGTAGAAAATACGCTCCTAAATCGGGCGAAGGGGCATTTGCCATTGCGCCGATGCCGGAGCAGGTGATCGAAAAGGGAATCCCAAGTGCTAGCTTGCTCACGCAGATCCTTATTGATAAGTACGTGGATCATCAACCTTTACACCGAATACGATCCCGATTTGCCCGTAGTAATGTCATCATTGCGGAATCTACCATGGATGGTTGGGTGAAAACCTGCTTAGAACGGCTTGAAATACTCTATAATTACTACTGCGGTTTATTAAAAGCACAAACGTACCTGCAGGTAGATGAGACTACCTTGAAAGTAATGGATCCCAAGTTAAAGGGCAAGACTCATTTGGGCTATTACTGGGTGTATCATGCGCCCATGACAGGCTATGTGTTATTTGAATACCACCCCGGTCGTTCCGGTAGTTTTGTGCGCAAAACCTTAGATACGTACAGTGGTTATCTGCAAACTGATGGTTATGCGGGTTACAATGCGGTGGCGGCAAGACCTGATATCGTACATATTGCCTGCTTGGCCCATATCCGGCGTAAGTTTTTTGAGGCACAAAACAACGACAAGGCCAGAAGTCAGAAAGCGTTGCGCTATATCCAAGAATTATATGCCATAGAAAGCAAGGCTACAGAGCTAGAACTTGACGCACAGCAGCGCAAAGAGCTACGGCTTGAAGAAGCATTGCCGATTATTAATGAAATGGGCAAATGGATATCAAAAGAGTACAAACAAGTAGTACCCAAGAGTGCCATCGGTAAAGCATTTTACTACGCTATGGATCGTTGGACGGAAATGAGCAATTACCTCCTCGATGGCCATTTGTTACCTGATAATAATTTAGTAGAAAACAAAATCCGCCCCATCGCATTAGGCCGCAAGAACTATTTATTTGCGGGAAGTCACCAAGCGGCCAAGCGCTCCGCTATCATTTACAGCTTCATGGCGCAGTGCAAAATTGCAAATGTTAACCCCAATCAATGGCTGCAGCATGTGCTTACCAATCTACAAACCACAAAAGTTACGCAGCTAGACCAATTGTTACCGATGAACTTCGGTAAATAAAAATATGGAGTTGCTCGGGCGGGTGGATACTGTTATTTAGCCCTTAGATAATCATTTTCAGTAAGTATAAATAGCTTTTTCTTTATTGTTTCGCCGGGTGAAATACTCTTGTAAAAAACTGATGAGAGCACATTGTTTATTGTGTCATTAATTCCTCTTGATGAAACAGTTTGTATTAGTATTTTACTATCAATAAATTTAAACACTGCAGAGTCAAGTGAATTTGTAATAGAAAGAGTTGTGCCACCAACAGGAGAAACATTCCCTTCATCCACCAGTTGAGAATCTAATGACTTTATAGTAATCGTTTTAAACAAATTATCACTAGACGTGTATAAAAATAAGTCTACATTCTTTGAAGTGGAATTTTTTACAATAAACTGAAACGAAATATTTTGTGCTGATGCATCATCTGGTTTATCACAGCTTTGCATTAGTGGCAAGGCCAAAATTAAAATAAATAAGTATTTCATAATTATTGAAGGGGTGTATAATTTGCGAAAAGTTCATCAATTTGAGCATCAGTTACTCCTGATGGTTTATTTGCTTTAAGTTCGTCACGCCATGCGTCCATAGTTCTCCTTTGCGTTAGGGCATCTTCAATTGTAGCAATGGTAAAGCCTGTAACATTGTCTATTGGGAAATCTGTATTACCGCTGCCATTGCTCGTTCGTTGGTTAATATTATCAATTAGGTCAATAACTAAAGGTGTATATTGTCTTTCACCCCAATGCACAACATCGAATTCGTCAGTGTCACTTTGCAACCTCAACCATTGCAAACTCATAGCATTTGTATATTTTAATCTTGCAAAAGACCAAGCTACTCCAACTGCCCAACTTTCTTGAACCATATCCGCAGAATTACGAAAATGCCAATGACTTAAATTGAAATGTGAAGCATGAGCAAGTTCATGAATAATTGTTTCATATAATCTAAGTGAACTTGGAATAGATATATTTCCATTTCCATCCTCTTCTGATGTATACATATAAATTTCAGGACCAACCCAATTTCTATTCTCTTTTCTAAAAAATGCACGCCCTTTTTTATTTAAAACTCCAATTGCTATTCTTGAACCTAAAAAACCATTCTTTGGTGGACTTTCAATTCCTAATGTATTGTTATAATAATAATCGAATGCACCTCTGTGGACTTGGCCATAAAACCAACTAACAAAATTGTTGTTATTGACAATATCAAGATTCCAATCTCCTCTTTGATGTGGTCCATTAAAATACGCTTGACCATGTCTACCTGAACGAATATTGAAGTCATTTCGTTCCCATTTAATGGAGTAGTCTACAGGATAACGAAATTGATGCCCAACATTAAAGTTCCCGTTAGCATCTGTTAATTGTTCGCGAACCTCAAACCATCTATGTGCTCGTGCTTTTACTCCTCTTAGGCCTGTGTTATTGCTCAAAACATCATCTGACAATCTAATTCTTCCGGAGGGAGTCCATTTTGTTGGTAATTTTATACTTACTAAATCACCGCCACTGGTCATGCCTCCATAATAATTTGAGGTATCATAATTTCCAGTTCTTTTTAAAGCTTCGTCAATTAATAATGTTATACAATGGTCAAACTCGGTGTTGTAATATTGAATTAAATTCGGGTCTTCTTCAGGAATATACAAATCTGATATTATATCATAAGGAATGCCAGTTGGTAGTGCTTTGTCAATATTTACACAAGTCCATTGATAATTTGGTTGGCCTTCTAGAACATTTGGGTCTCTGTAATAGGTACCTCCTTTAGTGATTCTCCTGTCCATGGGATAGTCAAACAAAATTAGTGAAGTATCTTGTATTAATAATCCAAATTGAATAGAATCTACAGGTTTAAACTTGATGTATTTGTGTGTTGCTCGTATTTGAAATTTTGTGATGTCACATTGCAATTCGTTTCTTAACGCTAAGCTGTCTAATGCGGCTTGCATATTTGGCAGTGTATATGGGTTAGGAGTTTGCGCGGCAAATTCCATATTATCCTCTGAACCTGGTCCTGTAATCATTGAAATGTCCGAGTACGAAATTGGTTCACTGCTTGTTTGAGATTTTTCAGTGAATTCTTTCCTACACGAAAAGAAAATGGAGCTACATAAGAGCAGCAAGGTGATTAATTTTGTTGTTTTATTCGTCATTTTATTTGTCAGTGTGTTTAGTTTTTGCAAACATAACTTCATTTAACCTCCAAGTATGTTTGCGAATCAAGAGATTATAGTATGCTCTGTTAAGCCGACCATTTTCTGTCATGGTGGACTTCTCTCCTTTGTCATCCTTTGGTTTTTCATTAATTTGTTGCATTCATAGCCTTGCTTGTAACTCGATTATATACGAAACTAATCAAAAATATTAAAATAAAACAAAATGCCCAAATCCCTTTTGTAGATGGTTAGTTACAGTGCAAAATGTAAATGTTAACCCCAATCAATGGCTGTAGCATGTGCTTACCAACCTACAAACCACAAAAGTTACGCAGCTAGATCAATTGCTGCCAATGAACTTCGGCAAATAAAAACATGTAGTTGCTCGGGGGGATACGGTTTTTGATGATTTGTTTGATTTTGTTCATAGTGATTGGTTGATTTGCCATTTTTGCGTCGCTGTAGCAACGCAAGTTCAATGGTTCATTCCATCACTCTTCAACTTCTCATTTTAGACCCTAAATAGGGGGTCAATTTGCTCCGTTTTCAAGGGGTCAATTTGCAGCGGCGCGTGGGGGTCAATTTCAAACGGCGCAGGGGGGTCAATTTCAGCGTTTTTTCCAGTCTAATAGCGTCTAATTGCTTGGTTTCTTTTTTGGCCTCAAAAAAAGAGAAACCTAGATAGAAACCAAAAGTATAGACAAAACTAGACTTTAATAGAATTTGAAGAACATAAAAAAAGCGTGTAAAACCTTGATTTTACACGCTTTTAGACTGTTTTGGACAATCTGTCAGCGGAGAGAGAGGGATTCGAACCCCCGGACCTGTAACAGTCAACGGTTTTCAAGACCGCCGCATTCGACCGCTCTGCCATCTCTCCAATGAGGGTGCAAAAAT
>Ga0209443_1000929_pt1 | contig 19114 bp, 16 predicted proteins | sample LauGreBMM110DCMD_2_FD_187571 | JGI IMG/M metagenome (GOLD analysis project Ga0209443, IMG submission 187571) | Freshwater lake microbial communities from Lake Michigan, USA - Su13.BD.MM110.DCMD (SPAdes) (version 2) | ecosystem: Environmental > Aquatic > Freshwater > Lake | place: Lake Michigan... | reverse complement strand
GAAGATGCCGATTGTGCAGGCTGCCGCGGCCGACCAGAAGTCGATGATGCCAACGGAGACCATCAGACCAGAAGCCAGGCAGGTCGGATCCTCGGCGACGAAGGTGCAGAGTAGGATGACGAGGAGCAGGATCCAGTAGCGCATGCCGCTCGCCAGCGGCATCGGCGGGTATTCCTGGCTGGGCGACGTCACCCGCGCCCCGGCTCCGCCGGCGACCTCGGCGGTGAAATCCCGGACTTTGCCGGCGACCTCCGGAATGGCCTCGAAGGCGGCATCGCGGCCGCCCGGGATGACCGCGAGCTTGGCCTGCGGCGCCAGCAGAGCGGAATACCTGGCGGTCTCGACTGCCGTCATCCAATCGTCTTCACCGTGGATGAGAAGCAGGGGCTGCGTCCACTGACTGAGTAGCTTCTTGGACTCCGTCATATCGGTATCGAAGACGGTCTGGGCATAGTTCCCGTCGACCGGCAGCAGATCGACGGCACCAAAAGAAGGCGTCAAACGACTGAAGAGCCAGAGGCCGGCTCCCTGGAAGCCATAGACAATCTTGTTGACCAGCGGATTCCCCATCAGCTCGAACTCCTGGGCGCCGGGCGAGGAGATCAACGTCAGGGAGCGGACGCGGTCCGGATGGGATGAAGCCAGCTCGAGGGCGGCGATACCCCCGTAACCTTGGCCGATGACGTGGTACTCCTTGAGACCGAAGTGTTCGACCAGGCCGGCGACGACCTCGGCGTTGACCTCCATCGAATGATTAGGCACGGCGCCAGACGTGTTGCGGAAGCCCGGCAGGAAGGGCTCGATGACGGAGATGTCGGGGTCGCGGGCGAGCTCCGCGCAGAACTGCGAGCCCCGCTGGTCCCAAGGGATGCGGTGCAGATAGACGATGACCTTCTTACGGAAGACCAGCTGGGCGGATTGCCGGGCTTCTTCCCCGCCTTGGACGCCGTGGAGGCGGGCCCGGATGGGAATGGTGATATCCAGACGCGTAAGCTTATCATCCACGTAGTCGAAGGCCGGGACCCGGATTGGGTCACCCTTGTCGGCGGTCTCGATGGCACTGAAGAAGGGGAAGGTCGCCGACAGCGCGAGGAGCAGCAGGTAGGCGGAAACAAGCCACCATTTCCGCGGGACGCGCCCGAGGTTGCTCTTGCGCTCGGCTGAGATAAGCATCCGCCCTCATCAAAGGTCGTCGGCCATGAGGAGCAAGAAGGTAAGGGCACTATCCCCACGATTAACGGATTTATGGCTTCCTTAGCCGGACCATCCCCTCTTGTCTTGGCCCAAGTGCAACCCACCGGAAAGGAACTCCCAGGCCTCAGGGTCACCGTCGACAAGGTGGTCCACCACCGGGATGCCAACTTTCCTCCCGAAACCCCGCACGCCTTCGTCTACTTCCTGACCATCAGCAACCTTTCGCAGGAGACGGTGAAGCTGCTGGGGCGAAAATGGATCATCCGCTCGCCGGACGGCCAGATCGAGATCTTCGAGGGAGATGGCATCGTGGGCGAGACCCCTACCCTGCCCCCCGGGGAAAAATTCTCCTATAACAGCTACCACCTGGCTGGCGGCCCGCGGACGGCCGAAGGTTCCTTCCACGGCACCACCGCTTCCGGCGAACGTATCTTCACGCGTATCCCGGTCTTCCCCCTGACCCCTCCCCCCGATCCTTCCTGATGCGACTCACTGACCTTAATTCTGGCCGCGAAATCGGCGCCAACTGCCTACTTGCCGAATTCGGTGGACTGAGGTTGGTATTTGATTGCGGCCTCCATCCGAAACTGGACGGCCGCAAGGCGCTACCCCAGCTCGATAAGATCCAAGGCGGAGTCGACGGCGTGATCCTCACGCACTGCCACCTCGACCACCTTGGCTCGCTCCCGCTCCTGCTGAAGCAGCACCCGACGGCCCGCGTCTTTGCTTCGGCCGCCACGACCCTTTTCGTCCGGCGTCTCCTGAGCAACTCGATCCAAGTGATGAAACGCCAGCGCGAGGAGACCGGTAACGCCGACTACCCGCTCTATGTCGAAACCGACGTCGAGCGCGTCGAGAACGCCCTGGCGGCGGTGCCCCTCGCCAACCCCCGCCTCATCGGTCGCGGCGGCGAGGAGGTCGCCCTCACCTTCCACCTCGCTGGGCACACCGCGGGCGCCGTCGGCTGCTTGGTCGAACACCGCCGGAAAAAGCATTTCTTCACCGGCGACGTCCACTTCCAAGCCCAGCGCACGGTCGCCGCCGCCAATTTCCCCCGGACGCCCGTCGATACGTTGGTGATGGAATGTACGCGCGGAGCGACCGCGACTCAGCCGTCGTTCGACCGCGGCCGGGAAGAACGCCGGCTCATCAAGGCCATCAACGCCGTCTGCGACGCCGGGGGTTCCGTGCTGCTGCCGGCCTTCGCATTCGGCCGCATGCAGGAAGTCCTCATGCTGCTGCAAGAGGTCGCCGACGAGGGAGACCTCGCCGATGTGCCAATCTTCTGCTCCGGGCTCGGCCTCGACCTCTGCGACTACCTCAACGCGGCCAGCAAGAAGACCAAACAGGTGAAGTTCCGCCGCGAGGTCCTGCGGGACCTTGGCATCCTGCCCCTTTCCCGCAAATACGTGCAGCCTGGCAAGAACATGCCGGAGCGGGGCATCTACCTCCTCTCAAGCGGCATGCTCGTCGAAAAAACCCCCGCTTGGCGCGTCGCCGCAAACATGCTCGACCACGAGGAGAACGCAGTGTTCTTCGTCGGCTACTGCGACCCAGAGACCCCGGGCGGCGAACTGATCGGCATGAACCCCGGCGGGGAATTCAAGTTCAAGTCCCTCGACCACACCTCGATCCTGCGCGCCAAGGTCGAACGCTTCCACCTCAGCGGTCACGCCGATCGCGAGGAGCTCATCGATTTTGCGAAGGACCTGGCCCCGAAGGACATCATTCTGACGCACGGCGACCCGCCGGCTCGGGCCTGGATGAAAGAGACCCTCGCCGCCGCGCTGCCCGGCACCCGCGTGCACGATCCCGACCCGGGCGTCCCCCTCGACCTGTGAACCTGCAGCCGCAGTCCGTGGAAGACTGGCGTGAGTTCTTCCTCACGCGCGGTCCGCGCATGGCGGCGGAGGCATTTCTCATCAAGCTGGCCGCACTCGCTCCCGACGAACAACGGTCCGCCCTCTGCGGCCTCCCCGACGTCGCCACGCTGATGCGCCGCTTTGAAGCGGCCTGGCCACTGCGTGAGGCGGCGCTGGGCGGAGTGCCGTTCCTGACGAAGGACCTCTACTTCCGCGCGGGCGAACCGACCTACGCTGGCTCGACTTTCCTCCCAGAGGAAATCGGCGCACCCCGGACGTCGTCCTCCCTCCCCGCGGCATTCGAGGCCGATGCTGGCGCGATCGAATGCGGTCGCACGCAGCTCAACGAATTCGCCTTCGGTTTGAGCGGCGAGAACCCACACTACGGGGACTGCCCTCATCCGGAACATCCGGACCTGCTGACAGGCGGCTCCAGCTCCGGCGCAGCCTTCGCGGTCGCCCGAGGGCTCGTGCCGTTCGCCCTGGCCACCGATACCGCCGGCTCGATTCGAGTGCCCTGCGGTTACTGCGGCGTCTGGGGCCTGCGTCTTTCGCCCGACATCGCCCCCGTCGGCGATATCTTCCCCCTGTCTCCCGGCTACGATACCCAAGGCTGGATCGCCCGCACAGCCAAGGATCTGCGCCAAGTCTCCGCCGCCGTGCTCGGCGAAGCCCCGCCGGCCGGCGCCGGTCTCTGGGCCGGCGACCTGGGACTGGCTATCCCGCCGGAGGACCTCGCGGCCATGCGAGACGTCGCCCTGCGGGCCGGCGCCCAGACGGACCCGGCGGCCGCACAGCTGCTGCAGCTCGCCTGCACGGAAGCCGCCGAGGCCTACCAGACGCTGGCCGGCAACGCCGCGGCCCGCGTCCACGCCAGCTGGCTGGAACGCCGCCGGCACGACTACGATCCCGTCGTCTGGGAGCGCCTCGACGCTGGCCGGCGTCGTACCTACGAGGAACTCCGCGCCGCCGAAGCCGTCCGCGCCCGCGTGGCCGACGCCTTCCGCACCATCTTCCGCCGACACCACTTCATCGCGTTGCCGGCCACCTTCGGCGGCGCAGTCAGCAAGACGGCGGCCGACGCGGCGCACCGCCACCGACTGCTCACGCTCAATGCACCGGCTTCGCTGGCGGGCCTGCCTGCCGTGACGGCCCCAGTCAAACTACCCGGCGGGTTGACGGCAGGCGTGCAGTTCCTCTTCCCCGACATGACGAACTTCGGCTGGGATGCGGTCCTCGGGCGGCTCGACTGATCAGAGACGCCGGCGGCGCATGTGCGCCGAAGGCTGGCCCAGCGCCTCCCGGTATTTTGCGACGGTGCGGCGGGCGATCTGGACGCCGCGCTTGCGCAACTCGGCCGTGATGGCCTCGTCGGCCATCGGTTCAGCGGGATTCTCCCGCGCGAGGATGTCGGCGATCATCTCCTGAACACCTTCCTGGGCGACGGTGCCGCCGTCGGCGGTCGCGACCCCGGAAGTGAAGAACCAACGAAATTCTCGGAGACCGTGCGGGGTGAGCATCCACTTATTGGCCGCCGCCCGACCGACGGTGGTCTCGTGGACGCCCATCTCCTTCGCGACGTCGTTCATCGTGAGCGGACGCAACTTGGAGGGACCGTGCTCGAAGAAATCAGCTTGGCGATCGACGATGATATGGGCGAGCTTCTCGATGGTGCGCTGGCGTTCCTCGATCGCGCCGATGAGGAACTTACCTTGGCGCATGCGCTCGAGGATATATGCCCGCTCCTTGTCGCCGAGCACCTGGCCGGCGAGCATGTCCTTGTAGGCTGGCACAAGTCGGAGTCGGGGCACATGGCGGTCATCCATGACGACCTGCCACCGGCCATCTTCGTCGAGCCCGACGGTGGCGTCGGGCGTGACCGCGCGGTTCTCGTCGCGGGCGAAGCGGCGGGCGGGGACGGTCTCGAGCTTGGCGAGTTCGGCCAGGGCTTCGCGCACGTCGTCGAGTTCGACGTCGAGCACGGTCGCGCACTCTTCAAGGCGACGGCCCATCATCGGCTCCCAGCAGTCCGAGACCAGGCGCGCCGCCGTGGACAGCCGGCGGTTGCGAAGGCGCAGCTGCGCCAAGAAGCATTCGCGCAGGTCGCGGGCCCCGATACCCGGCGGGTCGAAGGCCATCAGCAGCGTGTGCGCCGTCGTGACGGCCTCATACGGCTGGCCCGAACGCAACGCGATTGTGGAAAGGTCCTCCTCAACGAAGCCACGCTCATCGAGCGAGGCGATCAGGAGCCGGAGCGCTTCCTGCACGGCGGGGTCGTCGGACGCCGTCCGGGCCTGGTCCGCCAGATGTTCGGAGAGCGAGGCTTCGCCGGTCGCGGATTCCATCATGTGGCGGCGGCGTTCCTCGTCTTCCTGCGTATAACCTTGGGAGCGGATCTCCTCGTAGTAGCTTTCGTCCCAATCTTCCTTCATGCGCTTCAGCGCGTCAAAATCATCGTCGCCCAAGGACAGCTCGCGGGGCCCTTCCTCTTCTGGTCCGTCAGACGAGGCGGCCGCCTCCGGGGCTTCGCTTCCGACTGGTTCGACTTCTTCCAGCAAAGGATTGGCCGCCATCTCCTCGGAGATTTCGCGCAGCAGCTCGGCCGCCGGCACTTGGAGGATACGCAGCGACTGGCGCAGCTGCGGCGTGAGGATCAAGCCTTGGACCTGCTTCTGCGATTGATTGATGCCGGGGTTGCCCATTGAACGAATAACAGCCAAGCGGATTCCCGTGCGGTTGGCAAAAGGTATCGCTCAGACCCATTCGTCTTGCGTAACCATCGGTGGCAAGCAGACTTGGGAAAACTCAAGGAGAATGGATTCCGCCCGCATGCGCTGCTTCTCGCTCCAAATCGGCAACGAAACCCGCGGACCCCTCGCCGAGGATGAAATCACGGCCATGATCGCGGCCGGCTCGGTGGACGCTTCTACGCCGTGCGCGCTGGAGGGCTCGACGGACTGGGTGCCGCTCTCGACCCACTTCAGCTTTGGCAGTACCCTCAAGGTCAGGCGCACCAAGGATATCCCCACGGCAGCCGAGGACGAAGCCAACGCCACCCGTATCGACCCCGACCTGCGGAAAAAGCTCCTCGTCTATGGTCTGGCCGACGTCGGTTCAGTCGATGGCTTCACGCAGGTCCAAGCGGTCAGGGCCGTCAGCGCCAAAGAGTCCGCCCTCCGGGACGAACACCGGCGGCATGGCCTGGCGAAGACCGCCTGCTTCTTTCTCGCCATCCCCGTGGCGATAATCGCCGCTCTCTATGTCCCGCCCTTGTCCGCTGCGCTCGGCGCGCTGATGTCCGCACCGATGCTCGAGAAAGAGCCCCTCGCTAAGGTGGAACTGCTCGCCGGCCGCGGAGGAATCAAGCAGATGCGCTGGTCCGTCCAGAGGGTCGCGGAACTGGCATTCGATAAGCCCTCGGGCGGTATTTCGGTAGAAACCGCCTTGGCTAATCGCCTGAAGATCAACCCCGAGAAGTCCTTCTTCCTCTCCGCCCAGTTCTCGCCGACGCGCCTCCAAGAAACCCTCGGCCAAGCGGATGGAAAAATCGCGAAGGAACGCAAAGTCCACTTGCTCAAGGTAATCCCATCGGGCCGGACCCTTGAGCTCCTGCGGGCCTCGGAAAACGCTCTCCTCAACCCCCTCACGGGCCCGCAGAGTTGGTCGGCTTTCTTCGCCCAAGACGGCAAGGAGCTCGCGACTCTCATCAAGGACGAGACCCTCCGGACCGCACCGGCCGGCAAGGACGATACTTTCCGCTTCGAGATGATCGCGCCCATCAACACCTCGATGAGCCCGCAGGTCGTGGTCGAACTCAGCATCGGCGGCCGGCCCGCCTTCGCCTCATGGGGGGCCGCCTGCTTCGACCAGACCCGTTGGCAGGCCGAACCACTGCCCGCCGAATACTTCCTCGCGCAGGAGCGCTATTTCGTCACCAAGAAGACAACGGTCGGCGCCAAGACCTTCAAGGCGACGGTGTCCACGCCGCACCATAGCTTCGACGTGAAACGCGTCTCGCCGACCTGGCACTACCTCGCCATCGCGCGACAGAGCGATACCGACGAGCTCCAGGTGCTCGTCGACGAGAAAAAGTTCGCCGCCTTCAAGGTCGGCGATCGCTTCGACCACGCGCAGACCTGGCAGGCGAAGAGTCGCTGCTTCCCTGAGCCTCGCGAATCAACCACGCCGCCGGGCTTGGACGTCCCTTAAAAACCGTCACCTCGCGCGGCGCGTCCAACAATCCGGCGCGGAACAATCGCCCAGCTGCGGCGACGTCAGGCGGGTGACCTTGCCGGTCACGCTGTCGACCACGGCCAACCAACCCGCTTGGGCCGCGACGAGGTGGCGACCGTCGGCACACCAGGAAGCATGCGCCAGCGAGACGGGGCTCTTCGCCTCGATGGGCGTGACGGTACCAGCCGAGATATCGATCAGACCGAGCCGGAGCGCACCGGCCGACTGAAAGGTGAAGACCAGCTGATTAGGCACGACCGGATTCCAGCGGGGCTCGGTGCAGTAATTGTAGCCAGTGGAGATACGCTGCAGGGCACCGCCGGCACTGCTCGCGAGGTGGATGCCCGGGCTACCCGACGGCCCAGCGGTCAGCGCGAAACGGGAGCCATCAGGCGACCAGGATGGATCGGTGTTCACCCATTGGTTACTTGGGGCCTTGATCACGCGCGTCGGCGACTGGCCCTGCGGGCCGGCGACAAAGATATCCATGGTGCCCTTGTTGGAGGAAGCGAAAGCGATGCGACCGTCCGGCCCGCTGCTCGCAGCACCCAAGGCTCCGCGCGCGTTGGTGATCACTTTGGCGGCCTCGCCGTAGCCGTTGGTCGAGAAGATCTCCGGCCAGCCGGCCCGGAAGGAGGAGATGAAGAAAATGCGGGAGCCGTCGGCCGACCAGCGCGGGCCGATCGAGGTGCTGCCGTATTTCGTCAGCTGCAGGGTCTTGGAACGGGCGAGGTTGGTGACGTAGATCTCATCCTTACCCGTGCGCTTCGAAACGAACGCGATCTTGGTGTCCGCGAACAGCGGCTTGAGTTGCCAGCGGCGGCCCAGTCCCACGATGGCGGCGTCGGCGACCCGGAGCGCGAGCTGCTCCTCGTCCTTGCCTTCGACATTCGTCGAGAACGCGTACAGCGCGTTATCGCAGGCGACCACGGCGGCGAGCCCGCTACGGCCGATGCGCACCTTCACGGATGAGCCCGCGGAGATTTCGATCGCCCCGTGCGTGGAAAGCGCGAATTGGACGAGGTCGCGCAGCACCGGATCGTCCGAGACGATTGCCACCGGCACAATCTTGCGGCTGATTGAACCATCGATCTCGGTATCGACCCGGACATTGCCTTGGGCGAAGAGGGGCGCGGAGAGAAAGAGGGCGAAGAAGACGAGGAAGCGCATCGGTCAGGGCTGTTTGGAGGATAGCAGTTTGACCTAAGTGGGGCAGGGAGTTCAATCCTGCTGATGTCGCTCGATAAGGAATCTGTCCAGAAGGCCCTCGGTCAGGTCCGCTACCCGGGCTACAGCCGAGACATCGTCTCCTTCGGTCTGGTGAAAGGCATCGAGGTCACCCTTGAGGGCAAGGTCAGCGTCGGGCTCGCCGTCACGAGCGCCGATCCGGCAATCCCCAAGCAGCTCTATGCCGAGATCGAAGCGGTCCTCCAAGCCATCGGCGCCCGGCACCCCGAGATCGCCATCACGGTCACCGTGCCCAAGGGAACGCCGCCCGCGGCCGCGACTCCGGCGGCCACCGGCAAACTCCCCGCCGACGCCGGGGTGGGCAAGGTGAAGCACATCATCGCGGTCGCCAGCGGCAAAGGTGGGGTCGGTAAATCCACCTTCGCGGTCAACCTGGCCTGCGCCTTGGCTCGCGCCCTCTCCGATCAGGGCCGCCCCGGCAAGGTCGGGCTCATGGACTGTGATATCTACGGTCCCTCCGTCCCGTTGATGATCGGGGTCAGCGGCCGCCCCCTCCTCGACGGCGACACCCTCCTGCCCCTCGAGAACTTCGGCGTGAAGGTGATGTCCATGGGTCTCCTCATCGATGCCGACGCCCCGGTGGTCTGGCGTGGACCGATGATTATGAAGACGATTTCACAGTTCGCGACGAACGTGCGCTGGGGCGAATTGGACGTCCTCCTGATCGACCTGCCTCCGGGCACGGGCGACGCCCAACTCTCCATCGCCCAGGCGATGGCCCTCAGCGGTGCCATCATCGTGACCACCCCGCAGACGGCGGCAGTCGCGGTCGCCCTCCGCGGCGCGGCGATGTTCGAGAAAGTTGGCGTACCGATCCTCGGCGTGGCCGAAAACATGAGTTTTCTCGAGGCGGCGGACGGCTCTCGCCAATACCTCTTCGGCCAAGGCGGCGGGCTCAAGGTCGCCACGGCCCTCCGGACGATCCTGCTGGGCGAAGTCCCCCTCGACCAGGCCATCCGCCAAGGCGGCGACCACGGTATCCCGGTCGTGATCAGCCACCCAGACTGCAATCCGGCCCGCATCTTCCGCTCCATCGGCCTGACGGTGCTCCAGGGGCTCGAAAAGACGGCGTAACCGAGCTGTCGCCGAGGGCTTGCATGGTTGTCATATTTTCCGCAACCTCGGAGCCAAGGATGCGAGAATTCAATCAGGACCCGAAGTCAGATGCCGACCTAGCCGGTCGTTCATCCCTTTATGCGGAGTTCCTCGCCGAACGCGATGAGATCCTCCGACACAAGTGGATCGAGTCCGAAAAAGCGGGGAGCGACATCGGCTTCGAACGGGCCTTGATCGACTGGACTCGACACCACCGGGCCCGTTGGCGCCAGTTGCGTCGTCTCGGAAAGACGGCCTGACCATCCCCCTCGCCAAACAGAAGGGCCGGCGCGCATCGCTGCGGCCGGCCCTTCTGGCGGGAGGATGAAAGGAGCTTAGCCCTTGATCTCCTTATGCAGCGTGTGGCGGCGGAGGGAGGGGTTGTATTTCTTGAGCTCCACCTTCTCCTGCGAAAGCTTCTTGTTACGGGTGGTCATGTAACGGGAGGGGCGCTTGCCCTCCTTGCGGGCTTCGGTGCATTCAATGATGATGATTTCGCGGGCCATGGTTTGGGTCGTTGGGAAAGTTAAGGTTTGGGAACGGCCTTGGCCGGGGCAAGCCCGAAAAAGAGCCGGGCGGCCTTTCGAGCCGCCCGGATCGTTCCGAAGAGGAGGTTAATCAGCCCCAGAGACGCTTCTTATGGCGATTTTCCTTCGAGCGCTTGCGGCGCTTGTGCTTGTTCATCTTCAGACGACGCTTCTTCTTGAGGCTTCCCATGGGTGATAGTGGCTCGCAACTTGGCGACCCCTCGGCCGACAGTAAAGCCGAAACTAACCCGAAATAACGGCCTCTCCTACCCAGGAACCAGCCCCCCAGGCTCGGCGGACGTCCTCCCGCAAGCGGGCATGCTCGAAAGGGTCCGTGACGAAGCTGAAACAAGCGCTCCCGCTACCGGTCATCCGCCAAGCCGTCCCAGTCGTGAGACAGAAAGAAGCCAGCCCAGCAGGTAAGGCGAGATACTTGGCGAACACGGGGGCAGCGAGGTCGTTCCCCAAGGGCGAGGGGTCGGCGAGGGGGCGAGCGATCCAGGCCGCCAGTTCGGCTTCGACTGGCGCCGCCGCACGATATTTACCGGCCTTAGCGAGTAATGCATAGGCCTCCGGAGTGGGCACGCCGAACGGAGGCTTAACCAAGACGACCTTACGGCCAGCCAAGGCGGCGCGCGCCGCCGGTGGCAGGATCTCCAACCGCTCTCCCCTGCCCCGCATGACCGCCGCCTGGCCACGCACGAAGAACGGACAATCGGAACCAACCTCGGCGGCGAGCGCTTCGAGGGCCACCGCATCAGAACTTCCTCCGCCGAGCCCGGCGCCATGCGGAATCTTTTTCGCTAAATGAAAGCGCCCGACCACGGCGCCAGGCCGGCGCCGCACATACGCCGCCGCGGCCTTGAGCACCAGGTTTGTGCCATCGACTGGCAGCCCAAGATCATCGCACGTAAGGCCGAGCGGACGGCCCACCTCAAGCGTGAGCGTGTCGGCGAGGTCGATCAAGACGACGAGGCTGACGAGCTCATGGAAGCCGTCCTCCCGCCGGCCGGTGATGGCGAGCGAGAGGTTGAGCTTCGCATGGGCGGCTGAAACGAGCACCTCGCGAAGATGCTCCGGCCACCCGGCGGAGGCGAGGCGAATCAACGCCTCAGGCCCGCGGGTGCGACTTCCGACGCACCTCGCGCAGCTTGGCGACGCTGAGGTGCGTGTAAATCTGCGTGGTCGAAAGCGAGGCGTGACCGAGCTGCTCCTGGACGAGACGCAGGTCCGCGCCGTTGGAGAGCAGGTGCGTCGCGCAGGCGTGACGTAACTTGTGCGGCGTGAGGTCCGCCGGCAGCCCGGCGAGCGCGAGTTTGCGCTTCAGCATGAGCTGGACGGCACGGGGATGCAGGCGCCCGCCGCGCGCGGCGAGCAACATCGGCGCCCCGCGTGCCGGCGCGCCGCGCAAGGCGAGGTAGGCCTGCACGGCCTGCACGGCGGTGTCGCCGACGGGTACGACGCGCTCCTTCGAGCCCTTGCCCATCAGGCGTACGAGACCGGTGCCAAGGTCGAGGTCGCCGCCGTCGATGCCGCACAGTTCGGAGACGCGTAAGCCGCCGCCATAAAGCAGTTCGAGGACCGCCAGGTCGCGCGCGGTCGCCTGCGGCTCGTCCTTCCCTGAAGTCTCCGCCGCGTCCATGAGTGAATCCGTCTGCGCCTCGGTCAGGAACTTCGGCAAGGATTTCGGGAGCTTGGGCAGCACGAGGCCAGCGGCTGGCGTGGTGGTGATGCCGCCGCGCTCACGCAGGTCGGCGAGGAAGGCGCGCAAGGCCGAGACTTGATTATGCACCGAACGGCGGTGATGCGTGCCCTGCCGCTCGATCACGAAGTCGCGGAGGTTACGCGCGGTGAGTTTCGACCAATCGCCGTCCCAGCCGCCGTTGGATTTCATCCATGACGCGAAGCCCTTGAGGGAGCGACCATAAGTCAGGCATGTCCGGGCCGCCAACCTCCGACCGGCCAGCTGCCGCGTCAGGAAATCCGCGACCAGGATAGCACCCGGCCAATCCGTCGGCTCCCCGTCGTCTGGCTGGACGGGGCGACGCTTCACGATTGCGGCTGCTTGCCGTGCACGGCTCGCACCGTGATGCCGATGCCACCGCGGACGCCGAAGGCGCCGGTGACTTCGCACCAGACCGGGTCGATGGCCGCGACGAGGTCGTCGAGGATCTTGTTGGAAAGGTGCTCATGGAACATCCCTTGCTGGCGATAGCTCCAATAGTAGAGTTTCAGGGACTTGGACTCGACGATGCGGGGACCCGGCACGTAGCGAATCGTAATTTTGGCGAAGTCGGGCTGGCCAGTCGCGGGGCACAGGCAGGTGAACTCGTCGGTCGTCAGCTCGACGACATAATTCCGGCCCGCATGACGGTTCGGGAAGGTCTCCAGCGTCTGCTGGGGCTTGTTCTGGGTGTTCCCGAGGTGGGAGAGTCCGGTGAGGTCCTGAGGCTGAGTGGCCATACGGACAGCCAACCCATCCCGACGAAAGAGACAAGCGTTGAACGGCGAAAGACCCTATCTGACCCAAACTGCTTGCCTCAGTCCGCCGCCGCGGTTGCCTCGGTCATACCCACGCCGCATGCACGTCCGGGCCATCGCCATCCTCGGAGCCACCGGCTCCATCGGCACGACCACCCTCAGCGTCGTCAGGGCTCATCCGGACCGGCTGCGCGTGGCGGGGCTGGCGGCCCACTCGCGCTGGCGCGAACTCGTCGCCCCCGCCAAGGAGTTCGGCGTCGGCGTCATCGCCCTGGCCGATCCCGCCGCCGCCGCCGAGGCCCGCGCCTCGGGGGCTTTCCCTGCTGGCACCCGCATTCTGGAAGGCATCGCCGGCCTGACCGAAGTGGCCTGCCTCCCGGAAGTCTCGATGGTCGTCTCCGCCGTCGTCGGTACCGCCGGCCTCGCACCGACGCTCGCCGCACTCAAGGCGAAGAAGGACGTCGCCCTCGCGAGCAAGGAACTCCTCGTCCTCGCCGGTAAGTTCGTCACGGAAGCCGCCCGTGTCTCCGGCGCCCGCCTACTCCCGGTCGACAGCGAGCACAACGCGATCCACCAGCTGCTGCGCGATAAGCCCAAGGGCGACATCGCGCGCCTCGTGCTCACGGCCTCGGGCGGCGCCTTTCGCGACACGCCCCTCGCCGACCTGCGGCACGTCACGCTCGCCCAGGCCCTCAAGCATCCGAATTGGAGCATGGGCCCGAAGGTCACCATCGATTCGGCGACGATGGCCAACAAGGGCCTCGAGGTCATCGAGGCGCGCTGGCTCTTCGACATCCCCGCCGAGCGTATCGATGTCGTCGTCCACCCGCAGAGCATCATCCATTCGCTGGTGACGCTGGCCGACGGCAGCCTCCAGGCGCTACTCTCGCCGCCCTCGATGGCCTACCCGATCCAGGACTGCCTGCTCTACCCGGCAAGGCTGCCCTGCCCCGCCCCGCACCTTGACCTGACCCAAGCCCTCACGCTGGGCATGGCTCCGCCCGATCCGGCCCGTTACCCCTGCCTCGGCCTGGCCCGGAGTGCCGCCACGACCGGCGGCACCGCCCCCGCCATCTTCAACGCGGCCAATGAGGTCGCCGTCGCTGAATTCGTCGCCGGCAAGCTGCCCTTCACCGGCATCGCGGAACTCGTTGGCCGGGCCCTGGCGACGCTCTCCGCCCGCGAACCAGCCAGTTTAGACGAAGTCCTCGCTACCGACGCCGACACCCGCGTCGCTACGTCCAGGCTCGCCCTGGGCCTTGCCCGTTGAGATAAACCCCCTTCCCTTTTCCCATGGATACCCTTTCGTTCGGCGATCTGCTCGGCTCCCTCTGGGGCATCACCCTCGTCGCCATCTTCTTCGGTGGTTCGATCTTCGTCCATGAACTGGGCCACTTCCTCGCCGCCCGTAAGCGTGGCCTGAAGATCGAGCGCTTCTCCATCGGCTTCGGCCCGCGCCTCTTCGGCTGGACCGGCAAGGACGGCGTCGACTACCGCGTCTCCATCATCCCGCTCGGCGGCTACGTCGCCCTGCCCCAGCTCGCCGAGATGGAAGGCATCGAGGGCGCGAGCAGCGAGGAAGCCGAAAAGCTCCCGAAAATCTCCTACGCCGACAAGATGATCGTCTCGGTGATGGGCGCAGTCTTCAATGTCATCTTCGCGTTCGTCATCGCGTGCATCCTTTGGTTCACCGGAATGCCGGTGGCCGAAGGCACCACCAGCACCGTCGTCGGCTACGTCCCCGAACAGGTCGTCACCAGCTCCGGTCATCTCGCCGAACTGGGCTTGGGTAACACCGTCCCGGGCCCGGCTTACCAAGCCGGCCTGCGCTCCGGGGACAAGGTGCTCACCATCGACGATAACACGGTCAGCAACTTTAACCAGATCACCGAGGCGGTGCTGCTCGGTAATCGCCGGGATTCGCAAGGCAACCCGACGTCGACCTTCGAGGTCGAACGCGATGGCAAGGTCATGGAAATCGTCATCCAGCCCGCCCTCATCGAGATCAACTCGAAGTCCGGCGACAAGATCCGCATGGCCGGCTTGCAACCGCGCACCGAGGTCATCGTCGCGCCGGCGCCGGGTTCTCCCGCCGAGCGGGCCGGACTGAAGGCCGGCGACCGCGTGCTCTCCATCGACGGGCAGCCGCTCAACAACACCGTCGAATTCCGCGAACTGCTCCGCAAGGGCGGCGCGAAGCCCCGCACGCTGCTCGTCGAGCGCGAAGGCGGCTTGAGCATCAAGGTCGTCGTCACCCCCCAGGTGAACACGACCGTCAACCCGGTCAGCATCATCGCCTACGGCGAGGACAAGGACCGCCATCAGCTCGTCGTCCTTCCCGCCACGCGCGACCTGCTCACCAACGACGTGGCGGCCGCCCGCGACCAGCTGATGGTGCTCGGTATCTCGCCCGAAGATCCGGCCCTGGCGGAGACGCTCAAAATCGGCACGATCATCGACAAGGTCGACGGGCGCTCGCAGATTGTCTCGGTGCGCTCGCTGGAAGACCTCGAAAAGGCCGGAGCGGGCGCCCCGCGCGACCTCACGGTCTACTGGAAACGCGCCGACGGCGACGCCGGCAACCTGACCCTTCGCAACGCGCAGGTGCGGCGCGGCAAGCCCGTCGAGCACGCCCAGATCGGCGCCGCCTTCGTCGCAAAGACCGAGCTGGCCTACCGTAACCCTTGGGAGACCTGCGTGGGCATCGTGAAGTCCACCTTCACTACGCTCGGCCGCCTCTTTGACCGCGGATCAGACATCCAGGTGAAGCAACTGGCATCGGTGATTTCGATCACGAAGACTTATTACAACCTCTCGGAGGACATCCGCCGCGTGCTCTGGTTCACGGTGCTGATCAACCTGAACCTCGCCGTCCTCAACCTGCTGCCGATCCCCGTCCTCGACGGAGGGCACATGCTCATCGCCACGATTCAACGCTTCACCAAGGGCGTACTCAGCAACAAGGCGGTCATCGTTCTGCAGTACACGTTCATGGTCCTCCTGCTCTCGCTGATGGCCTACATCATCCTGCACGACGTGCGCCGCTGCTCTGGCGACAGCGAACTCCAGCTCAAGCAGCAGCTCTTGGAACGCCACGTCTATAAGCCGCAGGACTTCAGTCCAAAGAAGTAGGCCGAGCGTGGTAGGGTCGAGCATCCCTGCTCGACCGCGGGCGACCAAGGATGGTCGCCCCTACCCGATACAGGAGTCGGGGGAATAGCTACCCTCCACTCTTACCACCCCCTACCCCCTCCCCTAACCCTTCAAAGGCCGCCCACCCGGGCGGTCTTCTTATTTGGTAGGTTTGCGAACAGGGTCCGTCGGTTTCATCCTAGGAAATCGGCTTCCGTCTGCCGGCCGATTAGACTGAATGAAGCCACCCCTATGGAAAAGCCCCTCCCCGAAAACTCCCGTCGCCAGTTCCTCGGCAACCTCGGAAGCCTCGGCGCCGCCTTCGCCGCCCTGAGCCTCCCCGCCGCGCTTGCCGCCGCCCAAGCCGCGACCGATGCCGCGGGCAATCCGATCCCGAAGAAGGCGATTCCGAACCCCTATATCCATAAGTTCGCCATCGGTAAGTTCGAGGCCTGGTCCATCAGCGACGGCTACGGCACCTTCAAGAACTGCGTGACGAAGAAGATGTTCCCGAAGGCTGAGACGGCGGCGATGACCAAGGCGCTCGTCGACCTCGGCGAGCGGCCCGACGACGTCACCCTCTACATCAACATCCTGCTCCTGCGGAAGGATAAGGAAGTCATCCTCGTCGACGCCGGCTTCGGCCCCCACAAGAACCAGAACTGGGGCTGGCTCGCCGACGCGATGGAGTCCATCGGCATCGCTTTCAAGGATGTCACCCACACCCTGCTCAGCCACTCGCACATCGACCACATCGGTGGTCTTGCCAGCGGCGGCAAGATCCTCTTCCCCAACGCGGCCGTCCACGTCCTCAAGGAGGAAGTCGACTTCTGGCGCGGCGCGGAGCCCGACTTCTCGAAGTCGCACCGCACCGACGACATCAAGGGCATGATCCGAAACGTCCGCGGCTCGTTCGACACGCTTCAACCCAATCTGGTCCTGCACAAGGACGGCGACCAGATCCTGGACGGAGCAATCACAATCCTCGCCGCCCCGGGCCACACCGACGGACACGCGATCTTCCGGATTAAATCCGACGGCCAATCGCTGCTCCACCTCTCCGACCTCGCCCATAACCATGTGCTGATGCTCGAAGACCCAAATTGGTTCATCGACTTCGACCACAACCCCGAAGTCGCCGTGGCGACCCGCAAGAAGGTCTTCGCTGAGATCGCCGCCACGAAGGAACGCGCCTACGGTTTCCACCTCCCCTGGCCGGGCCTGGGCGTGGTGATCCCTAATGGCCGCAAGGGTTATCAATGGGTACCGTCGTCCCATCGCTGGGATTTCTGACGCTCGTTGACGGCTGAGGGCAAAGGGGTTGAGATACCCCCATGTCCTCGGACTATTGTCCTTCCCGCCACCGCACGGTCCGCCGCCTCACCCGCGTCGTGAACGTCGGTGGCGTGGCCGTGGGCGGTCTGAATCCACTCCGCCTGCAGTCGATGACGACCTCCGACACGGAAGATGTCGCGGCGACGCTCGCCCAGGCAATCCGCCTCGCGGAAGCGGGCTGCGAGATCATCCGCATCACGGCCCCGAACAAGGCCGCGGCGATTGCGCTGAAAGATATTCATCAGCAGTTCCGCGCGGCGGGCTTCAATCAGCCACTGGTCGCCGACATCCATTTCCTGCCAGTCGCCGCGATGGAAGCAGTTGAACACGTGGAGAAGGTCCGCGTGAACCCGGGCAACTACGCCGACAAGAAGAAGTTCGCCGTCCTGGAATACACCGATGCGGCCTACGCCGAGGAGCTCGAGCGCCTGCACGAGGCCTTCACGCCGCTGGTGCTCCGCGCTAAGGCCCTCGGTCGCTGCCTCCGCATCGGCACCAACCACGGCTCCCTCTCCGACCGTATCATGAACCGCTTCGGTGACTCGCCGAACGGGATGGTAGAGGCCGCCCTCGAATTCATCCGCATCGCGGAATCCCACGGCTTCAAGGACATGATCCTGTCGATGAAGTCCTCGAACCCTAAGGTCATGGTCGAGGCCTACCGCCTGGCGGCCGCCCGCATGACGGACCTTGGCATGGATTACCCGCTGCACCTCGGGGTGACCGAGGCCGGCGAAGGCGAAGACGCCCGCATTAAGTCCGCCATCGGCATCGGCTCGCTCCTCGCCGACGGCCTCGGCGACACGGTTCGCGTGTCGCTCACGGAAGACCCGTGGCACGAGATCCCGGTCTGCAAAGAAATCGTCCGCCGCGCCGAGAACTTCGCCGCCCTCGGCGCTGCTTCGTCCGTCAAACTGCCCGCCGACCCAGCCGATCCGTTCTCGTTCGCCCGTCGCGAGACCGAGCTCCTCGTCCTTTCAACAAATTGCCTCGCGGGCTCAGGTGAAGTCCCGCGCGTGATCGTCCGCAGCATCGCCGGCCTCGCCGATTGGCAGGCCGCGGCGAAGGAGATTCTCGACGTCCATGCAGCCCAACGCGAAGTGCGCGCCGAAGGCCTACTGGTGCGCCTCGACGATCCCGCGCACACCGCCGGCCTACGCTCTTTGCGTAAGGCCCTTGGGCAGGCCGTGCCGACTCTCTTCGTCGAGACGACTCTCTCCCCTGCCGATTTTCTCTTCGACGGCGCCGGGTGCCGCCTGGTGGTCGTCAAGGCCTTTGCCGCCGCCGATGGAGCTGAGCTCAAGGCCTGGGGCGAAGCCGTCGCCAAACATGACGCCATCCTCGCCGTCGACCTCGATGGCGCAACGCTCGCAGCGCTCACGAAGGAGCTCTCGGCGATTCCTGCTGGTCGACTGATTCTCACCTCTTCCCAGCCGCAGGATGGCCTGCACGCCACAGGGACTTACCGCGAACTTGTCCGCTGCGCCGATGTCGCTCAGCTCGAGGCACCGCTTTGGATCCGAGCCACCGTCGCCAACGCCACGCTGATTGACCCTGGCTTCCAGTCGCGCCTCATCGAAGCCTCAATCCTCGCCGGCGGACTGCTCGTTGATGGCTACGGAGACTTCCTGTCGTGCGAAACGCCGACCTCTTCGGCGAAGTCGCTCACGCTGGCTTACGACATCCTGCAGGGAGCGCGCATGCGCCAGACCAAGACCGAGTATGTCGCGTGCCCGAGTTGCGGACGTACCCTCTTCGACATCCAGTCGACGACCCTCAAGATCAAGGAACGAACCGGTCACCTCAAGTCCGTCACCATCGCCGTCATGGGCTGCATCGTGAACGGCCCCGGCGAGATGGCCGACGCCGACTTCGGTTACGTCGGCGGAGCGCCCGGGAAGATCAACCTCTACGTCGGCAAGACCCCCATCAAGTTCAACGTCCCCCAGGAAGAAGCCGTCGAGCGCCTCGTCGACCTCATCAAGGAAAAGGGCCGCTGGGTCGAAG
>Ga0209443_1000928_pt1 | contig 19124 bp, 15 predicted proteins | sample LauGreBMM110DCMD_2_FD_187571 | JGI IMG/M metagenome (GOLD analysis project Ga0209443, IMG submission 187571) | Freshwater lake microbial communities from Lake Michigan, USA - Su13.BD.MM110.DCMD (SPAdes) (version 2) | ecosystem: Environmental > Aquatic > Freshwater > Lake | place: Lake Michigan... | reverse complement strand
GAGGCGCCGAGCTTCGGTGTGCCGGTGCTCGTGATGCGCGACACCACCGAGCGCCCCGAAGGCGTCGACGCCGGGGTCGTCCGGCTCGTCGGCACGGACCGCGGCCGCATCGTCGCCGAGGCGACGACGAGCCTGCGCACGGGCGGGACCGCCACGCCGCGGCCGAACCCTTACGGGGACGGCCACGCGTCGGAGCGGATCGTGCAGGTCCTGCTCGACCACGCACCGGGATGAGCACGCCGCGCGTCTCCATCGTCCTGCCGACGTACAACGGCTCCCGCTACCTTGCCGGCGCCGTCGCCGCCATCCGCGCCCAGACCTTCACCGATTGGGAGCTCGTCATCATCGACGACTGCTCGAAGGATCCGACGCCCGTCCTGATCGCGGACCTCACTGCCTCCGACCCACGGATCCGCGCCTTCCGCAACGAGACCAACCAGCGCCTGCCGCGATCGTTGAACATCGGGTTCGGCCATGCCCGCGGCGAGCTGCTCACCTGGACATCCGACGACAACGAGCACCGGCCCGACGCTCTCGCCGCTTTGACCGGTTTCCTCGACGCGCATCCCGCGACCGACCTCGTCTACGCCGACGCGATGGACATGGACGACGACGGCCGCGACATCGGGCCATGGCGCGCGCCGGAGCCGCACGAACTGGCGTGGATCAACAGCGTCAACGCCTGCTTCCTCTATCGTCGCGCCGTCCAGCAGCAGCTCGGCGGCTATGATCCGGCGTGGACGTTGGTCGAGGACTGGGATTTCTGGCTGCGCGCGAGCATCGGCTTCCGCCTCGCGCCGCTCCACCGCGACCTCTACCGCTACCGGCGCCACGCGGCTTCGCTCACGTCCACGCGCGCCGCGGAGATCGCCCGGGCGCGGATCCGCCTGATGGAGACGCGGACGCCCGAGCTGCCTTGGCTCGGCTCGAAAGGTCGGTGCGAGACGTATCTGAAGATGGCGCGGTCCAGCGCCGAGATCGGCGACCCCGAGGCCGAGCGACGCTTCCATGCCGAAGCCCGCAAGCACGCTTGGGCCAAGGCGACCGGGACCATCGCGCTCCGGCGCCTCCTCGGCCACGAACGCGCCGGAGCGCTCGCCCGGACATTGCGGAGACTCGCCGGCCGTTGATGGAGGCGCCGCGCGACTGCGCCTACGCCGCATCCAGCTCCACCCACACCTTCCCGTCGCGGACGACGGCCGGATACGTCTTCACCGGTTTGTCGGGGCGCACGTCGCACGCTCCGGTCGTCACATCGAAGCCCCATCCGTGCAGCGGGCAATGCAGCACGCAGCCGTCCAGGAAGCCCTCGCCCAGCGAGCTGCCGCGGTGCGGGCAGGCGTCGTCGATCGCGTGGAAGCGTCCGTCGACGTTGACCAGCGTCAGGCGGCGGCCGCGGACCTCCACGGTCCGGGCTTTGCCGGGCGCGAGGCTATCGGCTTCGGCGATGTCGTATCCGTTCGGCATGGCGCGAGTCTCCCGGCAAACCCGGCGCAGGCAACCTCAGGATCCGACGGCGTCCGTCCGCGGACCCGGAGCTCGGCGTACCTTCTACTTCGCCGGCGGCGAGGCGGGCTTCGGCGGGAGCAGCGCGAGGAGGTCCTGCTGCTTGAGGTACCACTCGCGGAGAGGACGCGAGAGCATCGAGTCCTTGAAATCCTTGAAGTTCGCGATGTTCAGCGAGCCGTCGACCTCGTCCTTGAGCTGCTTGTTGAGGTCGCCTTTGGCGTCGATGGACCAGCCGCGGAAGGATCCGGTCTTGTCGTTGAGCATCTTGGCGGCGGCCAGACGCGTGTCGTGGTCGTACTTGAAGTCCACGACCTCCACGATGCTCTTGTCGACCTTGCCCTTCAGGTGCTTCGTGTCGTCCTTCGCGGTCAGGACCAGCTTCGCCATGTCGACGATCCGCTGTTCGAGCTTGGCCGTGGAATCGCCGTCTTCGAGCATCTCGTTCGCGGCGGGACCGAGGTCGCGACCGGCGTTCTCCAACCGTCGGGCGACCTGCTTGACCAGCTCGGACTCGAACTCGGCGAAGAACCGTTCACCGCGCTTCAGGACGACTTCCTTCTCGGCGGGCGTGAAGGAATAGCGCTTCTCATCGAGGCCGACGAAGTTCGTGTAGGCGGGCGCGTCGAGCAGCTTCTTGAGGCGAGCCTGGAGATCGGCGGCGGCGACCTTGCCGGTGGCGGCGACCCCCTTGGGTTCGTCCTTGAGCTCCAGTTTCCATTCGAACGGAAGGAAGCTGAACAACGCGCGGTCCACGCCGCCGAGCTTCTCGAGCTGGGCGTTGAGGTCCTTCCAATGGGCCTTGGCGCGGTCCTTCTCGTTCAGCTCGCCGATGAACTCGAACTGGTTCTCGACCCGGAGCGACCGGGTGCCGGCGCGGAACCACGAGAGCATGTCGGTGAAGAGCGTCGCGACCTGCTCGGCGTTGCGGGCGGGGTGGAGATTGACCTCCGCGACGGGCGTGCCGTCGCGCGGATCGCGCGGGGCCTTCGCGGCGATGAAGGTCTCGACCAGCGAGTTGGGCAGGAGACGGATCTCGTCGCCGAGCCGGGCGTAGGCGCCGACCACGGGCTCGACGCCCTCGTCGAAGCGCTGGAGATCCCCGTAGGTGGCGACCAGTTCGTCGGAACCGAAGAGCATCTTCTGGTCGCGCGGCCCGGTCTCGCCGAGATAGCCCCAGCGGATGGCCGCGCGGTCGTGGGGCAGCGCCTCCGTCTGCGTGCGGATGAACCAGCCGACCTGCACGGCGGAGCGGAAGACGGTGTACTCCATGATGGAGGACGACGCGTAGCGGTTGGTGTAGGCGGAGAGCGTGTTCGTGCCGGTGATGTAGGCCTTGAACCAGTCATCGATGTCCTGGCGTCCCATCGTGGCGGCGAGGCTGCCGGCGAAATTGTGCCGCAGGCCGAGCACGTGGCCCACCTCGTGGGCGACGACCTCGCGCACGTAGTCCTGCGAGGCGCGCAGCGTGGCCTCGTCGGTCAACGTCTCGTTGGCCAGGAGGTCCTCGAGACCTTGCGCGTATTGTTGTGCGAACTCGGCGGTGCCGATGTGGCAGAGGCCGTTGGCGGTCATCCACGGGAAACCTTGCGCGGCCTCCCCGCCGGTCCGGGCGACGACGCCCTTCTTGTCGGCGACGATGTCGCGCATCGAGCGGAGCAGCGCGCGGGCGCGGGCGCGTCCGCTGAGCGCGAAGACGCTGGTCATGTACGCCTGCCCGTGCTGCGACTGGCCGTTGCGCGGGTCGACGAGGATGTCGGCGTAGGCGAAGCCCGCGTTGTCCCACGGCACCCATTGCACGATGTTGTAGCGCGAATCGGGCGCGGTGACGCCGGCGGGTGCCTTCTCGGCGCGGACGATGTTGGTCCCGAACGCGCGGTTCCAGTAGAGGATGCCGTCCTTCACCGCCTGCACGTAGGCCTCGGGCGTGTTGGCGCTGTAGTGGAAGACGATCGGCTTCGTCATGTCGAAGCGCGCCATCAAGGGCGAGGGGCGCCCGGTCGTCTCCTGGAGCCGGGCCTGGGTCTCGAAGAAGCGGGCATAGCGGAGGTCGGACCCGATGGCCTCGCGGCCCTGGTAGCCGCCGGCGAAGTACGGCGTGAAGAAGTAGCGCACCTCGAACTGCTGCTCGACGTTCGCCGCCGACTGACGGTCGCGGACCTGCACGCTCTGGCGGATGACGATCTGGTCGTCCGCCTTCTCCGCCAGGAACACCCGGGATTGCGGGATCTCCAGCGATTCATCGCGCGCCGCGGAGTTGAAGGCGCGGCCGCCGCCGTACCAGATCTCGGTGTAGAGCCGGCGCATGCCGCGGTTGAAGTCGATCACCAAGCGCTGGGCGTCCTGCTCCACGATCGGGAAGGTGGTCAACAACCGGCGCGCGGGCAGATCGCGGGTGACGACCAGTCCGTCGGTCGATTCATAGAGATCCACCCCGTCGTGGTACGCCTCGAACTTCACGATCTTGCCGGAGAGCCCGGTCGACGTGGCTGCCAGCGTCTGCGGGATGCGCGACGCGGACATCAGGTGCTCCTTGCCCAAGGCGGAGCGCGGGATGACCAGCGTGTTGTTCGTGCCGATGGAGATCTCCAGCGCCGGGCGCTTGGCGGCCTGCGCCCGCGCCGCCGGAGCGGCGAGCGAAAGGAGAAGGGCCGAGGAGAGGAGCAGAGCGGTCGTGCGCGAGACGGCTCGGCCGGCCAAGGAGCGGGATACAGTCATGGGATGCATTCGGTTTCCACCCAATCAAGCCGGCCCCGTTGCTTCTGGCAACGCCCGACGTCGGCGGGGCGCCCCGCACCCTCGACCGCGCATCACGGGATCACCGGCTGCACCCAGGCGGCCTCGGTCTCACCTTTCACGTAGGGGTTCGCCTTCATCTGCGACGACGTGACCTTGGCGCGGACGTAGAGCTCGTCGCCCTTCATCTCATAGGTCGCCACGGGACCGTGCACCTCCGCGAACACCTCGCCGACGCCGGCATCGTAGCGCTCGGTGGCGCGGATCTTCTCGCCGACCGCGTTGCGCACGGGCTCGCTCACCGCCTTGAACCCTCGGCGCGTGCCGATGAACTGCGTGCGGTAGCTGACGCCCGGTCTCGCGGCGATGCGGAGGGTCACGCGCCGGCCGTCGCGGCGCTGGTCCTCCAGCTCGACGCCGGAAGTGGCGTAGAAATCCCCGCGCTCCAGCGATGCGACGAGCGATTCCGCGGAGAGCGTCCGGGCGCGGACCCTCAGCCAACCGCGGCCGGGATTGCTGAGGGCACCGCCTTCGGCGTGGTAGTTGTGCGAATCGTCCACCGCGAAGCCGAACATCGGAGGCAGGCCGAGCACGCCCAGCCGCCAGGTCAGCACGATGTCCCAGACGCGCTCCATGCCGGCACGGGTGGCGTCGCCCTCGTTGTGGACCGACGGATGCCCGTTGTAGACCTCGAAGAAGCGTTCGCCGACCACGCGCATGAGGTCCTCGGCGGTGATGCCCCAGCCGAAGTTCGGATGGTTGATGTGGGGGAACATCGGCTGCCCGGTGCGACCGCGCTGCTTGAGGACGGCGTCCACCGTGCCCTGCATCACATCGAGCACGTTGCTGCCGCCGCGGCCCGGGACGAGCTCGCGGAGGTTGGTGGCGTTGATGTGGACCGGAAAGGCGAGATGGCCGCTGGTGATCTCCTCGGACGGCACCATGAGGAAGCGCCCGGGCTCGTCGAGCAGCGGTGCGAACTCGGAGTACGGCTGGAGACGGACCTGGTTCGTGCCGAGCCAGGTCCGTTCCTCGACGCGGTCCGGACCGAACTTCGCGCGGTACCTGGACAAAGCCGCGCCTCCGCCCTTGTTGGCCGTGACCGTGAGCCACCGCTGGCCCTGTTGCTGGAGGTTGTGGTCGGAGAGCCCGAGGAAGTGGTAGCCATGGTCTTTGTACCAAGCGGCGACCATCTCGGGATAATCATCGCCGTCGCTCCACAACGTATGGGTGTGGAGGTTGCCCTTCCACCAGCGCGTCCCGGATGCCTCCGACCACACGGCGCCGCGCGGCAGGCTGCCGGTGACCTGGGCGAGACGGTCGAAGAACGCGCGTTTCCGGTCGCTGCCGATGGCCCCATCGACAGGGACGCTCTGGAACCCTTCCGCGAATCCTTCGCCTTTCATCCGGTGACCGAGACAACCCCAACCCGCGCGCTCGGTGAGGGCGGCGGTGAAGTGGTCGAGCGGCCGGTCCGATCCAATGGGGTCGTCCGCGTTGAAGAGCACCGGTTTCGTTTTGTAGCCGGGAAGCGCCCGGGTCCGACGGATCCTATCGGCGATCTTCCGCGGGTCGTCGCCACCGATGCCATGGAGCAGCAGAAAATCCGCGTTCTTCACCACGTTCGTCGTCGGAAGCGTCCCGCCGCTGAAGCTCGTGCCGGCGAGGAGGCGCCGTCCGCCCGGCTTCGCCTTCTGCACGCGGGCGATGAGCTCGTGCACGCGGTCCGGCCGCAGCACCGCATGGTGGAAGCGGACGTCGCTTTCGTCATCGATCTCGATGAGGACATGGCGATAGGCCTTCTCGGCGAGCCAAGCGGTCGTGTTGTCCACGGCCGCGAGCACGGCGGCCTCGTCCGCCAAGCGTTTGTCCTGGCCGGAATGGAACAGCCCGAGGATCACCACCATCCCGAGATCATCCGCGCGGTCGAGGATGCGTCCCAGCCGTCCCAGGTAGGCCGGATCGAGCGAACCGTCGGCGGCGAAAGCCGGATCGTGCCGCGGTGGTTCCTTCGAGTGGCCCTCGGGCGGACCGCCCTGGAGGTTGAGCGTGAAGGCGAGCAGACCGTGGCTCTTCCAAGACGGCATCGCGGCGATGAACTCCGTCGTGTCGCGGTCGGCGTCCGACTTGCCGGTGTCCGGATATGCCCGTGGACCTGCGGTCGCGGGATCCCGGTCGTCAAAGGTCTCTTGGACCCGGCGTGCGTTCATCAGCAGGCCCTGGACTTTGTGCCCCTGCCAGAACTGGCCCGCGTAGGTCGGCGTGCCGTTGATGAGGAATTCCTCCCCGGAGATGGACACGACGGTCTGTCCGGCGCGCGCCACGAGCACGAGGCCGGCCGCGGACAACAGGAGGAGGCGGAGAAACGGGATCACCCGGCGAAGATACCCGCGCCGCCGGGAGCGTCACGGCGCAACCGGCCGGTATTTCGGCTTCCACGGCACACGCTCCGGGCGCAAGGTCCGATGGATTGTCCTGCCCTGGTCTCCCATGAAACCGACCTCGCTCCGCACCCCGATCCTGCGCTTGGAACAACGGGCCTTCACGCTCATCGAGCTGCTCGTGGTCATCGCCATCATCGCCATCCTGGCAGGGATGCTCCTGCCCTCGCTCGGCCGCGCGAAGATGAAGGCGAAGTCGATGACATGCCTGAACAACCTGCACCAGATGGGCCTCTCGCTGGTCTTCTACGCGGGCGACAACCGCGGCTACTTCCCCGAGCGCCGCAGCGACAAGCGGTGGCCGACCCAGCTGCGCCCCGGCTTCCGCGTGCTCTCGACGCTCCAGTGCAGCGAGGACCGGCGGCGGCCCACCGCAGCGCAGGCCGCGACGGCCGAGAAGGACCCGGATTCCGCGATGATCAGCTACATCTTCAACGGGTGGAACGACTACTTCCGCGAATCGCTGAAGATCTCGGATGTGGGCGCGATGCTAGGGAAATCGATCCCCGAGAGCGCGATCCCGTCGCCGACGCTCACGATCGTCTTCGGCGAGAAGCTGACCAATTCGGACAACTTCTACATGGATTTCCTCGAGAACGGCGGCAACGAGGTGACGGAACTGGTCCGCAACCGCCACATGAGCAGCGGGCCGAAGGCCAAGGACGGCGCCTCGAACTACACCTTCGCCGACGGCCACGCGGAGTCCATCCGCTACCGCGGAGTGCTCTATCCGCTCAACCTTTGGGCGGTGACCGACCTCTTCCGCACGAACCGGGCGATGTCCAACTGACCGGGCGGCCGGCGGGAGGATGAGGACGAGGAGGACGGCGCAACCGGGCACCGGGAACTTCGGTGGCATGCACCGCCCTTCCCGGGGGGGCGTGCGCCGCGGGCCGAAGACGGCGGACCGCCCTGGCGCGCGATGCATGCGCCGACTTCGCCGGTCCCTCCCGTGGACCTCGAGAGCTACGTGCCGGCGGCCATCACGGTGGTGCGGCGTTCGAGCGGCTGGCCGGGGATGTTCCTCCAGGAGCGCCGTGGTGATTCTGGCGCGGTCAACTATCCGGCCGGCATCCGCCAATACGTCGTCCATCCCTGGCTCACGCCGCTGGCCGGCGAGATCATCGCCGCGGGCGCCACCCACCGGGACCAACGAATCCATGGCGTCAAGATCTGCTCATCATTTCTTGGCCGATGATGAACATCGGTCATTGAAAGCCGTTGCCTCGGACGCGCTGGCTTTGGCAGCGTCCGCTTTGTTCCACGCAGTCAAGACACCCCGCGGATGAAGAAAATCGAAGCCATCATCAAGCCTTTCAAGATCGAGGACGTGAAAGACGCCCTCCGCGAACTCGGGATCCAAGGCATGACCTTGGCCGAGGTGAAAGGCTTCGGCCGGCAGAAGGGCCACACCGAGATCTATCGCGGCTCCGAGTACACGGTCGATTTCCTGCCCAAAGTGAAACTGGAGATCATCGTGCCCGACGAACGGGTCGCCGAGGTCGTGGCGGCCATCGTCAAAGGGGCGCGGACCGGCAAGATCGGCGATGGCAAGATCTTCGTCTCCGCCGTCGAAGAAGTCATCCGTATCCGCACCGAAGAACGCGGCGACGCCGCGGTCTGACCCCACCTTTCTCTCCATGCGATCCCTCCTCCGTCTCCTGCTGGGTTGGTCTGCCGCTTCGATGATGACGGCGAGCGCCCTGTTCGCCGCCGACCCGACCGTCGAACAGCGCCTCGCCGACCTCGAGGCCTACGTCAAGAACAGCGGCCCCGGCCTGACCGCCCTCAAAGGCGTCCCCGGACCAGGACACAACGCCTGGCTCATGGTCAGCGCCGGGATGGTGCTGTTCATGACCCTGCCGGGGCTCGCGCTCTTCTACGGTGGATTGGTGCGGAGGAAGAACGTGCTCTCCGTGCTGGCGCAATGCCTCGGCCTCGCCGGATTGGTCACGGTGCTGTGGTGGGTGTGCGGCTATTCGCTGTCGTTCTCCAAAGGGTCGCCGTTCCTGGGCGGGCTGGGCTGGAGCTTCCTCCACGGCGTCACCGCCGAGCCGAACCCGGATTACGGTCCATGGGTGTCGCACAACATCTACGCGATGTACCAACTGATGTTCGCCATCATCACGCCGGCGCTGATCGTCGGCGCGATCGCGGAACGCATGCGGTTCAAGGCGCTGATGGTCTTCTGCGTCGCCTGGATGTTCATCGTCTACTTCCCCACGGCGCACATGCTCTGGGCCTCCGACGGCTGGATGAACGGCCTGGGCAACGCCGACGCCAAGATCAAGGCGATCGATTTCGCGGGCGGCATCGTGGTGCATATGACGTCCGGATGGAGCGCTCTCGTGCTCTGCCTCCTGCTCGGGCCGCGCAAGGGTTTCGGACGCGAGCCCTTCGTGCCTCACAGCATGGTGCTCTGCCTCGTGGGCACCGGGATGCTCTGGTTCGGCTGGTACGGGTTCAACGCCGGCAGCGCGCTCGCGGCGGACGCCATCGCGTCCAACGCTTTCGTCGCGACGACGCTCAGCGCGGGCGTCGGCCTGTGCGTCTGGGCGTTCCTCGAACAGGTCGTGCGCGGCAAGCCGAGCATCCTCGGCATGTGCTCAGGCGCGGTCGCCGGCTTGGCGACGATCACGCCGGCCAGCGGCTTCGTGACCGCGGACGGCGCGGTCGCCATCGGCTTGGGCGCCGGCGTCGCCACCTTCTACGCCTGCGGCAAGCTCAAGAGCTGGCTCAAGTACGACGATTCGCTCGACACCTTCGGCGTCCATGCGGTCGGCGGCACGCTGGGCACCTTGCTCGCCGGTGTTCTCGCGTCGCCGGCAGCCAACCCGAACCTCGCCGGCGACCGGCTCAAGGGCATCGTGGGACACACGCTCTGGCTCGAACAGATCAAGGCCGGCGGCCTCGTGCTGGTGCTTTCCGTCGTCGCGACGGTGGTGCTCTACCGGGTCATCGACCGCACCATCGGATGCCGCGTCGCCGAAGAGGTCGAGAACCAGGGTCTCGACCTCGCGGAACACGGCGAAGAAGGCTACACGCATTGACCAGGGCGGTCCCGGTCCGGATCCGGATCTGGATCTAGATCGGGTGTCCGGCACGACGGGTTCACTTCCCGACCGCCTGCACGGGCAACGAGGCCGGCGTCAGGAAGACCTCCAGCACCGGAGGGATGGCCTTCCGCACCTGCGACAGAGCGACACGTCCGGCCTTGGCACGGGCGATCGGAGGCATCTTCCACCTCGCCGCCGCCCAAGCCCGCACCAGCCGGGTCTGGCGCAAGGCGATGGTGGCCGCGGTGCCGTCCTCGCCCTCGTAGGCGATCCGCACCGGCAACGGTTCGCCGTCGCGCAGCCAGAGGGTCAGCGTGAACACAGGGACCCGGAGCGCGGCCTTCGCTTGCGCCAGCGGTCGGGCCCGGACGACCCGGCATCGCACGCCTTCGACCACCTGGTCCGGCAAGTCGTCGACCTGGCAGACGTAGGGCAGCAGCGCGAGTTGCTGGGCGGACAACGGGATCTGGACCGGCGCAAGACGGACGATCCCGGCATCCGCACGGGTGGCGTTGTGTTTCACGCCGGGGGCCCCGATCAGCGCAGGCCCCTTGCCCGGCCGGCAGGACCAGATCTCTTGCCCGTCACGTCCTGCCCAGACGTCGTCCTTCCCGAGCTTCACCGCCAATTGCAGCCGGTCCGGCGCCTGGAACGCCACCGAGACAGGACGACCGACCCGGTCCGCATCCCACCCTCGGGCGGAAACGACCTCCACCACCGTCATGAGCGTCCGCGGCGGACCGGCCTTGACCTCGAACAATTCCGCGACCTGGGACAACACGTCGGCGAAGGCCTGGCGGGCCGGGTCCGCCGCCACGCAACGGTGGACCAGCGCCCACGAGAGCACGGAGGCGAGCAGGATGCGGGAAAGGAGCTTCATAGGGCCGGAGGCGGGACAGCTTAGAGCACGGGACGCCCACGGGATCCAAACAGACCACCGAAACGCCCCTGGCAACAGGCGCTTCTCGGGCAGGCCCTATCGCGGAAAAAACCCGTTCCAAACTTCCCGCGGCTTCCTTACGTTTCCCGCTCGTCCGGCCTCGTGCCGGGATGAACCTAGAATCTGAAAACGCTATGCCATTGACCCACACCAACGATCTGTTCGCGAAAGCGCTCAAAGGCAAGTACGCCCTTGGCGCGTTCAATGTGAACAATATGGAGCTGCTCCAGGCCATCATCGAGGCCTGCGAGGAGGAGAAGGCGCCCGTGATGCTCCAGATCTCCAAAGGAGCCCGCGACTACGCCCATCCGGTCTACCTCAAGAAGCTCATCGAGGCGGCGGTCAGCCTCTCGACCATCCCCATCGCGGTCCATCTCGACCACGGCGACAGCTTCGAGCTGTGCAAGCAGTGCATCGACGAGGGCTTCACCAGCGTGATGATCGACGCGTCGCACGATCCGTTCGAGAAGAACGTCGAGATCTGCCGCAAGGTCGTGGATTATGCCCACAAGCATAACTGCGTCGTCGAAGGCGAGCTCGGGATGCTCGTCGGCGCGCAGCACGACGACGGCGAGGAAGGCGGCAGCTACTCCAAGGGCGGCGCCTACACCCACCCCGACGAGGCCGTCGAGTTCGTCCGCCAGTCGGGCGTCGACTCCCTCGCGGTCGCCATCGGCAACAGCCATGGCGCCTACAAGTTCAAGGGCGAGCAGCACCTCGACCTCGAGCGCCTCAAGGCCATCAAGAAGGCCCTCATGGATGCCGGCATGGGCGATTACCCGCTGGTCCTCCACGGTGCCTCCTCGGTGCCCAAGGAACTGGCCCAAGAGATCAACAAGTACGGCGGCGCGATGGGCGAAGAAACCGCCGGCGTGTCCGAGGCGGACATCGAGGTCGCTCGCCGCGTGGGTTGCACCAAGGTCAACATCGACACCGACCTCCGGTTGGCGATGACCGCTGCGATCCGCAAGGTCCTGTTCGAGAAACCGAGCGAATTCGATCCCCGCAAGTACCTGGCCCCGGCCCGCGCCAAGGTCAAGGAACTCGTCCGCCACAAGCTCAGGAACGTGCTCTGCTGCGCCGGCCACGCCTTCGATTGAGAGCCGGCCGGTCCTCCGGCGGCTTTCGCCGGAACCTCCGCGGGACGGATGCCATCGGCGTCCGTCCCGTTTTCTTTTCCAAGGCAAGGGCCGAGAGCCCGGATCCAGCGCATCGGGCCGGTCCGCGGCTTCTTCAGCGGACGAGCCGCAGGTCGGCGACGCACTCGACGTGCTGGGTCTGCGGGAACATGTCGAACGGCAGCACATCGGCGACCCGGTACCGGTCGTCCGCGCAGAGCAGTTTCAGGTCGCGCGCCAAGGTGGCCGGATGGCAGCTCACATAGAGGATCTGCGCCGGCCCGGTCTCACGGAGCACGTGGAGGCTCGGCGGCCGGCAACCGACCCGCGGCGGATCGAGCAGCACCGCGGTCTTCGCCGGATCCCGCTTCGCCAGCAGCGACGGCAGCAGCGCATCGGTGTCGCCCGCGACGTATTCGCCGTTGGTGATTCCGCGGTCCTGCTGGTTCTGCCGCGCCGCGCGGATGGCCGGCACATCGAGTTCGACGCCGAGGAAGGAATCCACCGACGCCGCGAGGGAGAGGCTGAAGAAGCCGACCCCGCAATACGCGTCGATGAGGTGCCGGCTGCCGGCGTCGGCCAAGCGGGCGCGCACGCCGTCGACCAACGCCGGCAGCAGGAAGAAATTGTTCTGGAAGAAGCTGTGCTCCGGCACGACCCAGCCTTCGGGAGGGATGCGCAGGAGCGTCTTGAGCCCGCCCTTCGGCGGCGGGTTCTTGCGCCAAGCGGTGATGGCTTGGTTGATCCCGGGCTCGGCGATGGCGCAGGACTCGATGTCGCAGACGAGACCGCAATCGGCGCGGATGAAGCCGAGGTTCAGCTTCTGCGCGGGCTTGTTCCACTGGCTGCGCACGAGGACGCGGTTGCGATAACCGTACGGCGCGGGGCATGGGACGACCGGCCGCACCACCGCGGCGTCGAACCCGCCGACGCGCTGGAAGAGGTCGGTGATCTGTTTCTGCTTCCAGAGGACCTGCGCGGCGTAGTTGAGATGCTGGTACTGGCATCCGCCACATTCGCCGAAGTAGGCGCACCCCGGTTCGACCCGGTCCGGCGAGGTCGTGACCAAGCGGACCATCTCGCCCCGGGCGAAGTTCTTCTTCACCTCGGTGAGCTTCACCTCCACCCGCTCGCCGGGACAGACGAACGGAACGAACACGACGAACTCGCCGGCGCGCCCGACGCCTTCGCCGCCGAACGCGAGATCATGGATGTCGAGCGTGACGCGGTCGCCGACGCGCGGGGCGGCAGCGGACGGCTCAGGACGATCGGCGGACGACAGGACGGGCTCGGGGCTGGGATGTGCGGACATAGGAAACCCGCGGCAGCGCGGGCGGATTCGGGGCGGACGCTATCGTCGGACGGACACGGTGGCAACGTCGGGGCGTGCGTGACGGAGGAAGTCTCGGACGGGCGGCAGCCCGTCCCTACCGATGTGGGTAGGGTCCGCGCTGCCGCGCGGCCCACTTGTCTCCGACCCGGCCGTCCCAGGATGGCCGGGGCTTCAGGATGCGGTTTTAGCCGGCCTGATATTTTGCTCGTCGGACATGGACCGAGCCTCGCAAAATCCAAGTTGGACAGCCAGTTGCCGACAGCCTCGCGCTTGAAGGTCAGGTCGAACTTGCGGCGGGTTTTGGGAGGGGATTCTTTGATGGGCTTCATGGTACTCGATCTCCCTTCCTCACCGTCCGAGAAATCGAAGCAACCTCAGGCGAGGCCACATCGAGCATCACTCACAAAACAAACAACACACCAATATGAGCAAACAAGAACTACGTGACCATTCCGGTCGTCTCATCGGCAACATCACGATACAGAGCAGCGGCAAGCACGAAGGCCGTGATGCGTCTGGACGTTTGAAGGGCACATATGACCCGAAAAATAACGAGACAAGAGATTCGAGTGGGCGGCTCGTCGGCAAGGGCGATATGCTGTCATCACTCATCACGTCGAGCATTAACTAGGCTGTGGCCTAACCATGCGCTGCAGCGTGCCCGGCCATAACGTCCAGGTTGCAATCGAGCGCCCTCGTGGGCCGGCTTGCTGAGCTTGGGTCGTTAGCTGGCCGCGATTTCCTGGGCGCCCGCGTTGGCCTACGCGGTGTGGCGCGTCGAGGAGTTCGAGGTCCCGCTGGCAAGCGTGTGACGCTCTTGGTTTCTCATGATTGAATCCAAGCCCCGATACGCCTGACCGGCACTGCAACCGCCGGTCCTGGGCCGGAAGTTGGGCTTTGAAGCCGGTGCCCGAACCTCTAACTTACTGCCCATGGGCAAAGTCACCGTGAACATCAAGCTGACGAACTGGGACGATGTGCGCCGGCTCGCCGATGGCACGAGCGCGAATCCAGGCCGGGCGCACACCGCCGAGGCGCTCGTGGACACCGGGGCCACGGGTTTCTACCTAAAGCAGTCGCTCATCGATCAGTTGGGTTTGGCCAAGGTCGGGGAGAAGCGCGGCTTGACGATGTCGAACCGTTGGGAGACCCGGGCATTCTACAGCCCGGTGGAACTGGAGATCCAAGGTCGCACGGCGCTGGTGCAACCGGTCGCGCTGCCTGATGAGTTGCCGAACATCGTCGGCCAAGTGCCCTTGGAGCTGATGGATTGGGTCATCGACATGCAGGGCCGGAAACTGATCGGCAACCCGGCCCACGGCGGCGAACAGATGTGGGAGGAGTCCGGCCTGCTGCGAGGTTGAGCTGGCCCGTGATTTCCTGAGGCCCGGCGTTGAAACCCCCGGCGGTGGCCCCTAGACTTCGCGCATGGTTCCCGCCCGGTATGCCCATGCGCTGCGCCTCGCCTTGCGCGGGCTGAGCTTCGTCGTCTCCGTCAGCGCCGCGCTCGCGGCGACGTCCGCGCCGCCGCCGGTCGATTTCAACCGCGACATCCGGCCGATCTTATCGGACCGCTGCTACGCCTGCCACGGTCCCGACGAGAACAAGCGCAAGGGCGGCCTCCGACTCGACAAGCAGGCCGACGCCTTCAAGGAGCTCAAGTCCGGCAAACACGCGCTCATCGCGGGCGACACGACCAAGAGCACGCTGGTCGAGCGCATCCTCACCGCCGACACCGAGGAGGTCATGCCGCCGCCGAAGACCGGCAAGCCGCTGACCAAGGTGCAGGTCGAGCTGCTCCAGCGGTGGGTCCAGGAAGGCGCGAAGTGGAAGGAGCACTGGTCGTTCCTCCCGCCGGAGCGCGCCGCCTTGCCCGAGGTGAAGGACCCGCGTTGGGCCGGCAACCCGGTCGACCGGTTCGTGCTCGACCGGCTTTCCAAGGAAGGCATCCAGCCGGACGCCGAAGCGGACAAGGCCACGCTCATCCGACGCGCGCGGTTCGACCTCACCGGGCTTCCGCCGACAATCGAGGAGGTCGACGCCTTCTTGGCCGACAAATCGCCCGAGGCCTACGAGAAGCTGGTGGACCGGCTCATGGAGCTGCCGCAATACGGCGAGCGGATGACGGCGAACTGGCTGGATCTCGCGCGCTTCGCCGACACGAGCGGCTACCACTTCGACGGCGTGCGCTTCATGTGGCTCTGGCGCGACTGGGCGATCAAGGCCTTCAACGACGACAAGCCCTACGACCAGTTCACCATCGAGCAGCTCGCGGGCGACCTGTTGCCGGACGCGACGCCGGAGCAGCGCATCGCCACGGGGTTCGTCCGCAACAACATGACGAACGACGAGGGCGGCGCGGACCCCGACGAGTACCTCAACAAATATGTCGTCGACCGCGTGAACACGGTCGGCGCGGTGTGGCTGGGGCTCACGGTGGGCTGCACCGAGTGCCACGACCACAAGTACGACCCGATGACGACGAAAGAGTTCTACCGGCTCTACGCGTTCTTCCACAACGTGCCGGAGAAGGGCCTCGACCGCATCCGCTCCGACAACCCGCCACCGCGTCTCCCGGTGCCCACGCCGGAGCAGGCGCGCCAGTTCGTCGAGGACGAGTTCCGCCTGAAGGACGCCGAGAAGACGCTGCAGGACCGCGTCAACGAGCTCGGCGAGACGCAGGAAAAATGGGAGCGGGAGTTGGTCGCGAAGCCGCCCGCCAAGGTCGACCCGGCCGCCCTGGTCGCGCTGCTGCCGTTCGACGGCACGCTGGACACCATGACCAACGCACCGGCCGCCGACACGGGCGGCACCGGCTCCTCGACGTCCGGTTCGGCGCGCTTGGTGAGGACCGGTCCGGCGGAGTTCGCCGACGGCCGCATCGGCAAGGCGCTCAAGCTCGACGGCAAATCGCACGTCGACCTCGGGCAGAAGGTCTCCTTCGAACGCACCAACGCGTTCACCTTCAGCGCTTGGCTGAAGATCCAGGGCAACGGCGCGGTGTTCAGCAAGCAGGAGAAGGCGCCCGGCTACCGCGGTTTCGACCTGCTCATCGCCGATGGACGCCCGCAGGTGCATCTCATCCACGCGTGGCCGGACGACGCCCTGAAGGTGCGGACGAAGGAGCAGTTCCCGCAGGGCCAGTGGCTGCACGTCGCCGCCACCTACGACGGTTCGGGCAAGGCCGCCGGCCTCAAGCTCTACGTGAACGGCAAGGCCAAGGACACGGAGACCGAGAAGGACCAGCTGAAGGGCGACATCGCCACGGCCGGGCCCTTGCGGGTCGGCGCGCGGAACGGCGAGCTGGAATTCACCGGACAGGTGGACGACCTGCGCTTCTATTCGCGTCCGTTGTCGGCCGAGGACATCCGGCTCCTCGTGCTCGACGGTTATCTGCCGACCATCGCGAAGTCGCGCGGCACCCGGACCGACGAGGAGCGCGGCGACCTGTCGCGCTTCTACAAGGAGACCTACGCCACCGATTATCTGAGGTCCGACGCCGCGCTCGCGAAGGCGCGGCGCCAGAAAGAGTCGCTCTATGCCGCGATCCCGACCTCGCTGGTCATGGAAGAGATGGATCCGCCCCGGGACACCTTCGTGCTGGTGCGCGGCGATTTCCGGACCCAGGGCGAGCAGGTCACCGCCGGGACGCCGGCCTTCCTCCCACCGTTGGCCGGCGGTCCGACCAACCGTCTCGCGCTGGCGCGCTGGCTGGTCTCGAAGGACAACCCGCTGATGGCCCGCGTCACGGTGAACCGCTACTGGGCGATGTTCTTCGGCACCGGTCTGGTGAAGACGGCGAACGACTTCGGCTCCCAAGGCGAATGGCCGAGCCATCCCGAGCTGCTCGATTGGCTGGCCGTGCGGTTCCGCGACGGTGATCCCGACGGACCTCGCGCGGTCAAGCCGTGGGACCTGAAGGCCTTGGTCCGGATCATCGTGACCAGCTCCGCCTACCGGCAATCCGCGGCCGTCACCCGCGAGAAGCTGGAACGCGACCCTTACAACCGGCTCATCAGCCGCGGACCGCGGGTGAGGCTCGACGCGGAGTTCATCCGCGACAACGCCCTTGCCGTGTCCGGCCTGCTCAACCCGAAGATCGGCGGCCCGAGCGTGAAGCCCTACCAGCCGCCCGGGTTGTGGGACGGCACCGATTCAGCCTTCACCCAGGACCACGGCGACGCGCTCTACCGGCGCGGCATGTACGTGTTCTGGCGGCGCTCGGCGCATCATCCGGCGATGGCGACCTTCGACGCGCCGAACCGCGAGGTCTGCACTTTCCTCCGCCAGCGCACGCAGACGCCGCTGCAATCGCTCGTGCTGATGAACGACCCGGCATTCGTCGAAGCCGCGCGCGGTCTGGCCCAACGGGTCACCGGCGAAGAGCCGTCCGACACCGGGCGCCGTCTGGTCCGTGCCTTCCGGCACACGCTGGGTCGTCCGCCGCAGCCCGAGGAGATCGGCCTGCTCCAGAAGACCTACGACCGCCAGCTCGCCACCTTCCGGGCCGACCCGAAGGCCGCCGAGGCCCTGCTCAAGGTCGGCGAATCGAAGGTCCCCGAGAAGGCCGACATGCCCGAGCTCGCGGCGATGACCGCCGTCGCCAACGTGCTGCTGAACCTCAACGAGACCATCACCCGGTGAGCCGATGATTCTGGCTAGACTAGCTAGATTGAGCGAGAGAGATTCCGATCCATGAAGAACGTCTGGCAACTTCAAGAGGCCAAGAACCAGTTCAGCCTCGTCGTGGACAACGCCTTGACCCAGGGGCCGCAGACCGTCACCCGCCATGGTGAACCGACCGTCATGGTCGTCTCGATGGCGGAGTTCAAGAAGGCCAGGCGGCGGAAGAAGAGCATCCTAGAACTGTTCGAGCCGATCCGCGGACTGGAGCTGGATGTGACCCGCGACCGTAGCCTGCCCCGTGACGTCGAGTTATGAGCTGGCTGGTGGACACCAACGTCGTCTCCGAGCTGAGCCGGAAAAAGCCGGACGCCAAGGTCAGCCAGTGGATGCTCGACCATGAGGACGATCTGTTTCTCAGCGTCCTGACGCTGGGCGAACTGGAGAAAGGATTGATGAAGGGTGCTGATGCCACGCGCCGGGCGCGTCTCGAACGTTGGGTCCGGCATGATGTGCCGGGCTGGTTCGAGGGGCGCATCCTGCCCATCGATCAGGAGGTGGCGATCCGTTGGGGGAAGCTCGTCGGCTCCTTGAGGGATCCGGTTCCGGCGATCGACACCTTGCTGGCCGCCACCGCGTTGACCCACCGTCTGACCATCACCACCCGCAACACCGCTGACTTTGCCCGCACCGGCGCCGACCTCTTCAACCCCTGGGACTGACATGGACTTCCGACCCGACCTCGAACGCACGCTCACCCGCCGCACCTTCCTGACCCGCAGCACGACGGGCCTCGGCGGCATCGCCCTCGCAACCCTGCTCAACCCGCGCCTGTTGGGCTCGACCGAGCCGGCGCTGAAGTCGATGGGCGCGCTGAAGACCCTGCACTTCGCACCGAAGGCCAAGCGCGTCATCTACCTGTTCCAATCCGGCGCGCCGTCGCACCTCGACCTCTTCGATCCGAAGACAAAGCTCACCGAGATGACCGGACAGGAGCTGCCTCCGAGCGTCCGCATGGGCCAGCGCATCACCGGCATGACCGCGGGCCAGTCGGTGCTCAAGTGCGTCGGGCCGGCGTTCGACTTCAAGCGCTACGGCAAGGCCGGCACCGAGATGAGCAGCATGCTGCCCCACATCGGCGGCATCGCGGACGACATCGCGCTCGTCCGTTCGATGCACACCGACCCGATCAACCACGACCCGGCGGTCACCTTCTTCGGGACGGGCAACCAGCAGCCGGGCCGCCCGACGATGGGCGCCTGGGTGAGCTACGGTCTCGGCAGCGAGAACGAGAACCTGCCCGCGTTCGTCGTGCTGGTGAGCGGCAGCGGCGGCCAATCATTGCAGGCCCGCTACTGGGGCAACGGCTTC
>Ga0209443_1000927_pt1 | contig 19134 bp, 16 predicted proteins | sample LauGreBMM110DCMD_2_FD_187571 | JGI IMG/M metagenome (GOLD analysis project Ga0209443, IMG submission 187571) | Freshwater lake microbial communities from Lake Michigan, USA - Su13.BD.MM110.DCMD (SPAdes) (version 2) | ecosystem: Environmental > Aquatic > Freshwater > Lake | place: Lake Michigan... | reverse complement strand
GTAACGACGGAACAACTACTCCAACAATAGACATGATAAATGTGCAAATTTATAATTGTGCCAATGTAGGAATTTTAGCAAGAACGGGAAAAATAACGGGAAAAAACGTGGCAATAAATAATTGCGGCCAAGCCAGTTTGGCTTGTACTTACGGTGGAAGTTACGATTTTACGCATTGTACGTTTGCCAATTATTGGAATTCGCCAAGTCAAACAAGTTTGGTGTTAACAAATGAAAATATAAGCAGCACGGTTCAAACTTCATTAACACAAGCCAATTTTAAAAATTGTATATTTTATGGATCTAGTAATTATGGCGTCGCTCTTGAAAAAACAGGAACCATTTTTAACTATAAATTTGATAATTGCTTGATTAAATTTGTTGATTATAACAATCAAATTAGTGCGAATCCTTTGTACCAATTTACTACCAATACAGCAAAATACGTAGGATGCATTTTTGCAACAAATTCAACAGCAAACAATCCAGGATTTAAAAATGTAAGCCTAAATGATTTCCGAATTAATGAAAATTCCATTTGCAGAAACAATGCCAATTTTGCCTATTCATTTCCTTTAGATATTATTGGAACAACCAGGACAAATCCTTCCGATATTGGTGCCTATGAATATTTACCATAAATTTAAAATTTAGAGCGGTTTTTACCGCTCTTTTTTTTTATACTTTAAGAAGAAAGTTTAACTTTGCAATTAGAAACAACTAACACAACTGAAATTACATTCAGTTCAAGCAACTCAACTTTATGATTTTTTTCTTTGGAAACCAAAGCAATACCGTTTTTGCAGTTCAGTCTCAATCTGAAATTTCTACCGAAAACATCCAAAAACTAAACTGGTTATTTGGCGAAACACAACAAATAAACAACAAAACAATTTCAGAAAATTTTATAGGACCACGTGCCGCTATGGTTACACCTTGGAGTACCAATGCGGTTGAAATTACACAAAACATGGGTGTTTCAGGAATTATCAGAATTGAAGAATTTGAAAAAGTAAGTGCTGATTTCAATGATTTTGATCCGATGTTATTTCAAAAATATGCAGCACTACAACAAGATATTTTTACTATAAATATTGCACCCGAACCTATTTTAGAAATTGACGATATTGCGGCTTATAACAAATCAGAAGGTTTAGCGTTGAACCCAGAAGAAGTTGACTATTTAAATAATTTAGCAAAAAAATTAGGGAGAAAATTAACCGATTCTGAAATTTTTGCCTTTTCTCAAGCCAATTCAGAGCATTGCCGTCATAAAATTTTCAACGGCACTTTTATTGTAGATGGTGAAGAAAAACCAACATCGTTATTCAAATTAATTAGAAAAACATCTGAAACCAATCCAAATGAAATCGTTTCGGCATACAAAGATAATGTGGCTTTTGTTAAAGGGCCAAAAGTAACTCAGTTTGCACCCAAAAGCGCAGACAAACCAGATTTTTACGAAGAAAAGGAATTTGTTTCGGTACTTTCATTAAAAGCAGAAACTCATAATTTTCCTACTACTGTTGAACCATTTAATGGTGCAGCAACGGGTTCGGGAGGAGAAATTCGTGACCGTTTAGCAGGCGGACAAGGTTCTTTGCCTTTAGCAGGAACAGCTGTGTATATGACCTCGTATTCTAGATTAAATGAAGAACGCCCTTGGGAAAACGATATGTCGGCACGCCCTTGGTTGTACCAAACGCCAATGGATATTTTAATAAAAGCTTCAAATGGTGCATCCGATTTTGGTAATAAATTTGGACAACCTTTAATTACAGGTTCTATTTTAACTTTTGAACACCAAGAAGAAGCCCGCAAATTAGGTTACGATAAAGTAATCATGCAAGCGGGTGGCATTGGATATGGAAAATTAGACCAAGCCATTAAAAAGAAACCAACTGCAGGTGACAAAATAGTTATTCTGGGTGGTGAAAATTATAGAATTGGAATGGGTGGCGCAGCTGTTTCATCAGCAGATACAGGTGCTTTTGGTTCAGGAATTGAACTAAATGCTATCCAACGTTCCAACCCAGAAATGCAAAAACGTGCCGCCAATGCGATTCGTGCTATGGTAGAAAGCGACAATAATCCTATTGTTTCTATTCACGACCACGGTGCAGGTGGACATTTAAATTGTTTATCGGAATTGGTAGAAGAAACAGGTGGCTTAATAGATTTAGACAAATTACCTGTGGGCGATCCTACGCTTTCTGCAAAAGAAATTATTGGAAACGAATCGCAAGAAAGAATGGGCTTAGTAATCGGTCAGAAAGACATCGCAACCTTACAACGCATTGCAGATAGAGAACGTTCGCCAATGTATGAAGTCGGTGATGTAACCAACGACCATCGATTTACTTTTGAATCAAAATCTACTGGATTGAAACCAATGGATTATGCGTTAGAAGATTTCTTTGGAAGTTCGCCAAAAACCATCATGAACGACAAAACAATTATTAGAAAGTATAGTAATTCGGAATATAAAGCAAGTGAAATTCCAACCTATTTAAATCATGTTTTTCGATTAGAAGCCGTAGCTTGTAAAGATTGGTTAACCAATAAAGTAGATCGTTGCGTAGGCGGAAAAGTAGCCAAACAACAATGTGCAGGTCCGTTACAATTACCTTTAAATAATGTGGGTGTAATGGCTTTAGATTATAAAGGAAAAGAAGGAATTGCCACTTCCATTGGGCACGCACCTATTTCAGCTTTAATTGATCCTGTAGCAGGAAGTAGAAATGCCATTGCAGAATCTTTATCAAATTTAGTTTGGGCACCTTTAAAAGACGGTTTAGAATCGGTTTCTTTATCGGCAAATTGGATGTGGGCTTGTAAAAACGAAGGCGAAGATGCTCGTTTATATGAAGCTGTAAAAGGATGTTCTGATTTTGCTATTGAACTGGGAATCAATATTCCAACTGGAAAAGATTCACTTTCTATGAAACAAAAATATCCAAATGACGAAGTAATTGCACCAGGAACGGTGATTATTTCGGCAGCTGGAAATTGTTCGAATATTTCAAATGTAGTGGAGCCAGTTTTACAGCGAAATGGCGGAAATATTTATTATATTAATTTATCACAAGATAGTTTTAAACTTGGCGGTTCTTCATTTTATCAAACGCAAAATAAAATTGGTACTGAAACACCAACTATAAAAGACGCTGCATTTTTCAAAAAAGCATTCAATACTTTACAAGATTTAATAAAAGAAAGAAAAATAAAAGCCGGACACGATATTGGTAGCGGTGGTTTAATTACTACTTTATTGGAAATTTCATTCGCTGAAATGGGTTTAGGCGCTACTTACGATTTAAGCGTTTTAGGTGAAAACGATACCGTTAAAACCTTGTTCAATGAAAATATCGGAGTGGTTTTTCAAGCTGATGCAGAAGTTGAAGCCATATTTAAAGCAAACGGCATAACCATTTTTAAAATCGGAAATGTTACTGAAGGCGATATCGTTTCAATTTCTAATTTTAGTGATTCATTCAACTTCTCGATAACTGAAACCAGAAAAACTTGGTTTGAAACGTCTTATTTATTAGATCAAAAACAAACGAAAAACGGCAAAGCAAAAGAACGTTTTGAGAATTTCGATAAACAAGCATTACAATTTACATTTCCAGCGCAATTTGATGGTAAATTACCTGTAATTCCTGCTGGTGCAAGACCAAAAGCAGCAATTATTCGAGAAAAAGGAAGTAACTCAGAACGAGAAATGGCAAATGCAATGTTCTTAGCAGGATTCGATGTAAAAGACGTTCATATGACCGATTTAATTTCTGGAAGAGAAAACTTAGAAGACATACAATTTATTGGTGCTGTGGGTGGTTTCTCTAATTCAGATGTATTAGGTTCGGCCAAAGGTTGGGCGGGTGCTTTTTTATACAACGAAAAGGCCAATTCAGCTTTGAAAAACTTCTTTAAAAGAAAAGATACGCTTTCTGTAGGAATTTGTAACGGTTGTCAATTAATGATGGAATTAGAGCTAATTAATCCTGACCACGAGGTGCACGGAAAAATGAAACACAACGATTCTAACAAACACGAAAGTGGCTTTACTTCGGTTAAAATTCAGAAAAACAACTCGGTGATGCTTTCTACTTTAGAAGGTGCTACTTTAGGCGTTTGGATTTCACACGGTGAAGGAAAATTCAATTTACCAATGCCTGAAAATGCGTATAATATTGTTGCAAAATATGGCTACGAAGGCTATCCAGCCAATCCAAACGGTTCGGATTATAACACAGCTATGATTTGCGACACTACTGGAAGACATTTGGTTATGATGCCACATATTGAACGATCTACTTTCCCTTGGAATTGGGCAAATTACCCAGACAGCCGTCAAAAAGATGCCGTTTCGCCTTGGTTAGAAGCGTTTGTGAATGCAAGAAAATGGATTGACAACAAAAAGTAATACATACAAAAAAGGGCTGTTTCAATGAAACAGCCCTTTTTCTTTATATCAAAATTATCTGATTAATTTCTTGTATTTAATTCGGGTTGGCGTCACATCTTTGCCTAATCGTTTGCGTTTGTTTTCTTCGTATTCCGTAAAACTTCCTTCAAAACTGTATACTTGTGACTCGCCTTCAAAAGCTAAAATATGCGTACAAACTCTATCTAAAAACCACCTGTCGTGAGAAATAATTACGGCACAACCTGCAAAGTTTTCTAAACCTTCTTCCAAAGCACGAAGTGTGTTTACATCTAAATCATTTGTTGGCTCATCTAATAAAAGTACGTTTCCTTCTTCTTTTAGTGTCATGGCTAAATGCAGACGGTTTCTTTCTCCTCCAGATAATGTAGAAACTTTTTTGTTTTGATCACTTCCACCAAAATTAAAACGAGATAAATACGCACGAGAGTTTACTTGACGGCCACCCATCATAATTAATTCTTGTCCATCGCAAAAGTTTTCCCAAAGCGTTTTGTTCACATCAATATTTGAGTGCGATTGATCCACATAAGCAATTTTTACCGTTTCACCGATATTAAAAGTTCCAGCATCGGCTTTTTGTTCGCCCATAATCATTTTGAAAATGGTAGATTTACCAGCTCCATTCGGACCGATAATTCCAACAATACCGGCTTGTGGCAATACAAAATTTAAATCGTCATATAACAATTTATCACCAAATGCTTTTGCCACATTTTTAGCTTCAATAACATTGGTTCCTAAACGAGGTCCATTAGGAATGTAGATTTCTAATTTCTCATCTAATTCTTTTTGGTCTTCGTTTAATAATTTATCGTAATTCTGTAAACGTGCTTTCTGCTTGGTCTGACGGCCTTTTGCTCCTTGACGTACCCAATCTAATTCGCGTTCTAAATTTTTTCTTCTTTTAGAAACTACTTTTTCTTCCTGAGCCATTCTGTTAGATTTTTGCTCTAACCAAGACGAGTAATTTCCTTTCCACGGAATACCTTCACCTCTATCTAGTTCTAAAATCCAACCTGCAACGTTATCTAAGAAATATCTATCGTGTGTAACGGCAATAACCGTTCCTGAATATTGTGCTAAATGTTGTTCTAACCAAAGTACCGATTCGGCATCTAAATGGTTGGTTGGCTCATCTAATAATAAAACATCCGGTTGTTGTAATAATAATCGACACAAAGCCACACGACGTTTTTCTCCACCAGACAATATATTTATTGGTGTTTCAGGGTCTGGAGTACGAAGCGCGTCCATAGCAATTTCTAATTTGGTATCTATTTCCCAAGCGCCACAAGCGTCAATTCTATCTTGCAATTCTGCTTGACGATCCATAAGTTTTTCCATTTTTTCTGGATTCTCATAGACTTCAGGCAGACCAAAATCGTCGTTAATTTTATTAAATTCTGCTAATAATTCAAACGTTTCAGCAGCACCTTCACGTACAATATCTATAACCGTTTTTGTTTCGTCTAATTGTGGCTCTTGCTCCAAATATCCAACCGTATAACCAGGTTGAAAGACCACATCTCCTTGATAATTTTTATCAATTCCAGCAATAATTTTTAATAAAGAGGATTTTCCTGAACCATTTAGTCCCAAAATACCAATTTTAGCTCCGTAAAAGAAACTCAAATAGATATTTTTTAAAACTGGTTTATCTGCACCTGGATAACTTTTACTCAATTTTTGCATTGAGAAAATTACTTTCTTATCGTCTGACATAGTAATTGTTTATTGTTTGTTTTTATAATCTTCGTAAATCTTAAATCTAATTTCGTAAATCCGAATTACATTCTTCCTTTTAAAGCATTGAATACCCATGCGTTAGCGAAAAAACCAACCCCAACGGCGGCAAATCCCCAACCTGCAACATCATCATATTTGTATATGGCTAAACCCATTATTAATAAACCCATAATAATCATAATTCCGGTAGCCCAAGCTAAAACTGTATTTTTATTCATTTTTTTTGATTTTTTTAAACTTTTTTGGAATGCAAATATCGTGTTTTTTTAGAATTTTAAATAAGTTATACCCTTAAATTAATTAGTTGAAAATTTTATAAACCAACTCTTTCAAAATATCTGCGTCCTTCATCGAACCGGAACCCACGCCTTTGCTTTTTACATCCATATCACGAATAATTTCAATAATTTGACTCACTTTTCGCATCGGATAATATTTACTTGCTGTTGCGTATTCATCCATAAAAAATGGATTTACGCCCAGTGCTTTTGCTGCATTAAACTTCGATTTGTCTTTCAATCCGTGATATTGCAACAATTGAGCAAAAAAAGCAAACATTTGTCCGCTTATGACAACAATTGGATTGTCTTTTGGATTGGCCGCAAAATGATGTATTATGGCATATGCTTTTTGCTGATTTCTTGTTGCTAATGCTGATTTTAGTTCAAACACATTATAATCTTTACTAAAACCAATATTTTCTTCAATGTTTTTTGGCGTAAAAACATGACCGGCAGGAAAAACAATTTTTAGCTTTTCCAATTCGTTATTAATTTTAGACAAATCTGCACCTAAAAATTCGGCTAACATGGCTGCTGCTTTTGGCTCTATGCCGTATTGCTGACCTTTTAACACATTTACAATCCAATCTGGAACTTGGTTGTCATATAATTTTTTACTTTCAAACCAAACACCTTTGTCTTTTATAGTTTTAAATATTTTTTTTCTACCGTCTGGCTTGTCTCTGTAAGCAAAAACCAAAATAGTAGTCGGTTGTGGATGCAAGGCATACGCCTCAAACTGTTCAAATGTCTTAGATAAGTTTTGTGCTTCTTTAACTATAACCACCTGATAATCCGACATCATTGGGAAACGTTTTGCTGTTGACACAATTTCTTCTACAGTAGTATCTCTTCCGTATAACACTACTTGATTAAAGGATTTTTCGTCTTCAGTAAGTACAGATTTTTCTATTAAATCTGAAATTCTATCTATATAATAGGTTTCTTCCCCGCATAAAAAATAAATGGGTTTGTAATTTTTAGATTTAATATCGTTAACTATTTTAATTATTTCTGTCAAAATATGTTGATTTGATAATTTGTTTATTCGTTGATTTGATTATACATTAGCAAGATGCAAAAGTTACATTTTCCATCTTACGCGTTTCGGTTCAAAAATAGTGAAAATAAAGTTGCTATTTTTGATGAAATTAGAAAAAAATTTGTGTTGCTAACACCAGAAGAATGGGTTAGGCAGCACACCATTCAGTATTTAATACAAGAATGCCGTTATCCAAAATCGCTTATAAACGTTGAAAAACAAGTAAAAATTAACGGCATGAGTAAGCGATATGACCTTGTAATTTTCAATTCAGATGGTAGTATTTTTTTGATTGTAGAATGCAAACAACCTGATGTAGCCATTTCACAAAACACCTTTGATCAAATTGCGCGCTATAATTTTACACTGAAAGCCACATATTTAATGGTTACTAACGGAATAAATCATTATTTTTGTCAAATGGATTTTGAAAATGAAAAATATACCTTTTTAAAGGAATTGCCTAAATATAAATAATAAAGAAAATCTAAAAATCCAATAATCTAAGTAGTCTGAATGAAAACAGCCGTAGTTATCTTAAATTGGAATGGTGCCAAATTATTGCAGCAATTTTTGCCTTCCGTAATTCAGTTTTCGGAAAATGCTACAATTTATGTAGCAGATAATGCGTCTACAGATACTTCAATTGATGTATTGAAAACCGAATTCCCTTCTATAAAAATTATTGAAAATGCAGGAAATTATGGCTTTGCAAATGGATACAACGAAGCCCTAAAAGGTGTAGAAGAACCTTATTACGCTCTTGTAAATTCAGATATTGAAGTAACTGAAAATTGGTTACAACCCATCGAGGCGATTTTTGACAACCAACCAAAAACAGCCATTATACAACCTAAAATATTAGATTTTAAAAAGAAAACACATTTTGAATATGCGGGTGCTGCGGGTGGTTTTATAGATAAATTTGGTTATGCATTTTGTAAAGGTAGAATATTTGAAACTTTGGAAGAAGATTCGGGACAATACGACACCGAAACTGAAATTTTTTGGGCAACAGGCGCCTGTTTTTTTATTAGAAAAGAAGTGTTTAGAATCCTAAATGGTTTTGATAGCGATTTTTTTGCACACCAAGAAGAAATTGATTTGTGTTGGCGGGCAAACAACTTAGGTTATATAGCAAAATACTGCCCCAATTCAGTCGTATTTCATATAGGAGGCGCTACTTTGAATAAAGCCAATCCAAAGAAAACTTTTTTGAATTTCAGAAATTCATTGTTGATGTTGACCAAAAACCTTCCCAAAAATAAATTAGTTCCAATTATTTTTGTTCGACTAATTTTAGACGGAATTGCAGGTATTCAATTCTTTTTTCAAGGAAAAATTTCACATGTTTTTGCCATTTTAAAAGCCCATTTCCATTTTTATCATCTATTGGGAAAAAATCTTAAAAAAAGAAACCAAACTCAAAAAACAGATTATTATTATACAAAATCTATAGTTTGGAGTTATTTTGTTCAGAGAAAGAGAACTTTTAATAGAATATAGACTTTTGACTTTTCCCATTTCCCTTTTCCCTTTTGACTTTTCCCTTTTTGCTAAAAAAAACATAAATTTTACCTTTCAACCTACTTTGGTATGATTTTTTCTATATAACTTTGTAAAAAATATATTTCAATGAAAAAAATTTTAATTTTAGCTGCAATTCTTCCTTTTGCGCTTTCGTCATGTGTATCTAAAAAGAAATTTTCTATGCTTGAAGCTAGAGAAAAAGCAACGCAAGATTTACTTAATTCTACAACTGTAAAATTAAATATGTGTTTGTCTGAAAAAGAAAAATTAAATGCAGACTATGGCAATTTAGCTTCTCAGCTAGAGTATCTAAAGAAAACCAATTCTGATTTACTATCGTTTTCAAAAGAAATGAGTGTTTTATCTGCAAAAGGTGCTGAAAATTTAGAAAAATCTTTAGAAAGTTTAAAAGAAAAAGATTTAAAAATTACCCGTTTACAAGATGCTTTAACCAAGAAAGACAGTGTAACGTTAGCGTTAGTAACTAGTTTAAAACGTGAAGTAGGCATGGACGATCCGGACATTAATATTAATGTAGAAAAAGGCGTGGTAATGATTTCTATAGCCGACAATTTATTGTTTAAATCTGGAAGTTATGAAGTAAACGCGAAAGCCAAAAACGTGTTGGCTAAAGTAGCCAAAGTAATCAATAGCAAACCTGATTTTGAATGTATGGTAGAAGGACACACCGATAATGTACCGTTTAAAAGCGACATATTAATTGACAATTGGGATTTATCTGTAAAACGATCTACAGCAATTGTACGTGTATTACAAAACGACTTAGGCGTAAACCCAAAACAATTGATACCAGCAGGTAGAAGTTCTTATGTGCCGTTAGTGGATAACAGCTCGCCAGCAAACAAAGCGAAAAACCGTAGAACTCGCATTATTATAATGCCGAAAATTGACCAGTTTTACGACATGTTAGAAAAAGAAATGAAAAACTTAGGAAAGTAATCTTCCTCAACATACAAATTAAAAGCGACTATTTAGTCGCTTTTTTTCTTTTCACTATTCACTTTTCCCTAAAAACTATTGCTGTTAAAAACTAAGTCAAATTGTGAATAAGTTTGGCTTTTGGTTTTCAAATATAATTTTGACCTTTGTAACGCAGGTCAGGATAATGTTCCGGAGCATTTCCAAGAGGCAAAAAATTAATTATTAATTTAATACATTAAAAAATGAGTATTAAGTTTAAAATTCTTCCTAAGAAGAATCCTCAGGACATTACAGCGCCTGAGAAGTACTATGCAACGTCGATTGCAAATGGTGAGACTACTTTAGAGTCGTTAGCCGAAATGATTGCGTATCAGTGTACCTTAACAGACACCGATTGCTATGCCGTTTTACGTTCATTAGAACGCAACATGCTAATGGAACTTAGCCAAGGCCGAATTGTAAAATTAGGTCATGTTGGTACGTTTCAAGTAAGTGTTAGTGCTAACGGACAAGATTTGGAAGAAGATGTTAAGGCAACTGACATCAAGAAAAGTCGCATTTTGTTTCGTCCAGCTAAAAAGCTGAAACAAATGTTAGGTACTTTAAGTTACCAGAAAGCGAGCTAGTCACCCGCTAACGAGACTAAGTCTCTTTTGAAAGCCTCGAACGTTCCCGCGTTCGGGGCTTTTTTTTACCTAAAAACCAGTCAAAAATCAACCTGACGAGTTTTACAATTCAACCTGACGAGTTGAATAACTTGCCCTGACGAACTGATTTTTTGTTTAAAGAAAAAAAGAGTGGAAAAACAGAAAAATAAACCTCAAAAACGGCATGAAACACCTTCCTATTGACACTATAATGCGTAAAAAAAGCTCAAAAAATAGAGCTAGTCACCCGCTTTTGAGCTAAATTTCTTTCGAAAGCCTCGAATAGTTCCCGCTACTCGTATCGAAATAATAGAGTAAAATTACTACTAAATTATTTTAATACAAAATAAAAACATAAAAAATATTTTTATTATTTCTAAACAGCTGCGAAATTTTTTTAGTAATCATTATGAGAAAAGGAATTTAAATTAAATGTTTTTAAAAATCTAAGACGCGATAAATAAAGTAAAATTAAATCGATATTTTTATTTTGTTTTAAAATACTTTTTTCGCAACCAAAAAGCCACTTGTACCAAAATAATTAAGGCGGGCACTTCCACTAACGGACCAATAACACCTGCAAAAGCTTGGCCGCTATTGATGCCAAAAACTCCAATAGAAACCGCAATGGCCAACTCAAAATTATTACCCGATGCCGTAAACGACAACGCCACCGCATCACGGTAATTGGCACCAATTTTTTTAGACACAAAAAACATTAAGAAAAACATAATTGCAAAGAATATCACTAATGGAACGGCTATTCTTAAAACGTCTAAAGGTAAATCTACAATCATTTCTCCCTTTAAGCTGAACATAATTACGATGGTAAACAGCAAAGCAATTAAAGTTATGGGCGATACAAAAGGAATAAACTTTTGATTGAAGAAAGTCTCGCCAATATATTTTTTTATAGCAAACCGACTAACCATTGCCAAAGCAAAGGGAATCCCCAGATAAATACCAACGGTTTTTGCAATTTCAACGATGGTTATATTAAGTTGTAATCCTTTAAAACCAAATAAAGGCAACATAATTTCGAGATAAAAGTAAGCGTACAAACTAAAAAAGAAAACTTGCAACAAGCTGTTAATACCAATTAAACCAGCAGTTAATTCGCGATTGCCTTCTGCCAATTCGTTCCAAACGATTACCATGGCAATGCAAGGTGCTAAACCAATAATAATCAAACCTGTCATGTATTCAGGATAGTCTTGAAGGAAAAAAGTAGCCAATAAAAACATTAAAAAGGGGCCAACTATCCAAGTAATAAAAAACGAAGCGATTAGCAATTTAGGTTTATCAAACATTTTAGGCACTTGCGAAAAATCGATTTTGGTTAATGGCGGATACATCATCAAAATCAGACCAATTGCCAAAGGAATATTAGTTGTTCCAGAAGAAAACGAGTTGATAAAAGTAGCTGCATTTGGAATAAAATAACCAATGGAAACACCAATTAGCATCGCTAAAAATATCCATAAGGTTAAAAATCGGTCTAAAAATCCTAATCTTTTTTTCATAATCATTTATTTTATTTGAGAAAATACAAAATACATTTCCGAAGCAATTTGTAAACTTCTTTCGGTATATTTTTCGTTCATTATTTCTGTTCCGTCAAAAGCTTTTGGGTCGTCATATTTGATTGGAAATCGCACTTCGGCACCAAAAACCATTGGGCAACCTTCGTCTGCGTTATTGCAAGTCATGATGGCTCCAAAATTGTTTTTCGGATTAAAATCATCGAAATACGTTTTTGAAAAACAGATAATTGCAAGTTGATTTTCATCAAATTTTACTTCATAAACGGGATTTTCTGTATCTGAAATTTTTTGAATGTCAAATCCTTGATTCGTTAAAGTTTCACCCACTTTTGGAAACATAGCGGTAGCTTCCGTTCCACCCGAATAACAAAATACATTTTTAATTTGGAAATGAAACGCCAAGGTTTGTGCCCAAATTTGCGACAAATGACTTCTTCTGGAATTGTGTGTGCAAATAAAATTCAACCGAATTTCTTCTTGGTGATTGACTTTGTTTTGAATGTAATCCACAAGCGGTTGTAATATTGCTTGTCTTTCTATTGAAACTGAAATTTCTTTTACAATTTCAATGGTTTTTGATAGATTATTGAACATGTTGTAGCTTATTATAATGACAAAAGATAAAGTTCTGAGTTGTAGCAAAAGGTGTTTCGTGATCGTCTGTAAAACAATTTTCTAATTGAAAATCCAAGCCAAAAACAGCTTCCATTTTTTCAATAGAATATTGTGTAATTTGTAATCCGCTACATTTTAAAGGACCTTCTTCTGAAAAGGTTCCGATTAACAAATGCGCATTTTTGGTGGTTGATGCTATTACATTTGCTCTATATTGCTCTATTTCATTTGATGCTGTAAAAAAATGAAAAGAAGCCCTGTCGTGCCAAATATCAAATTTAATATCAGATTGAAAATGCAAACTATCTGAAACTATAAAAGTTACATTTTGTACGCGTTCACCTAATCTGATTTTAGCTCTGTTAATAGCGGCTTCCGAAATATCTAATAAAAATAAATTAGTGTAGCCCAAATCTAGTAAATTATCAATTAAGTGACTATCGCCGCCACCAATATCAATAATTTTTGCATCTTTAGCTACTTTACAAGCCTGAATTAATTGAATAGATGTTTTGGGTTGCTTTTGATACCAACTTACTTCAGTTTCTTGTTTTGTTGAAAAAACATTTTCCCAGTGTTGTTTTCTTTCAGTCATTTTTCTGTTTTTTTTTATGCAAAAAGCGTGAAATATATATTTAACAACATTTAGCGTCTAACTTAATATACATGCCCATAAAATATCGCCCGATGGATTCAAACACGTCTTTGTTCAAACAATAACAAATAGATTTTCCTTCTATAGTACCTTGAATGATGTTGGCATTTTTTAATTCTTTTAAATGTTGAGAAATGGTAGGTTGTGCCAATGGTAATTCGTTTACAATATCGCCACAAATACAAGAATCGACCTTTAATAAATATTGAATTATGGCTACTCGTGCCGGATTTGCCATGGCTTTAAACAAGTTGGCCATATCATTTTGTTCTGTTGTAAAAGATTCAGATTTTGTAATTCCCATTGTATCATATTTATATATTGCAATATTACGATATATTAGTAAATAAAAAAATGTTTCTGTAAAAAAACAGAAACATTTTAAGTGAATTTATTTAAAACCAATTTCGTTTTTTGAAATATACAATCATACAAACGAACAAAAGAAACATACCGGCTACCACATAAAAGTAACCGTATTTCCAATGTAACTCAGGCATGTTATCGAAGTTCATTCCATACACGCCTACAATAAAAGTTAACGGCATGAAAAACACAGAAACCACAGTTAAGGTTTTCATAACTTCATTCATTTTATGACTTTGCAAAGAAAAATAAAACGAAGAGGCACTTTCTAACGAGCTCAAATCAGCGTCAACTTGGTCTAATAATTCCAAACATTTTTGATGCAAACGAGAGAAAAAGGTATAATTTTCAGTCGTAATCACATTAAAAACATTATCCTCTTTCATGCTTTTTATCGAATATAAAGAATCGCGAAGTGGCACAATGGAACGTCGTAAAAAGTTTAAATTGTCTCTATGACGTTCAATTTCTTCTAATATTTTTGGATTGGGTTTGGTTTTAATTAAATCAATAACGGCATCAATTTTTTGCTCCTCACTTTCTATGGTAATATAAAAGTTTTCCATTACGGCGTCTAAAAGCAAATAGAGTAAATAATCTACTTTTCTATCTCTAACAATTCCGGCATGTTGGCGCATTCTTTCTCGAATATGCAAAAAGAAATCGCTCTTTTTCTCTTGAAATGAAAATAGCATTCCGTCTCGTAAAATAAAACTAATCTGCTCAACATCAATACCACTAGAATCTGGTAATAACGATTTAATATTAAAAAAAAGAGTATGGTTGTGCTCCTCAACTTTTGAACGTTTGAGGATGTTTAAAATATCACCTAAAATAAAGTCATCAATTTTAAATTTTATACCAATTTCTTTTATCAAAGCAACATCCGACAATCCGTGTAAATTGATCCAATTGTTTTGTGTGTAATCTAAATGTTTATCTAATTGAGATAGTTTTATATCTTCAAATTCTGATAATTCCTCAGAATTGTATACAAATAGTTGCATTTCAGGTGTTGCATTTTCATGTTTACCTGTATACTCTATTAGAGTAGGTATAACTTTTCGACCTTTTTTGTATAATAGTTTTCGCACTTTATATTAAATAAGTATTTTTACCTTTTACAAATATAACTAATTCTTATGCAAACCATAATTATAAATATAAAACAATTACTACAAGTTAGACCTACTTCAATTAAAAAAGTATCAGGTTCAGAAATGGCGGATTTACCCATTTTAGAAAACGCCTATTTACTTTTGGAAAATGATCTTATCTCAGATTTTGGTTTGATGGAAAATTGTCCAAATGTAAAAAATGCAACAGTAATTGATGCAACTGGAAAAATTGTAATGCCAAGTTTTTGCGACAGTCACACGCACATAGTGTATGCCGGTAACAGAAGTAGCGAATTTGTAGATAGAATAAATGGCTTATCGTACGAGGAAATAGCCAATCGTGGTGGCGGAATTATAAATTCAGCTAAGAAATTAAATGAAACTTCAGAAGAAGAGATTTACAACCAATCGAAAAAGCGTTTGGAAGAAGTCATTTCACAAGGCACAGGAGCGGTTGAAACTAAATCGGGTTACGGTTTAACGGTAGAAGGCGAATTAAAAATGCTTCGCGTTATAAAAAAATTAAAAGAAAACTATCCTATTGCGATAAAAGCAACTTTCCTTGGCGCACATGCTTTTCCAAAGGAATACAAAGAAAATCATCAAGGTTATATTGATTTGATAATTAACGAAATGCTACCTAAAATAGCAGCAGAAAATTTAGCCGATTACATAGATGCCTTTTTAGAAACGGGTTATTTTAGTGTTTCGGAAACCATTCAAATTATGGAAGCAGGTAAAAAATATGGTTTAAAACCAAAAATTCACGTAAATCAATTTACAGCCATTGATGGCATAAAAGCTTGTGTAGCAAACGGTGCGTTAAGTGTCGACCATTTAGAAATTGTTACGGATGAAGACATTGAAGTTTTAAAAAATGCTGATTGTATGCCAGTGGCTTTACCAAGTTGTTCGTTTTTCATTTCGATACCTTATACTCCTGCAAGACAAATGTTGAAAGCAGGTTTACCGTTAGCAATAGCTTCTGATTTTAACCCAGGTACTTCACCTTCAGGAAATATGCATTTTGTAGTTGCTACGGCTTGTATCAAAATGAAAATGACTCCAGAAGAAGCTATAAATGCAGCAACAATAAACGGCGCTTATGCTATGGATTTAAGCGATTCGCACGGAAGTATAACGAAAGGTAAAAAAGCCAATTTGATTATTACGAAACCTTTGCATAGTTTTTATGAAATTCCGTATTGTTTTGCTACAAATTTGATTGATAGTGTTTGGTTGGATGGGAAAGTTTTTAACCGCTAAGTTCGCAAAGATTGCGCAATGCTCGCAAAGTTCTTTGCTGTAGAAAAGTAATCAAGAAAATTAATCACAAGTTTTGTCACTCTGAAAGAGTCTCACGCCAAAAAAGTCACATTATTCATTAAAAAAGAAACAATAAGAGATGCTTTCAGCATGACAAACTTGGTGTAAATAATAGAACTTAGCGAACCTTGCGCAATCTTTGCGTCCTTGCGGTAAATAAACCTAAAACTCCGCTTCCACCAAAATCTCCATAATTTCTTTAGTTACTGGATGTTCAAATTGAATATATTCGGCATGCAAATACAATCTATCGGCTTTTTTACCATATAAATCATCGCCAACAATAGGCGTATGTAGTCCTAAACTATGAGATGAATGAACGCGTAATTGATGTGTTCTTCCAGTAATGGGATGAAAATGTACTTTCGTTTTTCCGTTTTTAACTTCGATGGTTTTCCACTTGGTTTGTGCGGGTTTGCCGTGTTCATAACATACTAATTGTCTTGGTCTGTCGTCTAAATCAACTCGCAAAGGCAAATCAATATAACCGTGAGATTTTTCCAACAAACCATCTAAAAGCGCCACGTAACGCTTTTTTATTGTTCTATTGATAAACTGACTTTGCAATTGTACGGCAGTAATTTCATTTTTGGCGATAAGCATAATTCCAGAAGTTGACATGTCTAATCGATGTACAATTAGCGGACCTGTCGCTTCAGGATATTTTTCTTTAATTCGAGCATAAACCGAATCTGAAATGGTTTTTCCAGGAACCGACAAAAACTCGGTTGGCTTATTGATTACTAACATCACTTCATCTTCGTAGACAATTTCAATATCTTTTCCTTCCGCATGATTCATAATAAACGGATTTTCTTCCATTTCTAAATCTTTAAGCATGTGTCCCATCAAAATGGGTTCGCATTTACTTTTACAAGATGGATAAAATTGCTTATGTTGGCGCACTTCAGAATTAGGCGACTGACCCCACCAAAATTCCGCCATACAAATAGGCTTTAAATGGTGTTGAAAAGCATAATGTAATAATTTCGGCGCCGCACATTCTCCAGCGCCTGCAGGCGGATTGTTGTTAAAAATTTCGGCTAAACTTTTCTTTTCTTGGTATTGATTGAAAAAGGAATAATTTGAAAATAATTTTTGTTGTAATTCAGCCGATTTTGCTTTTCTATCTTCTTTTAATTGATTGATTTCATTCGTAAACACGGCTACTTTTTCTTCTAAAGCTTGTAAAGTCAATTTCCAATATTTTGTCATTTTTTTCAACAAAATACTTTCTTGTTTACTTTCTTCAGCTAGTTGTTTGTTAAATTCAAATAATTCTGTTTCGCTTAAAGTAGTTTCTATTTGAATTCTTCTTTCATCACGAATTATTTTTTGCGCTTTAATTCTGATTTTCTGATGTTGTAATTCGGTTGCAGCTTGAATATTGGTGTTCTTGAAATTTTCTAATTCCTTTAAATAATTATCAGAATTTTCTAAAATTTCAATTTTACGATTGTAGGCATTTAGCAATGCTTCTTCTTTACGAAAAAAGCTATTTTCGGTTAACATATCAAAAACAGTTGGCACAAAGTATTTATGGTGATTTTCATTAGCCAATTTCCCAGAAAATGCCCATAAATATCCTAATTCACCTTTTTCATTTTGACAAACCAACACCCCAAACATTTTACCAATTACCAAACCTTTCTGAGCGAAATCTAATCCAAAATTATGTTCAAAATTAGTTTGCGTTGCTAAATAATTTTGCAATTCTAACGCTGCCATTTCACTCAATTTATGTGGCTGATAATAAAACGGAAACGTGAATTTTTCAGGTAATGAAATTCCTGAAATATCTGTTGTAAAAGGTTGAAAAAAATGGTTTTGCATGCTGCAAAGATAACATTTTAAAAATTCCAAAAATGAAATATAAAATTCCAAAAATATGTAAGAAATTTATTAAAAATCTTAAAACATAAAAAAAACGTTCAAACATTTTTTTTTACTACTTGCTTCTTTTATTTTTGCGATATATAAATAACCAAAACGAGAAATGGGAAGAGCGTTTGAATTCAGAAAAGGAAGAAAAATGAAGCGTTGGTCGGCAATGGCTAAAGCATTTACCAGAATTGGTAAAGATATTGTAATGGCGGTTAAAGAAGGAGGTCCAAATCCGGAAGCTAACTCGCGTTTAAGAGCTGTTATACAAAACTCAAAGGCCGTAAATATGCCTAAAGAGAACGTAGAACGCGCTATAAAAAAAGCAACAGATAAAGACACAGCAAACTATAAAGAAATATTATTTGAAGGATATGCGCCACACGGAATTGCAATTTTAATAGAAACTGCTTCGGATAATAACAACAGAACGGTTGCAAATATTAGAAGTTATTTCAATAAATGCAACGGAACAATGGGCACGCAAGGATCGGTAGAATTTATGTTTGACCATACTTGTAATTTCAGAATTCCAGCTGCCGGACAAGATATTGACGAATTAGAATTAGAAATGATTGATTTTGGTGTAGAAGAAATTTTCGCTGATGAGGAAGAAGGAATTTTAATGTACGCGCCTTTTGAAAGTTTTGGAGCCATTCAGAAAGAATTAGAATCAAGAGGTTTGGAAATTTTATCTTCAGGATTTGATAGAATTCCTCAAGTAACTAAAGAATTAACTATAGAACAAATAGCTGATGTTGAAAAATTATTAGAGAAAATTGAAGAAGACGATGACGTGATGAACGTGTTTCATACTATGTTGGAAAATTAGAGAATTAGATAATGAGATAATTGGCACATTAACTAATTGGCACATTAATTATTGATGATGATACGGTTCGTTGTTCAAAATGGTAAACCCTCTATAAATTTGTTCAATTACAAATAAACGCACCATTTGATGCGAAAAAGTCATTTGTGATAAAGCGAC
>Ga0209443_1000924_pt1 | contig 19142 bp, 20 predicted proteins | sample LauGreBMM110DCMD_2_FD_187571 | JGI IMG/M metagenome (GOLD analysis project Ga0209443, IMG submission 187571) | Freshwater lake microbial communities from Lake Michigan, USA - Su13.BD.MM110.DCMD (SPAdes) (version 2) | ecosystem: Environmental > Aquatic > Freshwater > Lake | place: Lake Michigan... | reverse complement strand
ACCTAAACATCGTATTTATCGATGGTCGATGGATGATTTTGGCAAAGATGTGGGAAAGAGTTGGCGACTCAGTCGATTAATTCCGGCTTATAGGGCGACTCTTCTTTACATTTTGTGCCCCTCGCATGCTTTTGTGTGAGGTGAGCGTGATCAATTTGTCGAAGTCTTTGTCAGAGTTAGAGTGAATACTGAAGGAGTTATCACTGCCGTTGCAATGATCTGTTTGGGCGGTGCCATACAAGGCCAGCTTCATAAAGATGGTGTTACTGAGGCTCGCGTGCTCACAACCTCTGATCTCTGTAACTCTGATGATGTTTTTTTGTCAGCGACAGGAATAACCGACGGAGAGCTAGTTCAGGGTGTCCGATATACAAAATTTGGGGCGACTAGTAACTCACTAGTTATGCGTGGAAAATCAAAAACAGTCCGCTTAATTCAGACCGAGCACAACCTGTAGGATTATCCTACACTCAAAAAACTTTAGGCACTTCCTCGTAGGATTAATTTGGGTGCGACTTTCTTAGATAAAATCTTCTCACCGTTCATCTTCTTTAATAACCCAGTCACTAAGTTCTCACCAATTTTTTCATAATCTTGTCCGATTGTTGTGATATTTGGAAAAGTCTGCATCGCACGATTCGTATTATCAAAACCGATGACCAAAATATCTGAGCCAACAGAGTAATTCAACTCTTTCAAAGTTTGAATGGCGGCAAAGGCCATCTCATCATTAGCTGTAAATATCGCATCAATATCGCGACGACGATGCATCAGCCGTTCGGTCATGGCTGCGCTGCTGGAATATGTATTTGAACTGTGCTCAACTAATGAAGGATCATATTCAATTCCAGCTGTAGCAAGTCCTTTTTTATATCCCTCAAAGCGTGCAACACTCCAGGATTGATCCAATCCGCCAGTGATCGTGCCAATTCTTTTTCTTTTCTTGCTCACAAGATAATCGATTGCCATTCTTCCACCGACTCTATTATCTGTATCAACCCATGAAATTGTGGCGGTAGGAAATAAAGGTGCGCCAAAGGCAATCATTGGAATTCTGACCTGACTAAAAATTGATTCCAAATTATTGGGAGTTTGACCTACTACTATGAATCCATCAACGTTGTACCCAGAAATTTTCTCTGCAATATCTTCAGAGTATTCGTTTGCTGAAGACTCTCCCTTTTGACCCGAGTTTTTTCTCGCGTGAGCAATGATCTGCAAGTCATAGCCAAGAGCGCTCAACTTTTCATAGATAGGGTTAATTACGTGACCCCAGAAAGCTGACTCAAAGAGTGTATTGATGTCGTGAAAAAATATGAGTCCGATCGTTTGTGTGCGAACACCAGTTAAGGCCCGCGCATGGCGATTAGGAATGTAATGCATATCCGTGATCGCCTTATTAATCCGCTTGAGAGCGTCAGGAGAGACCGAATCTGGGTTATTTACGGCGCGAGAAACTGTAGCTCGCGAAACTTTTGCGCGTTTTGCTACATCTTCCAGCGTGACATTTGCCTTCACGGAGAAATCATATCAACGTGGCAGTTGATGGGGAATTCTCACGCTCATATCTACGCTCTGAAGGATCGAATCAGGTCCCTATATGCAAGTGCGCTCTCTTTGAGAGTTCGCTTCATTTTATTCTTAAAGTCTACAAAGACTAGGCCAAAGCGCATTTCAAAACCCCATGCCCACTCAAAATTGTCTAGCAGGGACCATAAGTAGTAACCCTTGAGATTGACTCCGCTTTGATGAGCTTCTACACAGGCCTTGATATAAAGAGAAAGATATTCATCTCTCTTCGTATCGTGAACTTTTCCATCTTCAGAAAGGCCATAGTTGTAGCAGGTACCGTTTTCCGCGACGAAAATTGGAATGTCTGGATACTTCTGAGAGATTTGAATAAGAGTCTCTTTAATTCCATCAGGCGTCCATGACCAATCCATATCAGTGCGTTCGTCACCAAAGCCTGCACCATCAATCGACGTTGTCCCTGGGAAGAGTGCGGCACCTTTTCCGCCACCTTTAAAGACATCTGCATTGTAATAATTAAGGCCGATCCAATCCCTGCCGTATGAAACATCACCAATTTCATTTTTGTCACAGAAGATGCCAGTCTCTCGCTCAAAAATTTCTACGAGATCAGCAGGGTACTTTCCTTCATACATTCCTTGCATCCACCAACGATTCTTATAACCATCGACGATTTCGAGATCCTTCAAGTTTTCAACTGTAGACGGGCCAATCAACATTGGGTTTGTGAGATTGTTGACTGCGCCGACAAGAACATGAGGAGATTCACTCTTTACTGCCTGTGAACCCTTTGCATGTGCACGGACTAATTGGTGTGCCACCTTGACTGCCGTTGGTAGATCTCTAATACCTGGCGCATGTTCGCCTGTTAAATTTCCAAGCCAAGCTACACACCATGGCTCATTAATCATCGCCCAGTACTTAACTCTGTCACCATATCGTGCCGACATTTTTCCCGCATATTCACTGTATAGATCTACAACGTGGGGATTAGCCCATCCACCAATAGCTTGCAATTCTTCTGGGAGATCCCAGTGATACAAAGTGAGATTTGGTTGAATATCTCGTTCTAGTAATCCATCAATCAAGCGATCGTAGAACGCCATACCTTTTTCATTAAATGCCCCTGATCCAGTCGGCTGAACTCGAGGCCACGAGATTGAAAAACGATATGAATCAAGTGAAAGTTCCTTCATAATATTGAGGTCAGTTTCTAACATCTCAATATGCTCGACTCCTCGATGATTCGCACCTGAGCCATCTTTAATTGCGCCAGGGACTTCACCTAAAGCATCCCAAATACATCTACCTCTATCGCCAGATACATGACCGCCTTCAATCTGCATCGATGAGGTGCCCGCTCCCCAGATAAAATCTTTTGGTAGGGATGAAGTATCTACATCACGCAGACTCATTAAATTAGCCCCTTCACATATTCAAGACTCTCTGTGATGCCTTCGAAAATATCACCTGCATATTCATCGAACTCAACTATCGGAAGAGCGTGCGGAGCTGATGCGATTACCTCAGCTAGTGGAACTTCACCACGACCGGCAGGAACCTGCTCTCGGGTGTTCGCCTCATTCTTTACCAATTCGCCTCGCTCGTTAAATTTGTTTTCAGAGCCCCTCACATTTTTGCCATCTTTGATATGAAGGAATTGGACTCGATCACCCAGACGGGAGAGCAACTCAGGTCCATCAAGACCACCTGCATGCACCCAGTAAGCATCGACCTCGAGAATCACTCTTGCTTCGAGCATTCCTTCAAAATATTCAAGAGCTGATTCGCCCTCAATAATGTTAGCAATTTCCCATGCGTGATTGTGATACCCAACCTGTAAGCCATATTCAATAGCCTCTTCGGCAGCCTTATTCATCTCGTGCGCTATCTCGCTAATGTCACTTGCATTTTTCCATTTTGATTGATCGACAATCGGTTCAATCACAGTTTTGATTCCGAGCTTTACAGCCGCTTCGAAAGTTTCTCGTCGAGGTACACCGACGAGATGAGCATGTGCACTTGGAGCGGTAATCCCATTGGCAGCGAAGGCTTTCGCGTACTCATCTGCCCGCGCCACAAAGTTCCATGGTTCGACCTGAGAAAAACCGATTGTGGCAGCTCGATCTAAGGAGCCACTGAAATCTTTCTCAATCTCGTGGCGTAAGGTGTAGAGCTGTAAAGAAATCTCTGGATTGGTCATTTATTTACCTTCTTCCTTTAAATGCTTTTACACCTGCTGTTGCCAAACGATGATCATCCGGACCAGCCATTCCACTTACGATGAGAACGCCAGCTAAATGTGAGTCGTGGGTCGTGAGCGGAATTGCGCCACCATTGGCAGCAAAAGAGCTTTCACTGAGGCCGCTCTTTTCATACCAAGAGACACCTTGCTCTTCGCATTGGACAAGTTCTAAGAGTGAAGAATTCTGGGAGTGCTCAACCACTGCACGTTTGCGATCGATCCATGAATCTAGACCGTCATGGGCTCCCTCCAGGCAGATGCGATATACGCACCATTGACCAAGTCGCACTTCGATAGATACCGGAAGCTTTTTCATCTCAGCGAGATCTGTCGTGTATTGGCCGATTGAGACGGCCTCTCGAAGTGTGAGCGAATCAAGGGTAAGGGTCTGGGCTTCAGCGATGAGCTCTGCGCTTGAAAAGCCACCTGTTTCAATCAAATCCATATCGAAAGAATAACATAGAATGAGAGCGCTCTCAAAGAGATGCTGATATATATTTTTCTACAAAATCTGGAGGCTTGAAGATATGGCTCATAACACAGTGGTCACTCTCAAATCGGGTCTTCAGATTCCAGAGTTCGGCATTGGCACTTCTGCATTTGGAGGGCTCTTCGCCTCGGTTTCCGAATCGGCAGTTCAAGAAGTGATCTCCACTTCGATGCAGCTGGGTCTTAACTATTTTGATACAGCTCCACACTATGGGATGGGTTCAGCTGAGGTCAGACTTGGTAGAAATACAGACCAGCTTCCACGAAATAGTTTTATAGTCTCTACAAAAGTTGGTCGACTCATCGTTCCGAGTGAGAGGCTCGATGATCCGGGTTGGGAGAACTCCACGCCGTCGGTGGAACGAATATTTGATTTTTCAGCTGGCGGGATCGAACGCTCACTGACCGAAAGTCTGGAGCGACTTAACTTGGAGAGCGTTGAGATGGTCTTCATTCATGATCCCGATGGCGCTGCCGATCAAGCGATCACGGAGGCTTACCCTGTACTTGAAAGATTACGCGCTGAAGGAATTGTTAAGACGATCGGTGTTGGGATAACAAGTAATGAAATTCCTACGCGATTCATCAACGAGACAGATATCGACGTAGTTTTGATAGCCCTTAGATATACCTTGCTCGATCAAAGCGCGGCGAAAGAACTTTTGCCTGCAGCAATTAAAAAGGGAGTCTCAGTCATTGCTGGAGGAGTCTTTAATTCAGGCATTTTGACTGATCCTAAAGTTGGTGCCACATTTAATTATGAAGTGGCATCTCCAGAAGTCCTTGCTCGAGCGCAAAAAATAGAGAAATTCTTCATAGAAAGAGGGGTTTCTCTGGCTCAAGCTGCCCTTCAGTATCCAATGCGACACCCAGCTATTTCAGCAATTTTAGTTGGTTGCAGAAATGGGGATGAGGTAAAGAAGAATGTTGAGCTCTACAACAGAAGTATCAGTGAAGAAATCTGGAACGAGTTCGACAACTTCTTGCTCGAATTACTACCTAGATAAAGTTTAGAAATCGATCTCTTGGTTGCCGTGCCAGAACTTGCCTGTCTCAGCGAAAGGAAGAGAACAAATCTCCCACATTCGTTGACCGCCATCTACTGGCTCTCCAGGTGCATCTGGACCACCGAGATCAGTTTTGAGCCAACCTGGATCTAGCGCGTTGACTGCAACCTTGCCATTGAGAATTCCTGCCCAGAGAATTGTTACTCCACCTAGAGCATATTTGGTGAGTCGGTAGGTCGGCATATCCGGTGATTCCTTAAGGGCTTGCAAGCTTCCTGCGCCAGAACTTACGTTTACTACTCGAGGCTCACTTCCCTTTTCTAGAAGATCTTGCATCCTAAAGATAAGTTCATGCTGAGCAAAAACATTACAACGCCATTGTTCGTTAAGTAGCTCTAACCCTTCATCGCGCCAATCATTTTTATAAGTCTGTACCGCTGCATTATTAAGGAGGAAATCAACTGAGTCCCACTTGCTGCGGACAAAGTCAGATAATTTCTTTGGAGCATCCTGAGTATCGAAATCTGCCAGGAAGGGAGTGAATTTTCCAAGACCCTGTAATTCCAGGGCAACTTTTTCAAGTCGGGCAGCATCTCTACCGGTACCGATGACCTCGGCTCCTGCAGCTAGAAATAATTTGCTCGCTTCATAGCCAACGCCGCGAGATGCGCCAGTAAGGACGATTCTCTTGCCACTGAAATTACTCATCGTTTTTCTCCGTCTTTACGCTCGAGGATTAGGGCTTTGGTTCTTCTTTGGATCTGTTTCAGCCAGTTTTTCAAGAATCTTATTCATCTTGGAGACAACATCTGCAGAAAGTTTGATACCTGCTCCCTTTGCATTCTCTTTGACCTGCTTGGCAGTTGTTGCACCCATGATCGCACTTGAAACATTTGAGTTATCGAGCACCCATGCCAGAGCCAACTGCGCCATCGTAATTCCAAGGTCTGCAGAGATTGGCTTTAACTTCTGAACCGCTGTCAATACATCCTCTCTGAGCCAGCCTGAGATAAATCCAGCGCCACCCACCAAGCTGTTCTTATCGTTTGCGCGAGAGTTTACTGGTGGTTTCTTTCCCGGGAGATACTTACCAGTTAGCACACCTTGGCAGAGCGGCGAAAATACAATCTGGCCAATTCCTTCTTTTTCAGAAAGTGGGACAACTTCTTTTTCAATAACACGGTAGAGAGCAGAGTACTGAGCCTGGTTGGTGACAAAGCGTGTGTAACCCTTGGCATCTTGAATCGCTAGAGCCGCGGCGATCTCTTTGGCATTCCACTCAGAGACACCAATGTAATGTGCCTTGCCTTGTCGAATCAGGTCATCAAATGCTGCGAGAGTCTCCTCTAGCGGAGTCTCATGGTCGTATCTGTGACAGATCAAGACATCGAGGTGATCGGTCTGAAGGCGGTCAAGAGATGCATGTGCCGATTCGAAGATATGTTTGCGAGAGAGGCCACGGTCATTCTTGCCATCACCGGTAGGCCAATAGATCTTTGTAATCAGCTCATAGGATTCGCGCTTAACGCCCTTCAGAGATTTTCCTAGAACGGTCTCAGCTCGACCAAATGCATAGCTATCTGCTGTATCAAAAGTTGTGATACCTGAATCGAGCGCCGCTCGAACGCAGCTCTTCGCAGAATCGGCATCGACCTGTGAGCCATGAGTGATCCAGTTTCCGTAGGTGATTTCTGAGACATACATACCCGTGCTGCCTAGTTTGCGATATTCCATGGAAATCCCCCCGTGACGACTCATTCTTGAGAGCGCTCTCAAATCTGGGTGAGTCTATAACCTGATAACTACCTTGGCAAGCGCTTTTAATATAGCCTTTTCGAATAATCTCAAGAGCTAAGAAAAGTGAAAGGCTGATGAAATGAAGAAGGCGCTCATTGTTCGAGGTGGAAGACCTGCCCACCAACCTGTTGAAACAACCGAACATTTTCGCCCTTTTCTCGAATCAGAAGAATTTGAGATTACTGTCTCTGACTCTCCAAAGATTTACTCTGATACAGAATTCATGGCCTCGGTTGATCTCATTATTCAATGTATTGAAAGTGAAATCGATGAATCCTCAGTGCGTGGCTTAACGCAAGCAGTAGCCAAAGGAACGGGTTTCATCGGATGGCATGGCGGCGTATTAGTTGGATTCACACAATCTGAGAGCTACTACCAACTTATCGGAGCAAAATTTATTGCACACCCTGGTAAGTCCGAAGAATTGCGAACTGGTCGAGAAGATGACTTCTTTATCCACCACACAATTGACTTTACAGATGCAGGAAAAGAAGATGTCATCACGCGTGGATTTTCTAATTTTGCCCTTACAACTGAGCAGTATTGGTTATTGGCCGACTCCTATATGAAGGTTCTGGCAACGACAACACAACAATCGCATGCCGGTGATCCTTGGAAATCTGCAGTCACATCGCCAGCGATCTGGACCCGCCAATGGGGAGAAGGTCGAATATTCATCTGCTCTCCAGGACATAACTTAGATGTCGTTGCTCATCCCACCATCACGCACATCATCCGCAATGGTGCGATGTGGGCTACTCGATCTCGATAGAGGCTAGATCTACGCCGTTACGGTGGCTCGCCAGATCTACTTTTCTACTTTACGGTTACTTTAGATGTATATGTCTTTCCAGCAATTACTACTGAAACAGTCTTAACTCCAGCAGATACGGTGTACTTGAAGGCTTGGTTAGCTACTGAAATCTTTTCAGTCACTTTCTTCAAGCCGGAGATGCTGATTGCTGCTGACTTTCCAGAAGCGTTCGCGATTACAACTGTCATAGAGAAAACAGGCTGGCCCTTTACAATTGCCTTAGATGCAGTTGCTTTTACTGAAACTGCGGTCGAGGCTGGTGCAGCAGCTGCGTCACCTGTGAAGTGGAATTCCACCATGTCAGCGATATCAATTGCTTCGCCAGCAATTTCTGGAAAAATCTGGCTGTAGACACCGTTAGTTGTTGGTATAGGTGTGGTTAGTGAGGCAGGAACTGGTTCGCCCTTTTTGTCAGTGTTCTTCAAAGCAAATAGGACGTAGCCAAAACCATCAGTGGTACCTCTTAGCACCAATTGATCATTACCTTGCGAGTTATCCTTCTTTGGATCTGTCGCCTTCCCACCACCAGCCATGCCAGCATTCGATTTGCTATAGGCCTTGTTCACGCGAAGTTTCACTGAAGTATTAGGAAGAGGTTTACCATTGTCATCAGTGACTTTGTAAACCAGATTAATAGCTGATCCAGCTTGAACATAAGCTTCGCGGTAGCCAATTCCTTTTGCATACCAACTGTGATCAACGCTTAAATTCTGCTCTACATCAGGACGGTTAATAGAGTTAGCGTCATTTAGAATTGGCGAAACTACCCGAATTGTTGGCTTAGTTACCGGCTGTACAGCTTTTGTCTTTGGGTTGTAATAGTGGAATTCAGTAATAGCTGAGTGATCTTGCTTTTCGCCGGCAATTTCCGGCAAAACCTGCGCGTGAAGATCGTTCAATCCATCTGCGCCGATTTTTGGCTTTGCAGTCATTGATTCAGGTTCTGGTTCGCCAGTACCTGGCTTATCAAGATTCTTCATAACGAATGTTACGTTTCCGAAAGCATCTGTCTTGTGTGTTACTTGCGCTTGATCAGCTGATTTAGGCTTGTGTACGCCAGTTGTGATTTTCTCATCAACTTGAACAATTGCAGAAGAATTTGAGGAGCCCTTATTGATGCGAAGTTTCACATCTTGGCCAACTAGAATCTTTCCATCCTTATCAGTTACGTGATAAACCAATGTAATTGTGGAACCAACTGGCACAAATGCGCGTTGGAAAACTAAACCAGATCCATACTGTCCGTTAGTTACCCACTGATCAGCCATCTTCTGATTTGCATCAGCTTCACTTGTGTTTTCTGCGGTAAGAATCGGGCTAATTAACTTAATTACTGCATCCTGCGGTGGATCTCCTGCGGCCATTGACGGCGCTGATGCAGCGCTTGATAAAGCAAGCACAGTTAGAGTGGAAGCAAAACCAGCAAGTACTTTCTTTGTCTTGATACTCATTTATCTTCCTTTTCTCTCTGATTAGTGTGCTTACTTTTCTCTTGTCTCAATAGCAATCACTTCTTTAGAAATTTTGCCTGCGTCTTAATTAACTTGAGAATCGTCGGCATCTTAGATTTCTCGAGAGTGACAAGGTCGGGTGTGAGCAATCCCCCGGTATCACCAGAACCTGGATTCCAAGCCCAGTAAGTCCAGCTCATTCCCTTTTTGCCTAAATAATCAGTGAACGCCTTCATCCATCTGCCACTTATGGTCTTCGTTGAATAGTCGATAGCGCCAAATTCGCCAACCAAGATAGGCGCAATATTTTGATCGTGGATATAGCCAAATCCCTTATTCCAGCGATCAAGAAGATTCTTCTCGAGATTCTTACTTACGAGCCAAGGCTGTGGAGATACTTCTGGGCCATATTCATGCAGTGAGTAAACAATCTTATTTGCAACCGGCAGGACCACTGGATTCTTTCGAACACCTTCAAGGTTGCCGCCCCACCAATGTCCAGTGAGGAGTTGTCCACCCACTACTTGATTCTCAATTCCTTCAACGATGATGATTGGGTTCGGATTAACTAATTGGATCTCTTTACCCGCACGCTCTGCAGCTCTCCGCCAATCAGTATCTGCGCCATCGCCCCAGGTTGCCTTTCCATGTGGCTCATTCTTTAAATCAAATCCAACTACATTGGGAGAATTCTTATATCGGATAGCTAAATCTCTCCACATTGATACCCACATATCTTCAGTAAAACCGGCCTGTCCATACCAGAGATCGTTTCTATATCCCTGGTCAGCTTGTGAGTGGTTATCGAGAATAATCATGATTCCGAGCTTTTCGGCTTCGACGATGACAGCATCAAGTACTTCCATCGGACTCTTACCCTTAAGTTCTTTATTGGATCCAATGTAGTCAGCTACACCCGAAACTTCTGGCCCTTTTGCTACGGTCTGCATCGAAAAAGGAACTCGTATTGCGTTGAAACCAGTTTGCCGTATCTGCTTGAGCATTAATTTGTAATCGCGAGCATTGAGGCCAATGAGTGTGGCGGGTTCATTCTCCATCCCATACCAGTTGACGCCCTGCCAGATAACTCGATTACCTGCAGCATCAATGATCTGATTTCCTTTTGTGGATAAAGGATATTTTGGATTGGCCGCTGCGTGAGCAACTGGCGATGCCAATGAAGCCATTACTGCGCCGACAATTGCGATTGCAAGTAATTTACTTCGCATTAGTCGCCATCTTTCGACGTGCCGCTTTGAGTATTGGCTTTTCGAAGAACTTCCAGCTCAGCGTCGCGATTGCACCTGCAATCACGATGACGATTGCACTCATGAGCGTCCACTCTTGAAGATCGGTGACGCCAAAGTACACATAATTCTCCTTAAAGCTTTTCTGGAGAATATTCTGAACAACCTGGTGCCAGAGATAGACTCCAAATGAAATCTGGGAAACCCATACGAAGAAACGGTTATCCACGATTTTGAAGAGATAGACAGATTGCGAGACTGCTACAAGAGCAAGTGCCATTAATATCGCATAGAAAGGTGAGAGGTAAGGCTGGCGACTAAAGGCATCTGGCGCACCAGGAGTAAGGCGTATTCCTACCAAGGCAATCGCTGCAAGAATCAGAAGGATTGCTCCACCATCGAAATAGAGCTTCTTGCCTTGTGAGCTGCTTGCCAACTTGGCAATAATCAGGGCTGCCAGTGCGCCAATGAGGAACTGTGAGAAGAAGCTGACGACATTCCAATATGGAAGCCACTCTTTTGCTCCACCGACAAGACCCTTATCCCAGCCTTTTCCATCTTGACTTGTCATAAATCTTTCGATGACCCAAGGATTGATAATGAGTTGATTTACTGCAATCCATAGCGTCAGTGCGACAAATGCTGTCAAGAAGTTTTTAGCTATTCTGAGGATAAAGAAAAGCACAATTGGAAGAAGTACATAGCAAGAGACTTCGAGTCCGATTGACCACAGAGGGCCGTTGAGTTCTGCCGGGAAGAATGTTGTGTAGTGATAGCTATTGATGAAGAAGAGGCCAGAAAATAACATTTTGATATTAACTGGAATATCGTAGAGATAGAGCGCAATCAAGGTACAGAAAATGAGGTTGAACCAGGTAGCCGGGACAATTCTGGCCACTCGCGCAAGTGCATAGTGTGAGACTCGTGGTTTAGCTTCAGTAGTGAAAAGAGACCGCCAGTATGGATATGAGAGTAGCGCGCCCGATAAAACGAAGAAGAGGCTGACTCCCACTTCACCACGCATTCCGAAGTGATGAATCGGTGCAAACCACTCAGGCGCTGAGTCAGGGTTCATCTTCTGCGTCAGGTGATGGTAGAGAACTAATAGACAAGCTATTGCTCTAAAGCCGTCGGCCCCGCTGATGTGTAATTTGCTCTTCTCCATCGCCAATCCCACCTTTTCTGCCACGTAAGACTCGAAGTCACGAACACGCCTAGATTAGCGGAAATAGCCCAAAACGTAAGAGCGCTCTCATGAATTCGCCTTGAGCGGGTCGATTCACGCGAAGATCCCTTTATAACTTTCAGATAACAAGGGCAAATTCATCCTTGGAACCCTTGTGTTCGGGTTAAAAGGGGGAAATGATAAGAGCGCTCTCACAGCAAGGATTAGTGAAGCTCGGGAAAGGTTCCTGGAGAGCTAAGACACCTCGGAGGTCTAATGTTTAAAAGTATTCGGAAGGCAAAGATTGTTGCAATCTTTGCAGTTGCTGGTGCACTTGTGCTCCCAACAACACCGGCTTCAGCCGCACCGGTTGAGATCACACTAAGTTGCTTCAATGATTTGAACATGGGCAATCTCCTCAAAGAGTGGGAGACTGTTAATCCAAATATTAAGGTAAATCTAAAGACAGCAGATTTCAATGCCCATCACGATGGTCTATTGACTCAACTCATTGGTGGAACTGGTCCAGATATTGCTTGTATGGAAGTTGGATACACATCTCGCTTCAAGGCATATCCTCAGTTGTTCACCGACCTTGGAAAGACTTTCAAGGCTAATACCCTTGAAAAAAATTACATCAACTGGCGCTGGGAACAAGGCGTAGCACGTGATGGAACAATCATTGGTATTCCAACTGATGTCGGCGGGCTTGCAATGTGCTACCGCCAAGATCTTCTCAAGGCAGCTGGATTGCCAAATGAAAGAGGTGCTGTATCTGCAGCAACTTCAACACAGGAAAAGCTCACAGCATTTGCTGCAAAGTACGTAGCAGCAACTGGAAAGCCATTCCTCGATAACGTCAGCCAGCTATTCGAAGGCGTTTCACGCCAGGGTGCTGATGGAATTCAGTTCTACGACAAGAAGACTGACAAGATCGTTGAAGTTCCACAGGTAAAGAAGGCTTACGACTTAGCGGCAACATTTGTTTCTAAGAAGCTATCTGCGGAAATCGCACCTTGGTCAAGCGACTGGAACCAGGGAATGGGCAATGGAGCTTTCGCTGCAATGCTCTGTCCTTCATGGTTGCTCGCAAATATCCAAAATAACGCTAAGGACATTCCAGGAGCTTGGGACGTTGCCCAAATGCCTGGTGGCGGAGCAAACTGGGGTGGTTCACAACTCACAATCCCTAAGTTCGCAGCTAATCCAAAGGCAGCTTGGACATTTATCAGCTGGGTGCTTGCACCTAAGCAACAGCTCAAGCTATTCCTTGATAAGGGCGTACTTCCAACAACTCCAGCAGTGTATAAGGATCCAAAATTCCTAGCTGCGAGAGATATTGCCTACAACAATGCACCTATCGGAAAAATCTTCTCTGATGTCGTTATGTCAATCAAGAAGCCAATCTACGAAGGTAAGTTCCAGGTTTCCGTAAAGGATGCCTACAACGCGGCTGTTGGCCGTATGGCTTCTGGTAAGCAGACACCAGCAGCATCATGGGCTCAGCTCATGAAGGAAATCAAGAAGATCAAGGCCCTTTCCTAGGGTCTACCCTCTCTAACTAAGTAAGCCGAGGGCAGTTTGGCAATCGCCGAATTGCCCTCGGCTTACTCCAAAATTTTAGAATTGAAATAATTTGGAGAAGAATGAGTTTGAGCAGAAACACATCGACTAAAAGCAAATCCTCACTTCGCGATGGTGAAGGTCGTACGGCTTTCTTTGCAATTTCACCGTTCTATTTTCTCTATCTCGTCTTCGGCATCTTTCCTATTCTCTACACCAGCTACATGGCATTTTTTGCCTGGGATCCGCTAGGTGAGAAAGTTTTCATCGGCCTCACAAACTTTACTAATTTGCTCCAAGATGAAGTTCTCTGGAAAGCCCTACGTAACACTCTCAGTATCTGGGTCCTTGGCACAGTTCCTCAATTGGCCCTGGCTCTCTATCTAGCCACGATCCTGAATCGAAATCGCTTGAGATTCTCAAACTTTTGGCGTGCAGCTATTTTGATTCCGAATGTCACTTCGGTTCTAGCTATCGCAGTAATTTTCAGCTCCTTGTACGGACGCGACTTTGGTCTCATTAACTACGTACTCAACATCTTTGGTGTAGACAAGATTAACTGGATGGAGGGAACCTTCACCAGCCACTTTGAAATTGCAACAATGATCATCTGGAGATGGACCGGTTATAACGCCCTCATCTACCTGGCAGCTATGCAATCGATTCCTAAAGAACTCTATGAATCCGCCTCGCTCGATGGCGCCACTACATGGCAGCAGTTTAAATATGTGACTCTGCCAGGAATTAGAAATGTAATGATTTTTACCATCACCATGTCGACCATTGGTGGTCTTCAGACCTTCAACGAGCCTTACATTTTGGGTGGAGTCGGGGGTGGAAACGATAAGCAGTTCTACACACTCGCAATGTTCCTCTATGAGGAAGCCTTTAGGAAGTTCCAGTTCGGCTACGGGGCAGCTATTGGAATCTTTATATTCTTCTGTGTAATTGTATTTGCGTTAATTAATGCGACCATTGCTAGCAAGATTGTGAAGGATTAATGATGAGTACCCTTACTTCAAAGAAGTCCACTTCACCCGCTGAGAAGCCACAATTCAGAATCAGTGCGGCAATTGCATACATCACTCTCGGTGTGACAACGTTTTTAGTTGTCTTCCCATTTTGGTGGATGCTTGTTGTTGCCTCAAATGAAAAGAATGAGATTGCAAAGAATCCACCAAGATTTACTCTTGGGGATCAACTTCCTGTCACCTTCGATGTCATCTTCCAATATGCAAATATTTCTCGTGCGATCACCATCTCGTTTATCATCTCAATCTCGATGGCCGTTTCGCATATCTTCTTCTGCACCTTTGCTGGATATGCCTTCGCAAAGTTGAAGTTCAAGGGGCAGAAGCAGTTCTTTGCTTTTATCCTTCTGACGATGATGGTGCCAGGCCAGCTCGGAATCATTCCGATGTACATACTCGTGACCAGACTTGGTTGGAATAATGATCTCAAGGCGATTATTGTCCCGGGGCTAGTCTCAGCCTTTGGCGTTTTCTGGATGAGACAAAGTATCTCTGCGGTCATTACAGATGAAGTGATCCAGGCTGCGCGTATTGATGGTGCATCTCCATGGCAGATCTATACAAAAATTGTCTTCCCACTGGTGCGCCCAACAGCTCTTGTCATGGGTCTCTTCTCCTTCCTTAGTGCGTGGAATGACTTCCTCTGGCCAATGCTCATTCTCGATGGAGACAAGATGCTGACCGTTCAGATGGCTATCGCCCAGATGAAGGAGCAGGCTTACATCGTTAATCACGCTGCCCAAATGGGTGCTGCTTTCTTTGCCACACTTCCACTCATCATTCTCTTCTTCCTTGTGTCAAAGCAATTGGTTAAGGGTGTTATGGAAGGCGCGATCAAGGGCTAATGCAACACAAGAAAATTGGAGTAGGAATTGTTGGTGCAGGAAATATCAGCGATCAATATCTTTCTAATCTAACAACTTTCCCAGATTTCGAAGTCCTCTTCGTCGCAGATTTAGATAGAGAGCGCGCTGCTTCTCAAGCAAAGAAGTGGGGCGTGCCTGCAAGCGGATCTCTCGATGAGCTACTTACCAACGATCAGATCCAGATCGTCATTAACCTCACCATCCCGGCTGCACATGTTCCGGTAAGTCTTTCCGCTCTCAATGCGGGTAAGCATGTCTGGTCTGAAAAACCTATGGCACTCGATCGTTCTGGGGCCACGCAGTTACTAGAAGCTGCGAAGAAGAATGGTGTGAGACTTGGTATTGCACCCGATACTTTCCTTGGCGCAGGTGTGCAGACTGGTTTAAACGCAATACGTAGCGGCTCGATTGGTCAACCACTGACTGCGCTGACCATCTTTCAAACTGCCGGGCCAGATTCTTGGCATCCAGATCCAGCCTTTCTCTTTGCTAAAGGTGCGGGACCACTCTTTGATATGGGTCCTTATTACGTAACCACGCTCGTTCAAATCTTTGGACAAGCCACCCGAGTCACCGCAACGTCTTCAAAGTCTCAAGAGATGCGCGTTGTGGGTTCTGGTCCTAAGAAAGGCACATCATTTCCAGTCGAAGAGCCCACTCAGATCACTGCGCTGATTGAGTTCGCATCAGGTGCTAGCGCCGTATCGATATTTAGTTTTGAAGCAGCTCATGAAGTGACAGGGTTTGTAGAGATTACTGGGAGTAAAGGCGCAATAACATTGCCTGATCCAAATAACTTTGATGGTGAAAATGTCATGTATCAGCCTGATCAAGAGCCAGAGAAGTTAACTGCCATAGGAAATAAGCATGGCCGAGGCCTTGGGGCTCTTAATATGATGCAATCTTTCCTTGCCGGAACAACTCACATCGCCTCAGCGGAATTGGGAAATCATGTTCTTGATATCCTGATATCCATAAGTGAATCTGCCCAGCGAAAGGAAAGTGTTGCCGTTGTTAGCACCCTCGACACGAACGCAAAACTTGATCCTGACTGGGATCCACTTCGACGATCTTCTTAAGGATAATTTATGAGCAGAACCACAGTCTCTAAGAAATTTTCTTCACGCTTTCTGCCGCTCACATTATGCCTATTATTGACATCATCGACGATGGCATGGAGCGTCGAAGAAGAAAATCCTATTCTCTGGTCCCAGGAATTCAATGAAAAGTTAGGAAGCAAGCCAGATCCGAAGTACTGGAATTATGATCTCGGTGATGGAAGAGGTTGGGGTAATAGAGAAGTACAGCTCTATACAAATGTAAATGCAAAAACAACCGGTCGTGGAGTGTTGGCAATTACCGCTCTCCAAATATCACCGAAGAAGAAACAGATTTGCTACTACGGGTACTGCGAATGGAGTTCTGCACGCATCACCACAAAGAATAAAGTCTGGATTAAGTACGGAACTATCGAAGCACGTATTCAGATGCCCGCTGGGACAGGCTCATGGCCGGCATTCTGGATGCTGGGACAGAATATTGATGCAGTCTCATGGCCTAACTCAGGAGAGATTGATATTACTGAGGGCTTGGGAAGAACGCCGTATCTGAACTACGGAACGATTCATGGCCCAGGGTATTTCGGTGGAAGTTCAATTGGCGTCAGGTATCTGAATCCGCAGAAGCTCTCTGCTGGCTTTCATACCTATGGAATTAACTGGAGCGAAAATTTTATTGAATGGACCTTTGACGGTAAAATTATCTTTACGCAGAGTAAAGATTCCATCGCGCCACGAGCGTGGGTATTTAACCAACCATTCTCACTGATTCTCAATGTAGCTATGGGCGGAGAATTTGGTGGAGAGATTGGAAAAGATGCTAAATCTGGCTTACAGATGAAGGTGGACTGGATTCGAGTGAAGAAATTTAACGGCCAAGGCGAAGTACAAGTACTGCCTTAAGCAGAAAATCTAGGACTAGCCAACGCTCTCTGTAAGAATCGAGACGCGATCATTTGAAACAGATAGAAAACCACCACTGACATTGAATTCAGTGATGGTTCCATCTACACCTTTAATGCTGACGGCTCCGTCGACTAGTACGCCAAACAAAGGTGCGTGACCTGGGAGTACTCCAAGATCACCCTCTGTGGTGCGAGCTGAGATAAATACTGCTTCTCCACTCCACACCTTCTGTGTTGGCGAAACTAGTGCGACTGTAAGTGCCATTGTTATGACTTAGCCAATTCTGCAGCTCTGCGCTCAACATCGTCGAGGCCACCGCACATGAAGAATGCGGGCAAAGCTGCGGACAAATGGCTTGTTTCAAGCGCGAATTGTCTATCTCCGGCTTATAGGGCGACTCTTCTTTTACTTAAGCAACTTCTTTGCAGACGCAGTTAATGAGTAGTACGCCCATTTTCCTCTTTGCGTTCTATTGAGTAGCCCAGAGTCCACTAAGAGTTTCAAGTGATGGCTCACAGTACTTTGCGCTAATCCAGTATCGGGTGTCAGATCGCAGACACAAGCTTCAGCATCCTCACTAGCGGCAACGGCCATCATGAGCCCAAGTCGAGTCTCATCTCCAAGCGCTTTGAATTGTTCGGCAAGGCTTGCAAGCGCCTTAGGCGAATACGAAAGTTTAAGAGTCTGGGCCATGGCTTAACTATACATTGACATTCTTCGATATGTACTTTAATCTATAAATCGAAGATTATCGATGGGATAAATAGTGACTAAAGAGATTAAGTTAATCCAAGAACCTGAATCAACATGCTGCGCTCCTGCACCTGCGGCAGTCGAGGCGTGCTGCGGGACAGAAGCGGCTCCAACTGACGCTTGCTGCCCAACTTCAGATGCAAAAACCAAGGATCTGCCTCTTTGGATATCCGTAGGTACATTTCTTGCCTTAATTGCATCCTTTGTAATCTCTGATTACTGGCTCAATTCATTCTTGAAGTCTCGATTTGCTGGGCTCAATGCAACAACGGCAGATTCACTTGCATTCTTCATTTCTCACTCCATCGGACTCTTAAGTCTTCTCGCAGCGATTACAACAGCCGCTGTCTTTCTTCGTTCATATATAGATGCAGACCAAGTTCGCAAACATATGGAAAAAGTAGGTTCAATCAGGGGACATGGAATCGCAGCTGGAATTGGAGTGGCGACGCCATTTTGCTCATGTAGCGCAGTTCCAGTCTTTACAGGCTTTATTCGTGGCGGAGTCCCAGTAAGTCAGGCAATCTCATTCTTAGTTGCCAGCCCACTTGTTAATGAAATTGCAATAATCATGCTCGCTTCAACTGTGGGTTGGTCAATTGCAGGTGCTTATGCAGGAATGGGATTTGCAATTGCAGTTGGTGCTGGAATTGCACTCCGCAAGTTTGCAAAGCCAAGTTTGACTGAAGTCACTCAGGTAAAGAGCCTTAACGTTATTGATTCTCAAGGAAATGTCATTAAGCCATCTCTGCAGAAGCGGGCAAATGCTGCACTTCTTGAAGCCAGAGATACCGTAAAAACTACCTTTGTATTTCTTCTCATCGGGGTAGGCGTAGGTGCACTCATTCGCGGTTGGGTTCCAGCATCTGCAATTGAAACTATTGCTTCATGGGGCCCCGTGGTGGGTGTATTGGCCGCCACCGTGATTGGAGTGCCTTTGTATTCAGGAATTGCAACAGTCGTTCCAATTATTTCTGCACTCTCTGAAAAGGGAATGCCTATGGGAACTCTTTTGGCCTTTGCAATGAGCGTAACCGCACTTTCTCTACCTGAGGCGCTGTTGCTTCGCAAAGTTATGAAGCCAAAGCTACTGGCGGCTTTCTTTGGAACTGTTTCTCTAGGGATAATCTTCGTTGGAATTACATTCAATATTGTGCTGGGCTAAACTGGGGCGACTTACATTTAGTACTTTGATTTAGTTTGTAGTTGTTTGAGGGCAA
>Ga0209443_1000922_pt1 | contig 19161 bp, 19 predicted proteins | sample LauGreBMM110DCMD_2_FD_187571 | JGI IMG/M metagenome (GOLD analysis project Ga0209443, IMG submission 187571) | Freshwater lake microbial communities from Lake Michigan, USA - Su13.BD.MM110.DCMD (SPAdes) (version 2) | ecosystem: Environmental > Aquatic > Freshwater > Lake | place: Lake Michigan... | reverse complement strand
CAATTATAAAAAATTAAATTCCAGTCCAAGGTCCTACTCCAGATGGTCTAGGACCAATAGCATTAATTAAAAATTGAATGTATTGAGGACCTTGACCAGTTCTTTTCATAAAAGCATAAATACGGCCTTGAGAACCGTTTTTAGTACGTGGGCTGCTGATAAGAACGGCAGGTCCAGTTCTTCCGTAGCTACCAAGTCCATATGTAGGAGATAAAACAGGGTATCCGAATGGCATATTATAATAATACTAAATATTATTATTTATTCACTTTTAAAAAAGTGAATGAATAAGAATAATTTACACGCATTTTTGGTTGTACCTTTTTAAAAGCGTTAAAGGTATGAATTAATAATTTTGACGCACAATTGCTCCCCAAGCGCAAACCTGTCCATTTGATAAACTAGTATTATAAATAGAACCTTTCTTTTTTGGTGCTACACATCCTCCTGAACGCACTCTTCTAATAGCAGTTCGTGTTCCACTTGGATAATAACTTTTTGTTCCTGTAGGAGCAGCATTTGGTAAATTTACTTTATAAGCTGTTTGACCTACAGCATTTGCCTTAAGTGTATTAAGATATAAAGAACTTGGAACTGGAGGAATATAATTTGTGTGTGTTGATACAGGTACTTGCCTTTGAGAAGAGCCAATCACATAACCCATAGAAGCAGAGGCTTTTCCTAAAGCAATTTGTTGTTGTAAACGTTGATTACTTACGGAAGTTCTTAAATATTGATGTCTAGCATTTGTATTCATTTGAGCATCAACTGGTGTTTGCATTGGATAAAATTGAGGTGGAGTTGGTCTAAGACCTGTTAAAATACCATAACTATGATAAGGAATGGCACATGGATATTGATTTGTGCTTAATGGTCCTGTTATCGGAGCATTAACATAATTATTATAAGATACGGAACCAATATTTGTAGATACAGCATATGGAGTTGTCATTTATATATATATCTACTTTTTAAAAAGTAGATTTATATTTGTAAAATACTATTTTTTCATAACATAATTTGGATTGCCGCAAAAAATACAATTTTGTACTGGAGGTTGAATAATATTATTATATTTATTACATTTACTACATTTGAAAACATTAATAAGATTTGAAATACTTATATTATTAATATGCTGATTTGGTATTGTAGTATTAATTTGTCTTTCAGGTTTCTTCTTCATATATATCCACTTTTAAAAAAACGTTTTGCTCTTTGCTTCGCTAAACGTTTTCCTAAAAGTAAAATTAATATCTTCTGATAGCTCTTTGAGCAGATTGACTTGCCTTAAAATCGTCTCCACCATTAGAAAAATCATTATAGTTCTTATTAACAGCCTTTTGTTTCAAATATGTAGTATAATTGGAACTATCATAAACGTATTTAACGTTACAAGCTGCGGCAGGAACATCCTTAATTTGTTGAAGACTATTATAAGTAGCAGATGGAGTACATGATACGGAAACAGAACCGAAGTGGGTTTTTAAACCACGTAGACCAGGTCTACTTTGAGGTGTCTGACAACTTCCACCGCAAGAAAAATTCTCACGACTTAAAAGATCTCCAGCATTATTAACAGCACGGAAAGGAGTTGTAATAGGTCTTCTTAAATTTTTGGATTGTAATTGACTAGGATAAGCGCGTTTTAATTGACTAGGGTATGTAGTATTCCATGCGTTTTTCAAAGTATAACGAATTTGTTCGTATTCAGGATACATTTTATTAACATTTTGTGTAGTCTGTGGCATCCACCCTTGAATTGCTCCTCCAGCATTTCCAGGTCTTTTTGCGTAAATAGAAAAAGCAACATTGCTTCCATTGATTGGACTAGTATATCCGATAGACATTTATATAATACTATAGTAAAAAAACTTTATTAAATTAAAACTTTATCTAAACATTAAAAAATATATGTTTATTATATAAATGTTTGACTTTTTGATGTTAATAAGCGCAGTTATATTTATAACAACTGATTTTATTTATTTAAATGTTATAAAAGATTATTTTTTAAATCAAATTAAACTGGTTCAAGGGTCTGAACCTAAGATAAATTTTTTAGGTGCAGCTCTTTGCTATATATTTTTAATTGCTGGAATAAATTATTTTATTATTAAACCACGTAAAAGTGTAAATGATGCGTTTTTATTAGGTATTGTTATTTACGGTGTTTATGAAACAACAAATTATGCTTTACTAAAGAATTGGTCGATATTTACTGTATTTATTGATACACTATGGGGTGGTTTATTGTTTGCTTTTACAACTTATATAGTTAATATGTTACGCGGTATATTTTAACCAAAAGTCGAAACGCAGGTGTTAAGTCGGGCGAACCCTTGGCCCTTGGGAGCTTCGTTTTAAATTACCAAGGGTGTAAAGTTCTATTCGTAATTAATCATATAAGGAACAAAATAGAGAGAAAATACTAATGCTATTATATTAATATTCAAACTATATGTAGCAAAATTAGAACTTATTAAACATGCTAATATCATCATAAAACTGTCACCAATTACAGCTCCCACACCTACTTCCTTAGCATATTCCTTAAAGAAATCAAACATAGAATTATATCCTATTGGTAAACTCTTAAATAAAAAATAAAACAAAAAATCATGAGTAATTTGTATACACAGTGCTAAAAAAGTAAATTTCCAGATATTAAAACTGTCAAAAAAGTAACTATAAAAAAATCTTGCTAAAATAATACCAATAACAAGTATTAGTACATCAGCTAAAACCGCACTTAGCTGATATTTTTTATACCATTTTTTTAAATAAAAGGATTTGAATACACCATGAAAAGTTAAAAATAAAATAATCAAATCAGCATTTAAGCAGCCATTTAAAATAGGTAAATAATCATCTACATTTGAAAAATTAGAAATATCTTTAAATAACATTTATACAATTAAATGATATTTAATTTATAAAAGGAATCAATTTAAAATAAATGTACCATTGATATCGCGATAATTAATAATAGTATTATTTATTAATAACTCAGAGAATTCTATAAGTTTATCTTTATTATTTTCTAATATTTCCTTAGCTTCTTTATAACCTTCTTTTACTAAACCAAGAGATTCTTTGTCCATCATATCTCTTGTATGTTGTGAATATTTATCACCTAATGCCAGACTTCTACCTAAAAATGGATTGGAATCGTCATCAATATCTTCGTTAAAAAATACTTCTAGTTTATCTCCCATACCAAAATTACCAATCATTCTTTTAGCTAGACTATTAGCTTGTTTTAAATCTTGAACAGCACCAAGTGATACATTACTATTCCCATAATATATATTTTCGGCTGCTTTTCCACCCATGGCAATAATTAATCTCTTTTTTAACATATCTTTTGTGTACAAACCACCCTCTTTAATCTCAGGTTTTTCAGAAAAAATAGTATATCCGCCTGCACCATTATAGGTAGGTTGAATAGACGCTTTTTTAAAGTCAAAATATTCATTAAATTTTAATGCTAACAAAGAATGACCGCTTTCATGAATTGCCACACGTAATTTAGTAGTAGGAGAAACTGTGGTATTCGTCTTAATTAACCCGACAACCAATTTTTCAAAAGAATCAAAAATATAATTTTCTTGAATTTTAGTGTAATTATTTTTAGCTGAAAGAATCGCAGCTTCATTAAGTAAATTTTTTAATTGTGCTCCAGAAAAACCGTCTGTTAGTTCCGCAATTGAAGGTACATCAAAGGTTTTTTCTATATTTTTATTTTCTAGATAATAATCTAAAATTTTCTCTCTAGAATCTTTATCTGGCAATGGTACTCGAATGATTCTGTCAAACCTTCCTGGTCGTAATAATGCTTGATCAAGAATATCTTTTCTATTTGTTGCTGCCATGACAATAATATCATCGTTATTATTAAATCCATCCATCTCATACAATAATTGATTTAATGTTTGTTCTCTCTCATCATTTGCCATATTTATTCCCGCGCCTCTTTGTCTACCGACCGCATCTATTTCATCAATAAAAATGATACAAGGTTTATTTTCTCGGGCATTACTAAACAAATCCCGCACTCTTGATGCTCCCATTCCTACAAATAACTCGACAAACTCTGATCCTGAAATTGAAATAAATGTTGAGTTTGTTTCTGAGGATATTGCCTTTGCTAGCAAAGTCTTGCCAGTTCCTGGAGGTCCTTCCAGTAATATTCCTTTTGGCATATCAGCGCCAATAAGTCTATATTTTTCTTTATTTTCAACATAGGAGATAACCTCTTTACATTCTTCAATGACTTCTGGACTACCAGCCCAACTTTTCAAACTTACATTAGGCTTAATAAATTCATCCTTATTTTTTTTAGAATTGCCCATCATTTCAAAAGGATTATTTGAATTTCTATTTCTTCTGCTAAGCTGAGCACTATTTGTCGGCATTGAATTCATTTCTCTAAATGATGCGATAATTGAAATTACGAAAAATATTGGTATAATATAACCTCCGATTGAAAATAACCCATTTATAATATTTTGAATATTAATAATACTTTCAGGTGTAAAATTTACAAAATGAAGAGGTATATGTAAATCAGATGTTTTTTCAACTAAATTAGGTACAACTACAGGATTACACCCTTGGTAATTTAAAACGCCGTTTTTAGATAGTAAAAAATAATGTATTTTATTGAATTATACATTATTTTATCCATTTTGTCGTGTTTTCTAAACAAGATATACACGAATTGTACTCGCTTGTTAAATATGAATATATGTTGTTAAAACATTTTTCACAATAATGGTGTTTATCGCAAGTAATTATAACTTTATTATTACTATCCTTAATACATATTCGACATATTTTTATTGCCCCCCCCATTTTAGTTTTATTTTTTAATTGTATGTTTTCATCTTCTAATATTTTAATTTTATTGATATATTCTTCCACATTCATTTTACTAATACAATATAATAATACACTTTTAAATAATTTTTATAAAAATACTACTTTATAAAACGGCGTTTTAAATTACCAAGGGTGTAATATCAGAAATATGATAGTGATTATATAATGAATCAACCTTAGGAAGATTATCAACTGTTAGTAGTTGTTTATAATCTGTATTAATCAATATTTTAGATATCTTATTCTCGTTTAAATCTTTAATTACATCATTGTAATTTGTTTTTTCGAAATAACCTCTATATTTATGTAATAAATTTAAATCTTCTGAATAGTCATTATTCAACATATTCAAACGACTGTGTTTAAATACTACATTTGATTTAATTTGTTTCATCCCGCTTACACATTGTAGAAAAACATACAATAATAAAAAAGTCTTAACCATTATTTATTTATTTATATAAATAATCCGGTATTTTTAAATCACTATTTTTATATAATAATAAATGAAGATAAAATACTATAAAATAGTGATATAAAAAATATCCAATAAATTATATAATATTTATTTATTATGAAAATAATTCAACTATTTGTAATATTTTTAAATTTTACTAATATAACTAGTTTAATAAATAATATTTTCTTTACTAGGTATTATGCCAAAAGTATTCCATATAAAGTAAAACGTGATAGATTATTGATATTAAAAGAAAATAATAACTGTAATAGTGAATATATATTGAATGTTGGTACCGCATTAGATGTTTTACATCGCGAATTGCCGTTAATATTTGTGTTGGAAAATATAAATTTTAATATATTTTCACAACAAATTAGTGTAATAAATGGTAAAAATATGATTACCATATCAAAACCTCTATATATCTCTTCTATAAAATCTATACAGGCCATTTCATCACTTTCACCAACGCGTTCAGAAATAAATGTGAGAAAGATTGAATACATGGAAGATGAAAAAATAATTCAGTGCTTACTAGAGATTATAACGCCTAGCTTCCCTAGTGAAAACAAATGGGAAGGTATGTTCTATTTTGGTATAGATGAAAGAGGTCTTATAGATAGTCATACTTTTGACCGAAAGATAAGTAACTTAAATAAAAAAAAAACAATTACATACAGAGAAAATATCATAGTTAAAAGTTAGATATAGAATTATTAGTTTCATAAATAAAGTGTTTTAAATTATTATTTATGAAATTGAGGTTATAGTTATTTATTAAAATATATTTTCTAAGATATTTTTAAGGACTATCCAATAATTTTCTCCTGATCCATTTTTTCTTCCTAAACATCTAACTACACTGTACGCAGGTATAATTGCAGAGGTCTCACCTTTATGTAATGTATAAGGATTTGAATTACAATTGGTAATAGTTATTATATTGTTTTCTTCAGCTACACCAAGCGTAATTTTTGTTACATCGGAGTTAAGAGTATAATAACCTACTGTAACTGTTGCGTTATTCTCCAGAAATTTATGAGTTACTGGGTAAATAGAGGTGTATATTTTTTTGTTAACATATCCTCGTGTGGCGAGTGTAACATATTGATTATCAATCTGAACCTGTGAATCAGTGGGAAATACCGTTGTTCCGTTAAGCGTAGTTGTTCCGTTAAGCGTAGTTGTTCCGTTAAGTGTAGTTGTTCCGTTAAGTGTAGTGTTTGTAAGTGTCATACCGTCAAGTGAAATATGAGTGTCTGGTAACTTTTTGTAATCACCCTTCGCTAAAGAATTCTTTACGATATTACTCATTATAATAATAATAAATATTTTAAAAAATATAAAAAAAAATTATTATAAAGCTATGACAAATTATTTATCTAATATGTTAACATTTTTTTAATAAGCAGTCATAATTCTTGGCGCAATATTCATTGTATTTAATTCTTGGAACAATAGCTTACAAGCATAAGGTATTTCTACATAAGAGAAGTCTGTACGATTATCACAACTGCGACAATGATGAATGTGCATTTTATCATTATATGAAGCAATAAGACCACACTTTTTACAAATATGAACCGAATATTTATCTGACGCATCATACATTCGTCCTCTAGTAAATCTGGAAGCCCCGTGCGAAACCATACAATCTCTCTCCATTTCTCCAAAGCGTAATCCACCATCTCTGCTACGTCCTTCAGCGGGCTGTCTAGTAAGATTAACCATTGGACCAATTGAGCGACTATGAGCCTTATCATTAACCATGTGCTTAAGACGTTGATAAAACACGGGTCCCATAAATACACTACATTCATGTTGTTCTCCAGTTAAACCATTATACATCAATTCATTACCATGTGCTTCATATCCGAGCTTAATGAGCTCACCGCAAATATCACTAACATTAAATTCGCCAAACGCAGTTCCATCCCCGAATAACCCCAATTCAATAAGAACCTTTCCAAGAACAGTTTCCTTTAACTGTCCAATAGTCATACGAGATGGAATAGCATGAGGATTAATAATGATATCAGGTTTAATACCATCGGATGTAAATGGCATGTCACACTCTGGAATAATATTACCAACAGTTCCTTTCTGTCCATGTCTCGAGCTAAATTTATCACCAATAACAGGCTTTCTGACAGTTCGCAATCTTACCTTCGCAAAGTTATAACCTTCTCCATTTCTATCAATATAATTCTTATCGATATAGGTCTCCTCAACAGTTTTATAAATTTTGCTTTGATCCTCGTATTTAATTACCTTAGTATGATCGTTTCTATTTTCTTTAATTGGTGTGATCTTAGCAATAATGACGTCTCTATTTTGAACCAAGGTATTCTCTGGAATAACACCCTTTGAGTTAACCTTGTTGTAATTGCCCATCTTCATTCCCTTGGTCTTTGTAGCATCTGGTTTACATCTAATTTCTTCATCACCATTAATTTTTTGTTTGTCTTCATCTTTTTCAGTATGATAAACAGTTACTAACGCCATACCACGATCAATAGAGCCTTGATTAATTAGCAATGAATCTTCCTGATTGTAACCAGTGTGAGTCATGATTGCGACAATTACTTGAGTTCCAGAAGGTATTTTATTAAGTTGAATCATGTTCATAATTCGAGTATCAACAAGAGGACGCATAGGATAATTGAGAACATAAGCCGTTTTATCCATTCTGTTTTCGTAATTTGTTGTATAAACACCCATTGCTTGCTTGCCTTGCGCACACTGATATGTATTTCTAGGAGATTGATTATGCTCTGGGAATGGAATACATGACGCAAGAACGCCAAACATAGTTGAAGGATGAATTTCACAGTGAGTATACTTATAAATATTATCAGACTTTGCTATAATGTCTTTGGGTTTAGTAGCAATTAGAGACCAACTTTGCTCATCAGGGTCAATATATTCAATAACAGAATCTTCAATCTTTGAGCTTGTTAGCAAATTATCCCAAACGAGTTCTTCTTTATTTAATTGTGAAATCAAACTATTTTTAATCAAGAGATTTTTATCTTTTACACGCAATAAAGGTCTTGTCAACCTACCACTATCATTACAAATTCTAATTTCACGCATTTTATAATCAAATATAATAGAAGTATAAATATTAATAATACCCTTATATTTTTTCTCCTTTAGCATGATGTAAAGTTCTTGAGGAGTTTCAGTAATACCCACCCAAGCACCATTAATGAATACCTTTACTTTTTCATACATATCTTTTGGTGTTAGTTCAGCACTGTTAACGTGTGTAATATTTGGCATTACGTACTCGTACAACGGTAATGAATTTGAATAAATAGTAATGTGAGTCATATAGGCTAAATTCTTTACAATACCAACTGATTGACCTTCTGGAGTTTCTGCAGGACATAAGAAACCCCAACAGGTGTTGTGTAACTTACGAGGAGGAATTAATTTACCACTTTTATCAGTTGGAGTAGAAATTCTTCTTGCGTGACTTAAACTGGAAACATAATTTAATCTGTTAAGCACTTGCGCAACACCTACCTTGTTTGAGTTAGTGTGTTTAATTCCAAAATCGCCTGTTGAAAGAGCTCGCTTCAACCCGTTTTCAATGGTGGTTGATTTGATAATTTTGTAAATATTTGTTAGATTGATAATATTCTCATAATCATCAGTTGATTTCCATGAACCATTGTTAATTTCCCTGATGATTTGCTTTTCCATATCTTTTACAAGCTTGTTAAAATAATTTCTATAAAGATTATTGAGAAGTGTACCAGTTAAGTCAACACGCTTATTTAAATAAGAATCTCTATCATCTTGTTTAATAATTTCAAATGAAACTAGCAACAACTTATTTGCCATATATCCTAAGAAATAAATTTTTTGTTCCATGTTATGACAATGAGGAAACAAATCATTGTGTAAAATTTCTAATGTGAAATCATGCTTTTTCTTTGCACCAGTTTCCTTATCCATATTGATTGGAGTGTACATTACAAAACTAGTAATATATCTAATACATTCTTCTTGAGTAATCATCTTGCTGGCATCAATAATAGAAGCTTGTAGTGATTCTATCATTCTCTTATTTTTATCCGCATCAATATTTAATAATATTTTTTCGCAAATTTCTTTGTCAGATGTTATTCCAAGGGCTCTAAACACAACAAATAGAGGAATTGGCTGTTTTACACGAGGCAATTCAACGCAAATAGGATAACCAAATCCATTATTCTTAGAACTAATCATCATATTAATTTGTTTTGGTGAAATACACTTAAAATCGGGTACTGATTTAATTTCAGCTTTCCAAGTATATTTAGTTTCATTCTTAGAAATATTAAAGCAATAAACTCTATTCTCAGCAGAGCGTTCTTGTCCTAATACAGTCTTTTCAGAACCATTAATAATAAAGTATCCTCCTGAATCAAATTTACATTCACCAGTTTGCGTATTTTCAAAATGCTTGTATTGGTTTAGAACACAAATATTTGACTTCAACATAATAGGTAACTTGCCAATATGAACCTTTGGAAGAGTTTTATAGAAGGTTTGAATATTTTCTAGATTAGGACCACTGCGAACAATGTACTTAATGTTAATGTCAATAGTTGTTGACGAAGCATAAGTAAAATTCCTCAATCGTGCTTCTTGAGGGAACATCAATTTAATAGCTCCGTTATTCTCGTGAATTTGCGGTCTGTAAATATGAAAGTTTTCAAATGTGATGAAAATTTCTAGCGAGTGTTTTTTAGATACAGGATCGAAATCTTGTTCAGACGCAATATGAACAGGATTGAACATTTCAATAGTTTTAATAATTTGGTAACCGACAAAATTATTATATGATTCTAGTTGATGTCGTACAAATCTTTCTAAATGATGACCCCTGAAATAAGATTCAATAATATTCCAAGGTGTTTCAATGTACTGCTCATTTTCAATATCAAAGATATTTTCATTATTAGTAGAACTCATTATTTCTGTTTCGTTATCTGTGTTATATAGAATCATTATTTCGGTTATTTTATATCTCAATTTATTTTTAAATTGTTTTAATAATATATAATAAACTCATATAATTCACTATAGCATGTGAATTATTTGTTATTTTTTAATGTTTAGTTTTTATGTTTATTTAAAAAGATATAAAATCAACTATTTAATATTATTTAGTATTATACAATGTTAAATAATCGAAATAGAAATAAGATGGATCCAACTCGAATAAATAATTACAATAAGTTTTTATCTACGTTGGATAGGAAGTCAAATTTAAATGAAAACGAAAAAAATTCCGTTAAGGTTTTATCAGAAAAATTTAAAGAAACTGATATCAAAAAAGAAATGGAGAAAATTATTGATAGAATTAATAATAGTTTCAATACAAGAAACATTTCGTGTTCAAATTTTACTGGTCAAACTTCAAACGATACATCTTGTGTCAATAATTTAGACCCAAATTATTATAGAGATATTAGTAGTCATAAAATCTTATATTTAATAAGACCGCTTACGCCATCAAAGTCTAAGAAATCTTCTGATAAAGTATCAGAGAAACCTGTAGAAATTAAAGAAACAATCAATATTGAAGCAGAAGTAAACAACATTAATGATATTTTAAAACTTATTTATACATATAAAGATGATCCAGCTATCAAATATAATATAAATATGAAAGCATTACATGATATCAAAGAACCATTAGAAGAATTAAATAACATGATTGGAATGAATAATTTAAAAAATAATATTGTTGACCAAATTCTGTATTTTATACAAGAATTACATAAAGGAAATCTTTCTTCAGGCGATTTCATGCACACTGTTATTTATGGTCCACCTGGAACAGGAAAAACAGAAATCGCAAAAATAATGGGAAAAATATATAGTAAAATTGGTATCTTAAAAAAAGGGACATTTAAAAAGGTAACCCGAAGTGATTTAATAGCTGGATATTTAGGTCAGACTGCGATAAAAACGACTGACGTAATTAAAGAAGCAATAGGTGGCGTACTTTTTATAGATGAGGCGTATGCTCTAGGTAATCCAGAGAAGAAGGATAGTTTTGCTAAGGAATGTATTGATACATTATGTGAAGCGTTAAGCGATAATAAGGAAAATCTTATGGTTATTGTAGCTGGATATGAAAAAGAGTTAAAAGAGAGCTTTTTTTCATTTAACCAAGGTTTAGATTCTAGATTTACATGGCGTTTTAAAACAGACGACTATACAGCCGAAGATTTATATAATATATTTTTAAAGAAAGTAAAAGATATTGGGTGGGAAATAGATGTCGATTCAAAAATAACAGTTGAATGGTTTAAAAAGAACATGGACTATTTTAAATTTTACGGAAGAGATATTGAAACTGTATTAGCTAAGACAAAAATAGCTCATAGCAAAAGAATATTTTGTCGCCCAGAATCAGAGAAAAAGAAAATAAATTTAAATGATTTAGATAAAGGCTTTGAAATCTATCTCAAGAATGACGACGTTAAAAATAGAAAAGATGATAAAGAATTTAAAAAACAATTATATAGTACTTTATATTCTTAACATTAAAGTTATATTTCATATATTTTTATTTGGTATTATAATAAATGTCAAATAAAACTATCTCAATCAATCCTTCATTGTTTAGCATGAGTGGTTCAAAAACAAAAAAAAATAGAGAAAAAAAACAAAAGTCTACGATAGTCCCTCTAATATCCCCAAATGTTTTAAAAAACAAACTTTTAAAAAGAATTAAGGAACATAAACAGAGAGAAACTGAGAATTTAGAAAATAATAAAAAAAAACTTCCTCTTCCTGAAGAATCTATTAAAAATGATATAATAAAACATGAATTGTCAACATTTTCTGACGAGTTTAGTGATTCAATAAATTATTTACAGACTCTGTCAAAACAAAAGAAAGTAAACGATGAAAAGATAAATTACGAAAAACAAAGACAAAGAAGAAAGGAACAATTAGAGAGAAAAACTGTTAGAAACTATCATGAACCTCCTATAGAACATAATGTTAATCTTGATTTGCCAGATGAATTAATGAGTAAACCATTAATAGTTATAAATACTGATACAATGACTACAGGTGGCGAGCCAATTCAGATACATACAAAATCAAATGATTCTATTCCTTATGGTATATTAAAAGGAGGATCAAAACCAACATACAGAGATTGGGCAAGAACACAGCGCAATTATGATGTTACAAACCCATACGCAGCTTTAACAATTCAGGGTTTAGAATTAAATAAGGAAAAGAATGAAAGAGAGAATCGGTTAAATAATTTGCGAGAAAAATTAAAACAAAAACAAATTGAAGAATCCATTAAAAAATCCGAAGACATAATACTAACACAAAATTTAATCCGAACCCCAATTGTAGAATCAGAACAACGTTCAGAAAATGTATTCTCACATCCTATACATAATCTTGTTCCTGTAAATATTACTGGAGAAATAATTGCCATTAAAAAAATTACAAAAAAAACAATTAAAAGAAAATACACGCTTGGAAGATCTAAAATAAAAAAAACAGTTTCTGTACTAATAAAAGATCGAGGAACTCGTAAAATAATTTTAGCTGCTCAAAAAGATTTGAAACGAAAATCAATTAATGATGTAAAAGACTATTTAAGAGACCATAATTTGATTAAAATAGGTAGTAATGCTCCTAATGATGTATTAAGAAAATTATATGAATCGGCAATGTTAGCAGGTGAAATAACAAATAGCAATAGTGAAATATTATTACATAACTTTTCAAAGGATGACAAGGAATTATAAATATAATCTATATATAATTTAATATGGAGACTACTAAAAATGAAATGGATGCTTGTTCAAAAAAATTCTTTTTTAAATTAGGTAATTATTTAGATACTCAAATATATTATTTTGGAAGCATTCAAAGAGATGATTATTTTCCAGGTAAAAGTGATATTGATATTGATATATTTACTGATAATACACAAAGTACAATTATAAAACTACAAAATTTTTTAGGAATTGAAAAGTATAAATTTAAAAGATTCGTTTATAAATTACATAAAACAAAAAAAATGGTTTATGGTCATAAGGTTAAATATGAAGATCGATTCAATAATTTTTTTACAGAAATATCAATATATGATGAAAAGGATAAAGAGGCTGTATTAATAGAGCATAATTCAAAAGCAATATTACCATTTTATGTAACTTGGTTTTTAATAATTTTAAAGATATTTTATTACAAATTAGGTATATTATCAGAAGAAACATATTCGTATTTAAAAAAAATAATAATGAATTTTATGGTTGAAGGAGAAGATGTTGAATTTATAACAACAGATATTCCTGAACACAATAAAGATAAGAAATAAAAAATTGGTTTAATTTTATACCATGATAATTATATTATAAAATTAAATTAAAGAGAGAACAATATATTATTATAATGGCGCTTATTAAAGAATATTTTGAATTAACGAATCGTTATCAAGATGAATATGGAGAAAATACAATATTATTAATGCAAGTTGGTTCCTTTTTTGAAGTTTATGGTATATATAATCAAAAAACTGAATTAATTTCTGGAAGTAAAATTGTTGATTTCTCTCAAATTTGTGAATTGAATGTTGTTGAGAAAAATACATGCGTTGGTACAGATAATGTAATGATGGCGGGTTTTAAAGATATTCAAATTGAAAAATATATAAAGAAAATACAAGATGCTGGATTTACAGCAGTAGTTTATTCACAAGATGAAGCAGCAAAAAATACAACTAGAAGTCTTTCTGGCGTTTTCTCTCCAGGAACATATTTTCATCCTGAATCAACTAACCTTACCAATTCAACGACATGTATCTGGATTGATTTAATTGATAACAAAATATTAATGAAAGGTAAATATGTTGTCGTAGGGGTTGCTAATATCGATATTTATACTGGTAAAACTAATATTTTTCAATTTAAAGAGACTTACGTAAATAACCCAACTACATACGACGAGTTAGAACGTTTTATTTCTATTTATAATCCTAGTGAAACTATTTTAATTTCAAATTTGCCAGGAGAAAATGAATTAGACTATGTAATTAGTTATGCGGGTATTTCAAGTAGTTTAATTCATAAAATAAATATTACAGATGAAAAGACAACAAAGATGACAAGGGTTAAGAACTGTGAAAAACAACCATATCAAAAAGAGATTCTATCCAAATTTTACAAGTTTGATAGTTACGATGTATTCTCTCAAAATTTTTATGAGAATAATATTGGTACACAGGCATTTTGTTTTTTATTAGATTTTATTTATCAACATAACCCACACCTTGTAAACAATATTTCAGAACCAGTATTTGAAAATTGCTCTACAAGACTCTCACTAGCAAATCATTCTCTCAAACAATTAAATATTATAAATGATGGAAATATAAAATCAGGTAAATATTCATGTGTATCACAGATGTTAAATGACTGTTTAACTCCAATGGGAAAAAGAAAGTTTACATATAATATACTAAATCCTGTTTGCGACGAAACATATTTACAGAGAGAATACGATATTACGGAATATTTTCTCTCAAAATACACAGAATATAATAGCTTTTTTAAATCTAATCTTTCTACAATCAAAGATATTTCAAAATGGCAACGACAAATATTTTTAAAAAAAATTTCCCCAAAAGCATTTTTTAATTTATACTCGAATATTTTAACAATTAAAAAAGTATATGAAAAAATAGAAAACGACGATAAAATTATAGAGTATTTAACCGTTTTTGAGCCAAATATTTTAAATATCAAGGATTTTTGTCATGAAATATCGGAATTTATTAATAAAAATATAAATATATCAATAGCAAGAGAGTTAGACCAACTACAGAATTTTGATATTAATTTTATAGAACCAGGTATTGATGAAGAGTTAGATAAAAAAACTTCAACACTTAAGGATTCTGAACTAAGGTTAAATGCTATAGGAGAGTATTTAAGTAGATTAATTGAAAACAAAGAGAAGAAGAGCGGCAAATCTAATGATTATGTAAAAATCCATGAAACAGAAAAAAATAATTTCAGTTTGATTTCAACAAGTAGAAGATGTAAATTATTACAAGATGCTCTTCCTCTTGAACAAACTATTGTAACATTAAAGCATGATGCGTCATTTAATGAAAAATTCGATTTCAAAATTTCAAAGAAGCAATTTGAATATGAAAAACAAAGTGCTTCAAATAATTGTATTGTTGATCAACAAATTAATGGTTTGTGTAAAAGCATTTCAAGTATAAAAGTGTCATTAAAAGATCTGATTACATTTGTTTATAATAAGTTTATTGTTAATTTTGAGGGATTTCAAGAAAAATTAGAAAGCATTATTAATTTTGTAACAATTATTGATGTTATGTATACAAAAGCTTCTATTGCTAAGAAGTATTGTTATTGTAAACCAAATATTGTTAAATCAGATAAATCATTTGTCACTGCTAAAAAGATAAGACATTGTTTAATCGAACGTTTTCAATTTCAAACGAATGAATCTTATGTAACAAACGACATTAATGTAGGCGATGGCAATACAGATGGTATTTTATTATATGGTACAAATGCGGTTGGAAAAACTACAATTATTAGAGCACTTGGTATTTCTATTATAATGGCTCAAGCAGGATTATTTGTCCCTTGTTCAGAGTTTAATTACATGCCATATAAATATATATTTACACGCATAATTGGTAACGATAATATCTTCAAAGGTCTATCCACATTTGCGGTTGAAATGTCGGAACTCCGCACCATATTACGTCTCAGCGATGAAAATAGTTTAATATTGGGCGATGAACTATGCTCTGGAACGGAAACACAGAGTGCCATTAGTATTTTTGTTGCCGGAATTCAGAAACTACATAAATGTAGAAGCAGTTTTATATTTGCCACTCATCTACATGAAATTATTGATTATGATGAAATTCAGTCTTTAGAAACTGTCAAGTTAAAACATATGTCAGTTATTTATGATAAGGAACAAGATAAACTTGTATATGATCGCAAACTTAAGGACGGACCTGGTAACAGTATGTACGGTCTTGAAGTTTGTAAATCGCTTAATTTACCTCAAGACTTTTTAGACGCGGCGTATGAAATAAGAATGAAATATCATCCGGAAGGAGGTAGTATTCTTTCTCTCAAAACTTCCAGATACAATTCTAAAAAAATTGTTGGAATGTGCGAAAAATGTCAAACAAACGTTGGAAAGGAAGTTCATCATCTTCAATATCAAAAAGATGCGGACAGCAATGGCAATATTATTAATTCTGATGGTATTATCCATAAAAATAATCTAGCTAATTTGCTAACATTATGCGAGGTTTGTCATGATAAAATTCATAAAAAGAATACTAAATTAAAAAAAATTAAAACTACAAAAGGAACTGAATTACAAGAAATTTAAATATAATGAATATATATAATAGTAATGCTTTCAGATTTTAATCAACCAATAATAACAAATTATAGTCCTATTTCATCAAAAGGCGGAAGAAGAGTCCGCCGCTCAAGGAAACTTAGTCGTAAACTTAGAACAAGAAAACATAAAAAATCAAGGTCTCATTCAAAGAATGCTAGAACTAGAAGAAGATATCGTTAAATTATAAGCTAATCTAATTTATAATTTAATATCTGCGAGTATTACGACTTTTAAGTTTACGACTTTTAAGTTTACGACTTTTAAGTTTACGACGATGTTTTTTTCCACCAAATTTAGCACCAGGACAGCTTAAATCAGGCATAATTTGATTATTAAATGGATTTGCCATCTCTCCCTTTTGAGGAGATAAATTACCTTGTAAAGTCACCATTTGCTGAATTAATGTATCAAAAGCTTGACTTGTCATTTTTCTATCTTCAGCAATTTCACCACCAATTTTGTTTGTATTTGATTTGGATGAAGAGAATAATCCTCCTCCAGCAGCAGCAGCTGTAGACGGTGATTCGACAACTTCTAACTGAGCCATAGCATTAGGGTCTATCTTAGTTAGTTCAATTTCTTCTACTGCATCAATATTAGTTGGTTTCTCTCTTGCTTTATTAACATCAAAAAATATTGCTTTGTAGCTTGCTGACTGACCCATAACTAGTCTACAAATTGTGCTTCCATCTGGTCCTCTCGACACTTCTTGAGCTATACCAATTCCTTTAAAAAATTTTGGAATGTCGACTGCTTTTGTGTATACAATATCAAGATAAATAGTATGTGATAAAGCGTTAGGAATATATGCTCTTGTTTTATAGTTTTGACAATCCAACTCACCTGTGTATTTAACATTTGGAGTTGGACGCATTGTAAGTTGAGCATTACAATCTTCTGATATTTCCATACGCATTTTACTATCATCAGAACAAGGATGTTGATAACCTAATTTTGGAGGCAAAGCAGGAACTGGATCACCTCTTGTTGTTATTCTTAAAAATAATATTTTCTTTTGTGATGCGAAATTACAAAACTTTTTAGCTACAGAGCTTCCCATACAGCGAGGAGCACCTAAACTTACACATATAATATTATCAGCCAAAACATTGTATGGAGCAGCATCATATGGAGATGTCTTTTTAATTCCCATCCATAAATAAGCAAAATCCGAACACATTGCTCCACCAAGTGAATGTCCTGTTGTAAAGATTTTAACTGAATTAGGGTTTATTGCGCCTAAAAAATCAGTAGCTAAATAACGCATAGTTTCAATAATTGTATGAATCATTTCTGTTGTTGGTTTAAAAATACCATATAAGAATTTCTCTGATTCTCCTTTAGAATCTTTACAAACGGTTAATGGAACAACTGAGGTGGGTTTGCTGTATAGAGCAGCTGTTTTAGCACTATATGTACCTCTAAAAATTAAAAATAATGTATTTGGCATTCTTTTATCAGCAACAACATAAATCTCACCATAATTAGACCATCCAATTGAAATATATTTTACAGAATCTAATTGCGTCTGCTGTCCTGGAATAGGATAACTGTTAATTCCTGCTATATCACCATTAATTATATTTATATTTTGAGGCATGTTAAGCTTAATAAAATCAATAAAGTTTTTCCCCTTATATTGATATTCATAGTTTGAAAATATATCATTTGGACTTTTATCTAACCCAAAAATTTTTTGGTCATCAAGCAATTCTCCCAAATTATTTGAATCAACATTATTTAAACATTGTAATATTTTTGGTTGAATAACTGGACCAATAATTTGACTATAATTTGCTAAAAATTTATTATCATCCATATAAGCAAGTCTTGATAACGTGGAACCAAGAAAAGATATAAAATGTATATCACCGTACATATCTGTTTTTCTACTTATATTACTTAGTGTATTGAACATATATTACAATAAGAAATTATTTAACCTAAGGTAGCTATCCTTTAATGTCTCTAGCGACGGCGTCTTGTTTTAAGTTTACGACTTTTACCACCTTTCTTATTACGTCTAGAGCGTTTACTCTTTGTCATACCTTTAGCAACACCTTTAACACCTTTAACACCTTTAACACCTAAATTAAACCCAGTTGCCATTGTTCCATAAACAGCAGAAATACCATTTTCTACAATAGGAAGTGACATTTTTGCCATATCTTTAGCAGTTGACCCAACAGTTTGTAGACCTTCATCTACTACTGGTAATACTTTACTTGAAGTTTTCTGAACCGACTTAAGAATACTATTTTTGCGAGATTTTGCCATTATAAATTATACGTATAAAATATTTACTTGTAATATATAAATATGGATTTAAAGTATATTCTAAAGGTTTTCATTATTGTATTTTTAATTCT
>Ga0209443_1000921_pt1 | contig 19168 bp, 21 predicted proteins | sample LauGreBMM110DCMD_2_FD_187571 | JGI IMG/M metagenome (GOLD analysis project Ga0209443, IMG submission 187571) | Freshwater lake microbial communities from Lake Michigan, USA - Su13.BD.MM110.DCMD (SPAdes) (version 2) | ecosystem: Environmental > Aquatic > Freshwater > Lake | place: Lake Michigan... | reverse complement strand
AAATCGCGGCCTCTTACGTTTGCAGTGATAACTGCGCGGCGTTTGCCATTTTCGCGGCTGATCTGGTTAGGGCCGACCGAAAGCTCTATGTCGGCGACTTGCCCGAGCGGCACGAAACCCGCCGCGCCGTTGCCGCCAATGGGGATTGGCAGACTGCCAAGCGCATCGACGTTGGTGCGTAGCTCTTCAGGAAGCCGGACGACGACATCGAAGCGTCGGTCGCTCTCGAATACTTGTCCCGCCGCACGTCCGCCGGTTGCGGTCGCGACTGCGTCCTGCACGTCGCTCATGTTGATGCTATAGCGTGCGAGCATGTCACGTTTGGGGGTCACGGCAAGTACGGGCAGGCCCGTCACTTGCTCGATCTTGACATCCTCGGCACCGGAAACCGAAGCGACGACTTCTTCCACCGCGCCGCCGCTTTCGAGCAACTGGTCCAGGTCGTCGCCGAACAGCTTGACCGCAACGTCGGAACGGACGCCTGCAATCAGCTCGTTCATCCGCATTTGCACCGGCTGGGTGAACTCATAATTGTTGCCGGGGATTTCCGAGACAGCTTTGTTCAGTTCAGCGACAAGCTGCTCACGCGGTTTGCGCGGATCAGGCCAGTCTTTGCGGTCTTTCAGCATGATAAAGTTATCCGCAACCGAAGGCGGCATCGGATCGGTTGCAACATCGGCTGTGCCGATCTTGGCAAACACCCGTTCAACCTCTGGAAATTTGCGGATGCGTTCTTCGAGCGCACGTTGCATGTCAATCGCTTGGCTAAGGCTCGTGCCGGGAATGCGTAGCGCGTGCATCGCAATATCGCCTTCGTCGAGATTGGGAATGAACTCCGAACCTAATCGGGTGGCGCCTACGCCTGCAAGCAAGACAAGTGCGACAGCGCCGCCGATAATCAGCTTGCCGCGCTTCATCGTCGCATCAAGCAACGGCGCGTATTGGCGATTGAGCCAGCTCATCACGCGGTTTTCTTTCTCTTCCAAGCGGCCTGTCACGAATTGCGCGATGGCGGCAGGAACGAGGGTCAGCGCGAGGATCAAAGCTGCGGTGAGTGCCATGACGACGGTGATCGCCATCGGATGGAAGGTTTTGCCTTCGATTCCCGTCAGCGCGAAGATCGGCAGATAAACAACAGTGATGATGATGACGCCGAAAATGCTCGGCTTCATCACTTCGGCGCTGGCGCTTGCAACCAAACCAAAGCGTTCGTCGCGGTCTAGCAGACGGCCAAGCCGGTGCTGCGCCTCGCCCAAGCGGCGCAAGCAATTCTCGACGATGATGACCGCGCCATCGACGATCAAGCCGAAGTCCAGCGCACCCAGACTCATCAAATTGGCAGAAGTCCGCGTCTGCACCATGCCGGTCAGCGTCATCAGCATGGCAACCGGAATCACCGCCGCCGTAATTAGCGCCGCGCGAATGTTGCCCAAAAGCAGAAACAGCACGACAACAACGAGCAAAGCGCCTTCGGCAAGGTTCTTTTCAACAGTCGCAATAGTCCGGTCGACCAATTCGGTGCGGTCATAGAGCGGGTGGGCAACGACGCCTGCTGGAAGCGATTTCGTGGCTTGTTCAAGCCGTTCGGCGGCGGCTTGCGCAACCACGCGCGGGTTTTCACCGGTCAGCATGAAGATGGTGCCAAGCACGATCTCCTTGCCGTTCTCGGTGGCGGCTCCTGTTCGCAGTTCAGAGCCGATCACAACCTCGGCAACATCGCCGATGCGGATAGGGACACCGCCGCGCGTTGCGACGATGATTTGCGACAGGTCGGCTTCATCCTTTGCCTGACCCGGCACACGGATCAGGATTTGCTCGCCTGCACGCTCGACATAACCTGCGCCCTTGTTGGCATTGTTGGCCTCAAGCGCCTCGACAATATCGGTCAGCGACAGTTTGAGTGAAGCGAGCTGCTGCGGGTTGGGTGTGACATGATATTGCCGTGCATATCCGCCGATAGTGTTGACCTCGGCAACGCCGGGAATTGTCCGCATCTGCGGACGCACGACCCAATCGGACAGCGTTCGCAGATCGCTTGGTGTATATTCCGAGCCATCGGGTTTGCGCGCGCCGGGTTTCGGCTCGACAGCATACATGAAGATTTCGCCAAGGCCCGTTGCGAGCGGGCCAAGCTGCGGTTCGATTCCCGGGGGCAGTTGCGACTTCGCCGACTGGATTCGCTCATTGACAAGCTGGCGCGCGAAATAGGTATCGGTGCCGTCTTCGAAGACCACTGTAACCTGACTCAATCCGTAACGTGAGATTGACCGCGTATAGGCGAGTTTCGGGATGCCAGAGATCGCAGTTTCGATGGGAAAGGTAATGCGCTGTTCGGCTTCAAGCGGTGAAAAGCCCTCCGCCTCGGTGTTAATCTGCACCTGAACATTGGTGATGTCGGGAACAGCGTCGATGGGAAGCTTGGTCGCGCTATAGACGCCGAGTGCGCAAAGCAGCGCGACGACAGCTAACACAAACCAGCGCTGGCGGATGGAAAAGCCGATGATACGGGCAAGCATGTCAGTTATCCCCGATCAATGGTCATGGCTCGCGCCGGACTTTTCGATGTCGGCGCGAATGAGAAAGGCTCCTTTGGCGGCATACGGCGTGCCGGGCTTGATGCCCGAAAGCACTTCGGTCCATTCGGGTGACTTGCGGCCGAGTTCCAACATGCGGACCTCGTAATCTTGGCCGTAATTGGCAAAGACCACCGTGAAGTCGCGGAAGCGTTGCAAGGCTTCGGTACGCACCGCCAGCGGCACCTGCACCGCGTTGATCGTCACACGGCCACGAAGCGCCATGCCGGGACGCAACCGTCCCCCTCGATTGGGGACCGACGCCCGCACAAGCGCTGTGCCTGCTTCGGCATTGCCGTCGGGCAGATACTGGCCCAGCCGTGTCGCTGCGATTGCCGTGCCTTCCATCGTTTCGATCTGCACCGCCATACCGGGCTGGATTGCGCCCAAATCCTTGGGGAAGATGTTAAACACGACCGTCGTCTGGGCTGGGTCGGTAATGACATAAAGTGCGCGGTCAAAGGTCACGTCGCCGGGGTTGCCATTGCGTTCGGCAACGACGCCGCTCACCGTCGAATAGACCGGATAGACTTGCAATGACTCGCTCGACTCGATCCGCGCCAGCAATTGACCGCGTTTCACAGTGTCGCCGACCTGTTTTGTGACCGAAACAATCCGCCCCGGAAACTGGCCGCGAATTTCGGATCGTGCGGTCGTCGCCAACTGGACTGTCCCATACAGCTCGCGCGTCTCACCGATGGTCGCCGGCCCCACAGTTTCAATCTCGATGCCACCCGCCTTGGCGGCATCAGCGGTGATCCGAGTGCGCCCTTCGGGGCTGGCATAACGCCAGACATGGCGCTTGCCGCTCTCGACCGCGACAACCTCGACATCGAAACTATGCGGTTCCTCGACAACGCCCTGACCGGTCAAATAATCCTTCTCGGCCTTGAACGGGAAGGTGTTGACTTCACCGCCCAGCCGCTTGAGCGTCACCGTCAATTGCACGGTCTTGGCATCGACTGGCTTGCCGTCCTTGGTCGGATAGACCCGGAACTGCGGCGGCACACCGTCCTCGAATATGGTCATTTCAACCGCGAAGTCGCCATCCTTCAAAAGTCGGCCGTTGTGCGGCCCTTTCGCTGGTTCGCCTTCCTCGCCATGCTCCTCGGCGGGTTCGCTGCTGCTGTTACAGGCTGCCAAAGGTGCGATGATAAAAAGCGCTACGGCAAGCCGGGTGATGATTGTCTTTTTCATGGATTAGTCCCCCTGTCGGCAGCGGCGTCAAAGCGTCCGGTCAGCCGGTCTATTTCTGTTTGAAGATCACGGGTGCGAATAACGGCATCGAGCCATTCAGCCTGCGCCTCCACAATGGCATCAGCGGCACCCTGCATATCGCGGAACGTGAAGCCGCCGCGCGCATAGCCATCGCGCACTTGGCGGAGTGCCTTGGTCGTCTGCGGGTAAACCTCGCGGACGATGGCATCCGCACGCGCACGCGCAGCGTCGGCTTCCGCCCCAAGACTGGCCAGACGGCGTAGCCGGTCAAGCCGCTCAGCCTCGGCAGTCAGTTCGATGCGCAGTTTTTCGGCCTGCGCCTTGGCGATATTGCCCTGATTGCGGTCGAAGCGTCCCAAAGGAATCGTAACACCCGCAACCAGTGCCACATCATTGGTCCCGCGCAGGAATCGCGCCCCTCCATTGACAGTGTAATCCGGTCGCGCCCGCGTCTGTTCCACTGCCACTGCTGCCGACGCCCTCGCGACCTCGGACTGCGCAAGTTCCTCATCGGCAGTCGCAAGTTCACGCGCTGCTGGAATACCCGCTAAAACGTCACCGACCGTTTCGACATCCTCAGGCCGACCGTTCCAATACGCGGCAAGCGCCGCGCGCGCTCCCTGCTGGCGCGCCTGTGCCTCGGTCAGATTAAGCCGCGCTTGCGTTACCCGTGCCGATGCGCTCGTCTCGACGAACAGGGGGTCTTTATATCCGCGCACACGCCGCAAAGCCTCGCGCTGCATCTCGACTTCGACACCCAGCCGAGTTTCCGCGATCTCGACGACATAACCGGCGATCACAACGTCGAGAAACGCACGCTGGACAGCGCTGACAAGTTCAAGCCGCACTACCCGCAACGTTGCTTCGGCAACACCGATGTCGCGTTCTGAATAGGCGACACGCGCGTCACGTTTGCCGCCGCGCTCGATCGTCTGGCTGTAGGTTCCAGTGATCTCGGCTTGGCCGAACACATTATAAGGTCCGCTGCCGACTAGGTTTTCGCCTTCGACGGTTATAGTTGGGTTGGGCCGGACGCCCGCTTGAACACGTCCAGCTTGTGCAGCGGCTATCTCAGCCGCGCTAGCGCGGATCGATGGTGCGGCGTCGATGGCCTTGGCTATGGCCTCATCCAGCGTGATCGGCTTCGCAACGGCAGCCGTAGACGGAAAGGCCAGCGCCGCCGCTAACAAGGCGGTGCGCAATTTGGGGAACATATTAAAACTCCTGAACCGAATGACACGTTAAAGGGCCGGGCGCGAGGCCGGCCCTAACGGCGCGGTTCAGGCAGAGGGTGGTTCGGTGGGTGGTGCCTGACTAAAAGAGGTCAGCGGGTTGGCACGGTGGAACGACAAGAGCGCCTTTGCGGAGGTTGTAGCGGGCGCAAGGTTAGCCGTGCGCGCGTCGAGCGCGGTCGGGCAATGATGATGGTGCAGACTGTCGCCCGCGCCGTCATGCGAAGGCGCTTCGTCCCCGTGATCGTCGGCCATCGCGTCATGACTAATGCTCACGCCACGTTCTGTATGATGGGTTCCCGGTTCTTCATGTGCAATTACAGGCGCATGAAACGTGCTCGCGACAAAAGCGACAACAAGAATCAAGCGGGCGAGTAGATGAGACACAGCTTTTCGCTTAGTCGTGCCTCGCAATTTAGTCAAATGGTTCGTCATTTGCAACTTCCTAAACTGCCGTCGGAACATTAGGAGGCCGTCCGCTTTGGGAGGATTAGGCTCGGAAGCAGACAGTCAGCTCGCGGCCCAATTGACGACGTTCAGAAGGTGGTGACGGTCGCCTGAAAGCTGCCGCTGCGGCGATCACCGTATTCGTTTCGGTATATCAGAAATAATTCAAAGCTCATGTCACCCTCTTAGCCACTTCAGAATATCAAAAGCAGGGTCAGATCTCTGCAAACGCTGCGAAGCTTTGCATCACCACATCCGTTGGACGACAGCGATCAAGCTGCGAATTAGTCACACCCAAGATACGCTCAGCTTCCGCCGTTAACGCAACCAAAGGTTTTGCCCACTCGTCAAATTCGTCATCATCATCCCAACGATTGACCGCGTAATAGTGAATTATCTCACCCTTCTTTGGTGTCAGTGCGCTCGTCTCAAGCCTTATGATTAAGTCACGCTTCAAGCGACGAGTGCCTGCAAGATACAATTCCAAGCCACCCTGCATATATAGTTCAAACAGACTGTCGTGGAGCCGCTTTTGGCTGTGGATTAGCTTGTCGTTCATCGTGCAATTGCCTGCGCAGCTTTGCGAAATGCGACCTCATCATTCTGAGCGCCATAAACATATCCGCGTAATGCTCGTTGCTGATCAGTTGGTGATAGCTCAGCTTGTTGTTTCTGCAACGATTGTCCTGATCGCTCCTGTGAACGGTCCTGTGCAGGATTTTGGGAAGTTGGGGTATCAGCAGTGCTTAGCTCTTGCTTAGGCTGCTTCTGGGCTTTCTGAGGAGCAGGCTTTGGTGGCTTTGGTTTGCTGCTTGAGCGACACTGTTTCGCAAGCGCCGTGTTTCTCTCAGCTAATCTGCCAGACAGTTCCCCTGCCACAGACAGAAACAGGTCAATGTCCTGCTTGATCGTCTTGCTCTCTTCCTCTGACGATAGCTGCACCACCATAGCAATCCACCGTTTCAATTCTTCTCGTGCGTCCATATTTTACACTCCTTGATGAGTGTATTTATCACTAAGTATCATATGTTTGGTAAGGATCAGGCTAGGATCATAGCTCCAACGGCAGCATGATCGTCATCTCAATAAGGAGATGTAACGATGACTATGAATATCCTGAAAAGCCTTTCGCTGTCGGTTCTCCCGACAACACAACGGATGAGCCCCGAGCAGCACCGACGGAACAAACTCATCACTAAACTTGCTGAGCAAAAGTTGATTGCTGAAGCTGATCGTGAAGGAATTCTGCCGAACATTATGCATCGTCGTTGGGTGACAACAGACGGTGGTTCTAAGGCACTTGTTGATGTGCCTAAACGCATCAAGCGTTGGTGGTTTCAGGATGGGGTAGGTAACTGTCTGCTTGCGATAAGGTATGGCAACAAGGTGCTTGAACTAGAGAAGGGCAAGGGCGCTATCATTGTCGGGAAACCCGACCAGCTTATCCCGACAATCGACAAGATTATTGCTGCTATCAATGCGGGTGAGTTGGATGCTTTGCTTTCAGAAATGGGGTTAACGCGCCCAATCAGAAAAGCGCAAAAGTGATGTGTGGGTCGTGTTACCCGACTAGGGTGGCACGACTTATGCGGGGCAACTCAACAAATTTGAACATGTACGGAATGAATCCAGAAGACCGTCCAGAGGATTTTCATTTTCCCAATTTATTGAAATCTCATGGCAGGCAATATCTGAGGACGACGGTGTTGTGCCGTTCCAGTCAATAAAGCGGATGCTTACCAACCCTGCCCGTTTAAGAAAGCCTTCTATGGCAGCACTATCATCCAGATAGACAGTTTCCTGCTCTTTCAGCCTGTTATTGATAATCTCGGATAGTGTAAGAGTTTCTGAGCTTTCACGGCATACAGAGACATAATAGCCATCGAAATCGAAGTTATCATCTTCAGCGTCCTCCGTTGCACCCAACCTTTGCGAGTGTAATGACGAAGATCGACCCAAAATATTTGCCATAAAGCTGACAGCTGTCACAGACAGGATGAATGATCGCCTCTTAAGCATCAATGGAATGTGTCATGTGTCAGCAATGGTTACAATACTTCAGATGATATGGGATCGTGGGTTGAGGTAGATGGGTGTGATAAAGCCTTTCCATTGCGTACCAAGAAGACTGAGCGTCGTGTGTGGGTCGTGTTACCCGACAACGTGAATATTTCGCGGATTTATAGCATCAGGGAAACTGACGCTGCGGCTTATCTGCCTGTAATTTCACATAAAATATGATCGGGTAAACGCGACCAACATATTGAAAATATGGTATTTTTCTAATTTATGCTATACAACAAACTATACAACTATGTGATAAAAGCACTGCTTTTGTCAGGTTTGTGCATTATTCGTAATGCGGGGGTCGTAGGTTCGAATCCTATAGGCGGCACCATTTTTTTACATGTTTTCTGTGATCACATAATCTGGCTTGCGTAGATCAGCGCTGCTTGGACTTGACCGATTGCCCTTAGATATGCAGGGAAAACTGCATGAACCAATTAACTGTCAGTCAAGCCGTACTTTCGCGCCGTTCAGTTCGCGCGTTTACTCCCAAAACCGTTCCGTTGGAGCTGCTGCATCGCGTCATGGACAAGGCAAGGTGGGCCCCGTCGGGCTGTAATTTCCAGCCTTGGGAAGCCACGATATTAACAGGCGCACCGCTTGCTGAAATGCGACAGAAAATGCTGGTTTCGCCGATGCAGGATCCGCCCGAATATTCATGGTCAGACCCAGAGGTCATTCCGGAATGCAAGGCGCGCCTGGCGCAGGTAGGGGCATCCATGTATCAAGCTATGGGAATTGGTCGCTCTGAAACTGATGCGCGCGGCGATTTCGTTCGCAACAATATAATGTCGTTCAATGCCCCTACTGTATTGCTGTGCTACTTCGATCGCCGCATGGGATCGCCGCAATGGTCCGACGTCGGTATGTGGCTGCAGACCGTCATGCTGTTGCTTCGCGAAGAAGGGCTGGACACCTGCCCTCAAGAATTCCTTTCCATGCATGCAAAGCTCATCAAAGAGTTTATAGGTGTGTCGGATGAAACGCACATTTTCTTCTGCGGCATTGCCATTGGCTATCGTGATGAGGAGGCAGCGGTAAACGGTTTTGAGCGTCAGCGGGAGCCAGTTGAAGGTAATGTGCGCTTCGTCGGTTTCTGACATCAGCGCGTACGGAACACCGCGGACAAGATGTAAATTCATGTGTGGGTCGTGTTAACTGGCATGGTTTGCGCGTCTTGATTGCCATTTTGTGACAGCGAATCTGCGCACCCATCATAAATTTGACGCAGTTCTGACATCGTAATTTAATAAAAAAAATCTACCACTCTATCCATAATAGGGGGTAGTTTGTGCGTTGGTCGATTGTCATACCCGTTTATAATGAAGCGGACTTTCTGCCGCGGACTTTAGAATCGATTATTGCGCAAACCACCGCGTTCGATTTGATCATTGTCGACAATGGCTCGACCGACGGCTGCATTGATAACGCACGCATGCAGCTTGCCGATTATTCCGGTAAAGTAACCTTTTTGCATGAGCCCCGACCTGGTCAAGTCTATGCGTTGCAAACGGGCATCGCCGCGGTTGCTTCCGAATTCACGGCGATTTGTGACGCGGATACATATTACCCGCCGCAATACCTCTCGACTGCGACGCATTTGTTTGATGCAAAGGGTGCCAACTATGTGGCGGCATGTGCCTTTTTGCGCCGCGAGGCGTTTTTTAGGGGGCTGGGCAGTATGGCACATCGTCTACTTGCCGCGCGATTTTTGCCGCATCAGAACCATACCAGCGGCGCTGCGCAAATGTTTCGCACAGACGCATTGCGTGCAGCTGGAAGCTATGATCCGTTGCTTTGGCCTTATGTTTTAAAAGACCATGAACTGATGCATCGCGTGTTGAAGTTAGGGCGGCAAATCTACCATCACACATTATGGTGTACGACATCTGACCGGCGCGCTGATCGCAGGAAAGTGCGTTGGACCTCATTGGAACGGGTCGTTTACCATTTGACACCTCGGTCACGGCAGCATGATTTCTTCTACCAGTTTTTGGCGCGCCGGTTTGATGCCCGGGGTCAGCGCGACACCGTACTTCGCGAACGTGATTGGTCAGTAGCTTGACCTTCACCGCTACCCCATTTGCGCATTTGGAGCTGCCGACTTTAAAGCCCGAGAAAAACCTGTGGTCGACATGGCTGTCACGTGGCCTTTCTGCGGCTCTACTGATCGCCATTGTGCTGCAACTTGGGCAGATCAACACCGCGCAACTGCATGATACACTACCTGAAAACTTGTGGTTTTTGCCTGTTTTGTTGGCGCTCTATTTCGCGCTGCCTGTTGCCGATTGGATTATCTTTCGGCGTCTATGGATGCTGCCTGTTTCGGGCTTCTTTATCCTGCTTGCCAAACGCATCGGCAATGAGGTTCTGATATCCTATTCCGGCGAAGTGTATTTTTATCTGTGGGCGCGAAAGCGCACAGAGTTAAGCGCGGCGCCTTTTGGAGCGATCAAGGACGTCAATATATTATCAGCTTTGGCGGCCAACCTTATCGCGTTGCTTCTGCTGAGCGTGACCTACCCTTTTGTCTCGCAACTACATCTTGGTGCATACACGGATGCCTCCGTCCTTTCCGCAGCCATTTTTTTAATCCTGTCGTTCGTTGTTCTGTTTTTTTCGCGCCGGGTGTTTACACTGGAACGCCCCGAACTTTGGTGGATTTTTGGGGTACATATTATTCGGTTATCTGCGGGCACGCTGTTATGTGCCTTATTATGGTATATAATTCTGCCCGGCCCCCATTTCGGTTTCTGGCTGGTTTTATCCATGATCCGGCTTTTGGTCGGACGGCTGCCATTTCTACCAAATAAAGAAGCCCTTTTTGCCGTCATCGCAGTATTCCTGGTTGGACATGATAGCGCAGTATCCTCGCTGATAACCCTAACCGCGACCGCAATGTTGGCGCTGCATTTCATAGTCGCGGCGATGTTGGGCGGCGGGGCACTTTTCTCCCGATACCAAGGCATGCTTCCCGAAAAGGCAAGGGCATGATGAGGTATGTCTTGGCACTCGCTGCAATCGGGCTGTCTGTGCCTACAAACGCGGCTATACCCCCTAAATCTGAGCGCGGGCGAAGCGGGGCTGACTGCCGGACGGCGGAATCTGGTCCTGCGGTGCGGGTAAGTGTTTTGGGCCTAAAGGACCGCCGAGGTAAACTCATCCTCGAATTATACCCTGAAAATGATTCAGATTTTCTGCAAAGTGACAAAATATTGATCGCGGCAGGCAAACCCTTTCGGCGCGTGCCGATGACCACGCCAAATTTGGGCCCTGTTACGATGTGTATTCGCGCGCCTGGCCCTGGAAATTATGCCTTGGCTCTGCTGCACGATCGAGATGACAACGGTAAATTCGGTTTATCGGGCGATGGTGTAGGTTTTGCCAACAATCCTAAACTCGGCTTCCGCAAACCCCGGGCAAAAGTAGCGGGACTTGCCGTCGGTTCTGGTGTGCGATCAATATCGATAGTCATGAATTACCGGCAAGGATTTGGCGTTGGCCCAATCAAAGGCCAAAGCGCGGAGGGACAACCGTGAAGATCGTCGATGTCTGCGAGTTTTATGCCCCTGAAGGCGGCGGAGTGCGCACCTATATTCACGCTAAGCTCGCAATCGGCGCCCGGCTTGGACACCAGATAATTGTGATTGCGCCTGGCAACAGGGCCGAAGTTGTCGAATATGAAAACGGGTGCCGGATCATTTACGTTAAAGCCCCCGCGCTGCCATTTGATAAAAAATATGGCATGTTCTGGGACGCAGCTCCGGTCCACGCCATATTGGACGCCGAGCAGCCCGATGTACTTGAGGCGTCTTCCCCGTGGCGCGGCGCGTGGGTTGCAAGAAGCTGGCAAGGCCACGCACTTCGGTCGATGTTTATGCACCATGACCCGCTTTCGGCATGGGCATATCGATGGTTTGACGGCGTTGCAACGCGCGATGTCATCGATCGGCAATTTGAATGGTTTTGGCGCTATCTCAGGCGCATGTGCAACAGCTTTGATTTCACAATATGCGCGTCGCCAAGTCTTCAAAAGAGGCTAACGGGAGGCGGCATACGGGGTGCTGTCAACATCCCGATGGGCGTTGATGCGGGCGTTTTCTCTCCGGCGCGAAGGCACATGTCTGTTCGGCGAGACCTGTTAGCGCGCTGTAGTTTACCGGATACGGCGACTTTGTTGTTGGGGATCGGTCGGCATACTCCGGAAAAGCGCTGGCCTTGCGTCATAGACGCTGTCGCGCGTGTAGCTGCGAAACGGCCTGTAGGGTTGGTTCTCATTGGCAATGGTCACCAGCAGGCTTCGGTGATTGAACATGTGAGCGGTAACCCGCATATCCAGTTGCTCGAACCTGTGCGCAATCGGACTGCGCTGGCCACCATCATGGCAAGCTGCGATGCACTCGTCCATGGTTCATCCGCAGAAACATTCGGGCTCGTTGCGTCAGAGGCCTTAGCATCTGGCCTGCCATTGATAATTCCCAATGGAGGTGCGGTCGCAGATATCGCGCATCCCGATTTTAGCGAAACCTATACGCCCGGAAATGCGCATGCCGCCGCGGATGCAATTATGCGTCTTCTCGATCGCGAGGGGGATCAGCTTCAGTCTGCCGCACACCGTGCGGCCGCAACGGCACGGACACTTGATGATCATTTCGCAGCACTTTTCCAGACTTATGCACAAGCAATTTCAGAAAAGAGGGAGGCAGCGTGATGACTGCAATCATAAATGTTTACCGTCAGGTCGCCATCGTGCCCACACGTAAGATCAGACAACGGTTGAAGCGGAATATGCGTTACCCCAAACCACTTTGGTACCAGCTGCTGCGCTTTGCATTTCGCAACAGCGGGAAATAGCCGGCGTAAAAAGGGACGCTTAACATTCCTTATAGAGGGATGGAATGTAACTGAGCTTGTGAGCAACTGCGCGGTGGAATGCATTCAACCGATGCCGGTGTCGGAATTGCGTTAAGAATTGCTCAGCCTGCAACGATACGTTGCAGTAGCCACATGGCCGCAACGCTACCGATGGCATAAGCGCTGAACATGCGGGCGCGGGCCGCGTAAAGGGCGTTTGCCCGGTGCAGTGCCCACAATGTTAACATGGCACCGATCACGATGACAATTTGGCCAGCCTCAACGCCCAGATTGAATGTCAGCAAGGCCATAGGAACTTCGCCCTGGGGCAATCCGATCTCGGCGAGTGCGCCTGCAAAGCCGAAGCCGTGCAATAAACCGAACAGGAAGGCGACAACCCATGGGATGCGTTCCGATAGGCGCGGCGCCCCCGGTTCGCGTTTCACAATTTCCACGGCTAGAAACACAATAGACAGCGCGATAGCAGCCTCAACTGGCGGGCCGGGCAAACTTATCAGTTCAAGCGTCGTCGCCACTAAAGTGATGGAGTGCGCCACGGTAAAGGCTGTGACTGTGGCTACGACACGCCTTGCACCATTGAGCAGGAGCACAAGACACAGCACAAACAAAAGATGGTCATACCCCATGAGGATATGTTCGACACCGGTGACAAAATAGGTGCGCGCCACCTGCCACCTGTCAGGCGTCTGCGCGATGACAGCGGCGGGGTTAGCCGGCGTCAGCCGCGCTGCCTGCGTTATGCCGGTTGCAGACTGATATCGCAGCAGCGCATCGGCTGCCGTATCCTCTATACCGCTTAGGCGGACCGAGCGGCCGGCCAATGTCCCACGGCACGTGATGTCCCAACGCGCGAGCAATGCGGCCGCGTCAATGCTGCGCACCGGTTCGGTTGTGATGCAATCATTCGGAAAAACGGGCACCACGCGTGCGGCAAGGCCGGGCCGGATGGGCGCTTTCCATGTGATGCCATATTGATGCACCGCCGCGTTGGGGGCGGGTATTTCCCGAATTTCCAGATAGCCCGGCCGTAAATCGTCAGCGCGGACATCCGCGGTGAATCCCGCGGCGAGCAAGATCAAAAGAAGGATGCGGAAAATCACGGCGTGGCGATGCGGATGTCATATCCGTCCAGCAGCGCCTGATATGCCGCGGCTTCACGTATGGTCTGCGTGTCTGCACGCCAGTCGTTGGAAAGACGTTGGCGGATATCCGACAATTTGGGCGAGCCCGAAGCAACGACCTTGCGCACGCGTACGGCATGCCAGCCAAAGCCGGATTGCACAGGCCCGCTCCAGCGACCTTGCGGCAGCGTGCGCAGGCTGTCGGCAAATGCGTCGCCAAATTGCCGTGCGACAGTATCTGATGGCGCGCTGTCCATGCTTGCGGCGACACTGAGCGGTTGAGCTTGCACGGGTTTGCCAGCGATCAGGGCCGCCAGCGATGCCTTCGCTTTGTCTTCCTCCTCGCCCAAAAATTGCTGGTCAAAACTGAATGTCGGTTTTTCGGTGTAGCGCATTTTGTTGGTGGCGTAAAAATGTTGCAGCGTGGTATCAGATGGCTCCATATTCTGGATTTCCGCCGTTGCGAGAAATTCCATTTTGGCGCGCAAACGGCGGCGGATGATCGGGTCATCGGCATCAAGGCCAAGGCGCATCGCCTCCCGGAAATAGACCTCTTCTTTGATATAATCGCGGATGACGCTGTCGAGCTCTTGGGCGCTGGGCGGACGGCTCCATGTCTGTTCCCATTGCGATGCGAGGCGCGTGACCTCTGCCTCATTTATCGTGATACTCCGGTCAAGACTGTCTTCGCTGCCCAATTGACCCATCACAAGGAACAGCGCGGAACCCACAGCAAGAAAATGGACCAGCGGCTCACGAAGCGCCTGCTTAAACACATTGGCTATCATAAAATTGCAACTCCATGTCCGGGGCGCTCTACCATGATGATGGGGACGTTGCCGTCAACTGTTCTATACTCCGCCACGATTGCGGCTTGCACGTCCGCAGCGCCTGCGCGCGCATTGCGCGCGCGCAAATAACAATCGGGGTCATGTTTTGGCCGAACGGCATTGTCGGGCGTGTCCAGCTGTCCCTGCCACGGACGTTGGGCGCGATGCGGGGACACAAAAATTCATATATTTTTCAATGTATTAAAGCGGAGGTGGGGCTGCTCACTCAACGACATTGGGCAGTTTCCAATCAATCGGGGGACGCCCGTTGCTAGCCAGAAAGGCATTGCATTGCGAGAAATGTTTGCACCCTAAAAAACCGTTATGCGCCGATAAAGGCGATGGATGCGCCGCCTTGAGAACAAGATGGCGGCTGGTATCGACATTTGCTGCCTTTTTGTGGGCATAGGCTCCCCAAAGCATGAATATAACGGGCTCCGGCTTGTCGTTTACGGCCGCCACAATAGCATCCGTAAATTGCTCCCACCCCTTTTTGCTGTGTGCGGCGGCTTTGCCCATTTCGACGGTCAGCACGCTGTTGAGCAGCAGGACGCCTTGCTTAGCCCAATGCTCCAGAAAGCCATGCGTTGGGCACGGTATGCCCAAGTCGCTTTCCAGCTCTTTGTAGATGTTCAACAGGCTTGGTGGCGGACGCACACCTTGCGGCACGCTGAAACACAGACCATGCGCTTGCCCCGCCCCATGATAGGGGTCTTGTCCCAAAATGACGACGCGCACTTTGTCCAGCGGCGTTAGCTCAAGCGCACGAAACCATGCGTCTTGCGGCGGGTAAATTGTTTTGCCCGCCGCTATCTCGCCGCCCAGAAAGCGTTGGAGCGCCAGCGTCTCTTGTGTGGCCAGCGCGCCTCGCAGCGGCGCTTTCCAAGCGTCGGGTAACGAAAAGGCGGTCATTCTGCCTTTGGCGGCGCAGTCAATAAATCTGTCCAAGCCTTAACCTCTTTCGATGTTGCTGGACCCAGCAATTCCATCGCGTGGCGCAACCGCTCCCGAATGATATCGCGGCCAAGATGGGTAATGGCATCGAACAACGGCACGCCCTGCGCGCTGCCGGTGATGGCAATGTAGAATGGGCGGATGACATCCTTCAACTTGGCATCCAGAACCTCGGCGGTGCGGCGTAAGCTTGCTTCAACGCCTTCTTTGTTCCACGCGATCATGCCGTCGAACTGCTGCAAAGCGATGGTGTAGGCTGCGCGCTGCGCATCCTGCTCAAGCTTTACACCATCGCGCAACCTTTCGGCTGTCATGCCATCAATCCGGTTCATGAAGAACATCGCGGTCAGGCCGCCAAGGTCGGACATTTTGGTAATCCGCGCCTGCGCCATTTCAGCGATGGGCGTCAGGTAGCTATCATTGAGCGCCCATGCCTTGACCGCATCAAGGAACTCCGAAACGCTCAATTCTTCGCGCAAATATCGGCCATTTAACCAATCCAGCTTCGATGTGTCGAACACAGGTCCGCCAAGCGAGATATTGTGGACATCAAATTCGTCGATCAATGTCTGCAACGAGGTTTTTTCATCTTCTTCGCTTGCCGATTTGATGAACAGACCAAGGAAGTTCTGCATCGCCTGCGGCAAATAGCCCGCGCGCTGATAATATAAAATGCTTGTCGGGTTTTTTCGCTTCGACAGTTTTGATTTGTCGGCGTTGCGCAACAACGGCAAATGCGTGAGCACGGGGGGCTCCCAACCGAAATATTGATACAGCAACAAATGCTTGGGTGCCGACGAAATCCATTCCTCGCCACGCATCACATGGGTGATGCCCATAAGATGGTCATCGACAACATTGGCGAGATGGTAAGTGGGCAGGCCGTCGGATTTCATTAGCACTTGCATGTCGACGACAGAATATTCGAACTCTATCTCACCGCGCAGCGTGTCCTGAACGATGCATTTGCCTTCGGCAGGGATTTTCATCCGGACGACATGGGGGACGCCTTCGCTGTCAAGTTTTGCGGTATCGTCAGCGTTCATTGAAAGGCATGTGCCATCATATTTCGGCGGTTGTTTCGCCGCAATTTGCGCTGCGCGTGAGACCGCGAGTTTTTCAGGCGTGCAATAGCATTTGAACGCATGGCCATCGGCAAGTAATTGGTCGCAATGTGCGGTGTAAATCGCACTGCGTTCCGACTGGCGATAGGGACCGTGCGGGCCGCCGACATCAGGACCTTCATCCCAGCTTAGGCCAAGCCAGCGCAGCGATTCCAGAATCATTTTTTCTGATTGCGGCGTGGACCGCGCTTGATCGGTATCTTCAATCCGCAATAAAAATTCGCCCCCGTGCTTTTTGGCAAAGCAGTAATTGATGAGCGCTATATAGGCGGTTCCGACATGTGGGTCGCCCGTTGGCGAAGGCGCTACCCGGGTGCGGACTGGACGGGTGATGGCAGTCATAATTGTGGCTTCTTTCAATGTCGGTTTGGCGGGCCTCTATCAAGCTGAACGTCGCTTGTCATCTTTGCGGTGCGATGACGGATAGTAGATTAAGGGTAAAGTCTGCCTAGCGGAAACTTTTTAACAGGCGTAGCCGTTACCGTTCATGGCACAGATTCTACCCAAACTAATTTCGCTTGGCACCGCTGTGCCACCGCATCGCATTACGCAAGCTGATGTCCTTTCGATTTTGGCGGAGGCGAAAGGGCAGGCCCTGCCCCCGCGCATGGCCGAGATATTGGGTAACACCGGCATATCACAGCGCCATATTGCCATGCCGCCCGAATATTATTTTAACCCCAGAAGCTGGGCAGGGCGCGCGCGGGTCTACGAAAATACGGCAGCACAGATGTTTGAGGCGGCTGCTGCACAAGCGCTTACGCGGGCAGGTATGAAAGTCGCTGAAATCGGACAAATTGTTTTTGTATCCACCACAGGGACCTTGACCCCTAGCCTGCCAAGCCGGATGATTGCCTCTATGGGCTTTGCGCCAGACACACGCTGTGTGCCCTTGTTCGGCTATGGCTGTGCGGGCGGGGTCATCGGCCTTGGGGTTGCAGCTGACCTATACCGTGCGTGCCCGGCAAAGCCAGTTTTGCTTGTAAGCCTTGAGCTTTGCAGCCTTGCCTATGACCATGCGCGCATGGATAAAAAGGATATGGTGGCCCTCGCTTTGTTTGCTGATGGCTGCGCTGCCGCGATCATTGGGTCGGGGGCAGGGCCGGAATTGGGCGCCTTTGCAAGCCATGTCTGGCCGGATACGCTAGACATGATGGGTTGGGAAATTGGCGACACGGGATTTGATCTGGTTTTGGCGCGCGATATCCCGGTATTTGTGAACAGCCATTTTGCGCCAGTCTGCGACCAGTTTATTGCAGCGCAGCGGTTAGCAAAATCTGACATGGGGGAACCAGCCTGCCACCCCGGCGGCGGTCGCGTGGTGGATGCACTGGCCGAATATTTGGGCAATGACTTGCAAGCAACCCGCGCCGTCTTGCGCGAAAATGGTAATATGAGCTCGCCGACGGCATTGTTCGTATTGGAAGCTTTGCTTGCCACGGGGCCCATGACAAAGCCCACCCTGTTGACCGCGCTTGGGCCGGGTTTTGTTGGCGCTATGGGGGTCCTTAAGCCATGAACAGCAAAAGTGGGTACCGGTTTTGCGGCTCGGTCATGGCGAATAAGGGGGCGCAGCCATGACGTTGTTTGAATGGCCAATGTGGGCGCTAGCGGTTTTTGCTTATGTCATTATCCAGCGGCTGGCCGAGCTGGCCTACGCCAATGCGAACACCCGCCGCTTGCTTGCCGAAGGTGGCCGCGAGCATGGCGCGAAGCATTACCCCCTGTTTATCCTGCTGCACAGCGGCTGGTTAATTGCGATTGCGTTGTTTGCCGTGCCTTCGGCCGCGCCCGATTTGCTTTTGCTGAATGCATTTATCGCTAGCCAGACCTTCCGTTTCTGGACGTTGGCGAGCATTGGCCGTTGGTGGACTACACGCATCATTAGCGCGCCTCACTTTCCGCGGGTCAAGCGAGGGCCCTACCGGTTTATCAAGCACCCAAATTATACGCTCGTCGTTGTCGAGATTGCACTCCTGCCGCTCCTGCTTGGTGCACCTGCCATGGCGGTCACCTTCTCGATACTGAATGCGGCGTTGCTGTGGTGGCGGATCAGGATCGAAAATGAAGTGCTGACGGAGCGTATTTGCACCCCTTGACCCGGCAGCCAACGGGCGCTAATGGCCCGCATTCCCAAGGCTGGAGGTGTGATTCTCTTTGGTCAATTGGGGAATACTCAGAATAGCAGCACATTGTGTGATCGGCCGGGTGGGCCAAAGGCTGAGCCTCCACCGCAAAATACGGCTGCCCACCCAAAGTAACCGCTTTAAAAAGGTGAAGAAATGCCAACGATTAACCAACTGGTCCGCAAGGGCCGGACCCCGCAGAAGGTCAAGTCCAAGGTCCCTGCGATGGACCAAAACCCACAGAAGCGCGGCGTTTGCACCCGCGTTTACACAACGACCCCGAAAAAGCCGAACTCGGCTTTGCGTAAGGTTGCAAAGATCCGTTTGACCAACCAGCGTGAAGTTATTTCTTACATCCCAGGTGAAGGCCACAACCTTCAGGAGCATAGCGTTGTGCTTATCCGTGGCGGCCGCGTACGCGACCTTCCCGGTGTGCGTTACCACGTGCTTCGCGGCGTACTCGATACGCAGGGCGTCAAGGACCGCAAGCAATCGCGTTCCAAATATGGTGCAAAGCGTCCGAAGTAATTCGAACGTACCATACGCTGGCCCGATTGGCGCGCATCCGCGCTGCCACTGGTCCCATGAGATAAAGGAAATA
>Ga0209443_1000919_pt1 | contig 19198 bp, 16 predicted proteins | sample LauGreBMM110DCMD_2_FD_187571 | JGI IMG/M metagenome (GOLD analysis project Ga0209443, IMG submission 187571) | Freshwater lake microbial communities from Lake Michigan, USA - Su13.BD.MM110.DCMD (SPAdes) (version 2) | ecosystem: Environmental > Aquatic > Freshwater > Lake | place: Lake Michigan... | reverse complement strand
CTTTGATCAGTTAAAGGTTAAAGATCTATATTTAATTGGTTGGTCATTTGGAACTGAGTTAGCACTGCAATACGGGCGAGATACTCGCCTTAAACAATTAATATTATTAAGCCCGCCAATGTTGAGTACAACCGATGAGGATCTGAAGTTTTGGGCAAAGGATGGCCGTCCAATTACAGCCCTTATTCCAGAGTATGATGATTACTTAAAACCTGAACAAGCAAAAATTCGATTTTCAAATCTGCCAAATCTTAAGCAAATTAATATTGATGGCGCAAAACACCTTTGGGTGGGAGAGCCAATGGTTTATTTAGTGTTAAGTGAGATTGTGAAGATTATTGCGCCAAGCAGATTGCCGCTTCCAACTGAGATTTAAGATTGATCCGCTCTTGGAAAAACAACCTCATCTAAAATAAGTAATATTGCAGCAGCAATAGGAACTGCAAGTAAGCCGCCGATTAAACCTAAAAGAGAAGTACCAAGGAGTGCTGCAATAATTGTTACAAGTCCTGGAATTGAAAGTGATCTTTTCATAATACGAGGTGTAATTACGTAGTTCTCAATCTGAACATAGATTATGTAACTTGCAAGTGCGATCGCAGCTGTTGAAAGAGATGCAGTTAGGCAAACTAAGGTAACGATGGTCATCCCAATAAAGTGACCAATTAATGGAATAAAGCCACAAACTAAAACAATTACTGCAAGAGGGCCTGAGTATGGCATTCCAATTATTAAGCCCATGATTAAGATAAATATGGCAGCAAGGGCAGCAATAATTGCTTGTCCGCCGACGAAGGAGCCAACCCGAGAAATAATTGCATTAACTAACTTTGAAACTCTACTTCTTCTAGATGCTGGCACAAACTTCAGACCAATCTCAACTACCTGAGGAAGAGATGCCAGGAAGTAAAGGGTGAGGGTAAGAATTGTTAAGGTAGAGACCAAGCCGGATACCACCGCTTTACCAACACCAATTACGCCACCAAAGGCGGTAACGGCAAATTGACCATCTTTAATTACCGAATCAATCCTTGTTTGCAAAGAGTCAATTACCCCATACTTATTGTTTAAATCATTTATAAATGCATTGTTGTTTAGATCTCTAATTAATTGGGGAGCATTCTCTAGTAATTGATTTCCTTGTTCAATAAGGGGTGGAACTGCGATCGCAATAAAGGCTGCCACAAAGATTAAGACAGATGCCATTACCGCACCAACTGCCATGCCTCGCTTTAAACCGCGGTTTTGGAAAAATAAAACCGCTGGGTTTAAACCTGCTGCTAAAAAGATTGAAACAATAATCAAAATAAATACTGCAGAGGCTGAGGCTAAAGCACGCAAAGTTATAAGGGCAAGGAGTGCGCCAACTGTGACCATAAAGCCAAAGTAAAAGGGGTGAGTGGTATCAACTGGTTTACCAGCCTCACCAAAATCCTCTGCAGTATTTCCAACAGCTTTGCGCCGCAGCAACTTTGCCGCAATTCTTGGTTTAGTAAATCTAGCCATAAGCAGGATTTTAACCTTCTTTTAACTTACTTCATACGATCTGATTAGTGGCTAAGTAGTTAAATAAGAGAGAATAGTGCTGTGAGTGGACTGCGAATCAAAGGATTAGGCGAGGAGATCGCCACCTTAGCTAATCTGCCCTGGGATAAACCACTTGAAGGCTGGCCAGAGGATGAGGTGCTGACCAGTATGCGTGGTATCTCACGCCACGTAGTTAGGTTAATTAGATCCAATCCAGATAAAAGCAATAGCGAGATCTTTGCCGTTAAAGAGACTGTTGCTGAGTTTGCAAACCGTGAGTACACATTGCTGCGGGATTTAAATCAGCAAAGCGCCCCATGTGTTGAGCCGGTTGCAGTTATTGAGGGCAGGGTTGATTCTGATGGTAATGAGCTACCACCGGCGCTAGTTACAAAGTACCTACCCTACTCATTGCCATACCGAGTTATTTTAAGTGGATCACTTACCCCTACTGAGATATTAAATATGGCAAATGCCCTCGCCTTACTTTTAGTGCGCCTTCATCTACTCGGCTTTTGGTGGGGGGATTGCTCACTATCTAATACTTTATTTAGAAGAGATGCCAATGATTTCGCCGCATACCTAGTTGATGCTGAGACTGGTGAGTTTCAAAAATCTTTAAGTGATGGCCAACGTGAACATGATTTAGAGCTAGCCCACTTTAATGTGGCAGCAGAATTAGAGGATCTAGCAGTAGCTGGTGTTTTATCGCAGGAGATAAATCCAGTTCGAGCCTCCGATGGTGTTATTAAAAGGTATCGCCGGCTTTGGAAGATGCTTAAGGAGCCGCAGATATTAGATGCATCAGATCGCCAAGCGGTGGAGCGGGCAATGAGATCACTACAAGATTTAGGTTTTGCAGTTGAAGAGGTTGAGGTAACAACTACTGGGGATAAGGGATCAATTAAGTTTCAACCAAAGTTAGTTGCTGCCCGTTATCACGCTAATCGATTAGCTGAGTTAATGGGATTGCAAGCAGAGGAGCTGCAGGCAAAGCGATTACTTGCCTCCTATGATCGATATAAGGCACGGGAGTTTCCACCAAGTACGCCGCACTCAATTGTGGTTAAGCAATGGCTTACCGATGTTTTTCAGCGGGTAGTAAATCAAGTCCCAGATAACTTAAAGGGTAGAGTTGAGCTAGCGCAGTTATTTCATGAGGTTCTAGAGAACCGCTGGTATCTAGGTGAGAAGCTAGGCAAAGATGTTGGGTTAGATTTTGCTACCCAAGATTATATTGAAAAGGTTTTGCCGTATCGGATGGATTCAGGAGTGCTGATCTAAGTATGAGTTTTAATAAACCAACCGGGGCAGGCTTTGGCAATGTCTTTGATCTTTCCACCCTAAAAAATCCACCAGCAGATGCCACCCCAGCCTTTGGCAAGGTGGTAACACAGGAGAATTTAGTTGCTGATTTTGTTAGTAAATCAAAGGAAAAGGTAATTATTCTTCTTTGTTGGTCACCAAGGAGTGGACAATCTAAAGAGATCTTAGAGATATTAGGAAAGTTAGAGCAGGCAGATAAAGATGCCTGGCAACTTGGTACGGTAGATGTGGATGCCCAGCCCCAGGTTGCCCAGGCGCTGCAAATTAAATCAGTACCAGTTGCAATTGCAATTATTGCAGAGCAGCTAATGCCATTATTTGAATCAGTTCCGCCAGCAGATCAGGTTCGGCTGGTAATTAATAAATTACTAGAGCTAGCATCGCAAAAAGGGGTAGGTAGCGCACCTGAGGGACCAACTGAGATTCCGATGGAGGCTGAGGAGGTTGCAGCTTTTGAGGCGATGGAAAAAGGTGATTACAAAGCGGCGAAGATTTCATATGAGGCGTGGTTAAAACGTAAACCAAATGAGCAGGTAGCAGTTATTGGATTAGCCCAGGTTAATTTAATGCTGCGGATTGAAGGCCTTGACCCAGTATTAACATTAAAAAATGCCAAAGATGATGATCTAACCAGTCAACTGATGTGTGCTGATATTGAGATTGCATCCGGTAATTATGAAGCAGCTTTTGATAGATTATTAAGAGCGGTTAAAGCATTTTCAGCTGATGATAGAGATAAGGTGAAAGCACATTTAATTTCACTATTTAATTTAGTAGATCCAACTGATCCAAGGTTGATTAAGGCACGGAGCCAATTAGCAAGTGCACTCTTTTGAAAAACTTTAATAAGAGTAATTTTTCAAAGGCAGAGCGTAATCATCTAAGTCTTATCTTTTTTTTGTTTGGCATCTCAATAATGTCACTTGCCCCACGAACTCCAGATCTGAAAGCAAATTTAGGAGTTAGTAATGGCGCCTTTGGCACCATAATAAGTACTGGATCTATTGGCTCAATAATTATGTTATTAATTGGTGGCCAGATCGTTCACCGAATTGGGGCAAAGCGAGCGTTGCAAATTGGCTCAACTGGTATCTCACTTACCTACTCACTTTTAGTACACACTAGATCACCAATGCTTTTTGTACTCTTAAATATCACCGCTGGCGCTTGTATCTCTATTTACCATATTGCCAGCTCTGGCCATTCACTTCACCGCCAAGATGAGTTAGGAAGAGTAATTATTCCTAAACTTCATGGAGCTTGGGGGGTTGGCGCAATGAGTACCGCTGCAATTGCATTTGCGATATCAACTCATATCTCAATTGCATCCCACATTACCGCCTTAATGATCATAGTTTGGCTACTTACCCAATTTAGTATTATAAAATTATCAAATACCTTTCCAATAAATTCAGGTAGTGATGACCAGTATCAGGTGAGCTCACTAAAGCAATTTAAATTTAAAATTAACTGGTTTTTAAGTTTGGGATTTTTCTGCGCCTCTATTGTGGAGTTTACAATCGCAGATTGGGCCACCCTCTTTGGTAAAGAGGAGCTAGGAATGGCTACTTCAACTGCCACCCTAACTTATCTAATCTATTTACTTGGCTTAATAATTGGCCGCTACTCAATTGGTTGGGCACTAGGACATCAAAGTGAGCGATTTTGGATTAAAACCGCTGGCCTACTTGGTGGCCCGGGCTTTATAACAATGTTGATCTCATCAACCTTATTAGTTGATAACAATAAAAATCTGGCATTTACTATCGCCTTACTCGGCTTCCTATTAGCAGGACTTGGCTCCTCGGCAATGGCGCCGATCTTCTTCTCAATTGCTGGGCGGTTATATAATGGAAAAAATGCATTAGCAGTTGCACAACTTAGTTTTGTTAACACACTTATTATTTTGATTGCTAAAACTTTATTAGCTTGGGTAGTTCAATTAACCTCAATTACTACCGCATTAGTGATTGCAGGTACTGCAATGCTGGCCTTGCTCTACTTTGGCAAGGTTGGCTCAACTTTGAGGCACTTAGCTCCCGATAAATCTTAGGCTTGGTGAGGGTAACAAAACTGTTACCTGCTACCCCCAAACCATGCGTAAAAAACTCAAAATTGCTCTAATTCTCAGCCTTTAGGCAGATATCGAACTGGTCAAATTCACCGCCAACCTCTAGCCTTTCTCCACAGCATTGTGGGCATGAGTCCACTGTGTCGAATATCCTAGGAAAGGTATACCTCTTAATGAAAAAAAATCCTGCAAAGGTAGCACTTGTTGCTCTTGTAGCAGCTGCTGTTAGCTTGACACTAGTTTCAAGCTCATCAAATGCTGCAACAACTCTGTATATTTCTTCAGACCTTCCAAAACAAGGTGGATCTGCTGATCAGAGCGAGTCAACAAACAAAGCTATCAAACTGCTATTAAAGCGTATGAATAACAAAGCTGGTAAGTACATAATTAAATTCCGTGAGTATGACAACTCAACAGCCGCTAAAGGCTCTTGGGATGATGCTCAGTGCGCAAAGAATGCACAAGCACACGTTGCAGCTCGCGACGAAGTTGCGGTAATGGGTACTTATAACTCAGGTTGCGCAAAGATTATTGTGCCAATCTTAAATCAGGATCCAAAGGGTCCAATGATTATGGTATCTAACGCAAACACTAACCCTGGTCTGACAAAGGCGTGGGATCCTGGTGAGCCTGGTAAGTATTATCCAAATGGTAAGCGTAACTACTACCGTGTTGTAACAACCGATGATAACCAAGGCGCTGCTGCTGCAGAGTATGCAAAGAGCTTGGGTGTTTCTAAGGTTTACGTTCTAAATGACCGTCAAACATACGGACAAGGTGTTGCAAAGTCATTCACCACAAATGCTAAGAAGCTAGGACTTACAGTTCTTTCTTCTGGCGATGCTGGTGAAGGCTGGGATGATAAGGCTACAAACTACGAAGCTTTATTTACAAAGATCAAAGCCCTTAACCCAGATATGGTTTATGTTGGCGGAATCTTTGACCTAAATGGTGGACAACTTGTTAAGGATAAGGTTAAGTACCTTGGCGATAACACCAAAGTTAAATTCATGATGCCAGACGGCTTCACAGGTTACCCAGACTTCTTGGCATTGCCAGAGGCTGCAGGTGCTTACCTTTCATTTACTGGTCTTGACATCAGTCAATTCCCTAAGGGTGGCGCTGCAGAGGATTTCCAAGATGAATACCTTCTGACATACGGTGAGGCTCCAACTAGCTCATTCTCTGTTTACGGCGCAGCTGCTGCTCAAGTAATTCTTGATGCAATCTCTCGCTCAAACGGAACTCGTAAGGATATCTTCGAGAAGATGAAGACTGTAAACATTTCTGCAGCTAAGTCAGTTGTAGGAACTCAACTTAAGTTCGATAAGAACGGTGATATCTTGTCAAAGGACATCACAATTCTGAACGTTACGGACAAGAAAGAGACCTTCGTAAAGAAGATCACAGTCAAGTAGTACCAGTAATAACTAAGGTATAGATTTGGGTGGTCACCGCAAGGTGGTCACCCAAATTCTTATACAGCCACCTATATTATTTTTAGCAATTTTGTTGTATTTTTTGGTATAGGGTTTTGCAGTGCACCGCAGTTCTAGGTGAAGATAGAGGGGGAGTAAAGTTGGCTAAAGTTAGCGAGTCAAAGAAATTTACTGGCACCCCTGGTCAACTCCGCCGCCAACGCATTGAACAGAGTGGCGCGATTGTAATTAGCTTATTGATGTCAGTTTGGATGCTAGTTAACTTAGTAAAGGCACCGGAGCAATTTGTTCAAGTTGCTATCTCAGGATTACGAAATGGTTTGATCTACGCGTTAATTGCCCTTGGCTACACACTTGTTTATGGAATTATTGAATTAATTAACTTTGCACATGGTGATCTCTTCATGCTCAGCGCAGTCTTCTCATCCTTTTTTATCACATATTGGATTGGTGCAGATCAATCAAATCCAAAAGGCTGGTTGGCATTTGCCTCCTGCCTAGTTGCAGTGATGATCTTTGGCGCGGTTGTAAATGTGTTGATTGAACGATTGGCTTACCGTAGGTTGCGCAACGCCCCACGTCTGGCCCCATTGATCACAGCAGTTGGTATGTCATTTTTACTTAACTTCATTGGATTAAAGTGGAATGGATCAACACCAAGGCAGTGGCCAACTGTTATTCCAAGTGGAGATATTTACATCGGTGAGATCCGCATCAGCTTAATTACACTTTGGCTATTTTTGATTGGCCTACCACTACTACTAGCACTTAACTATTTGGTTACCAATACCAAGCAAGGTAAAGCTATGCGCGCTACCTCACAAGATAAAGATGCCTCAACTTTGATGGGAATTAATGTTAATAAGACAATCGCCTTTACCTTCGCCTTAGGTGGAGCGATGGCAGGTGCTGCTGGGCTTTTGTATCAGCAATCAATTGGCACTACTAGTTACAACCTTGGCTTCCAGCTTGGCTTAATTGCCTTTACCTCCGCAGTTTTAGGTGGGATTGGAAATCTATGGGGCGCTGTAGTTGGTGGACTACTAATTGGTTTGATTCAAGGTTTAAATGATGGTCTGCCATACGCCTTTGGGCAGGCATGGTCACAAAGTGTTGTCTTTGCAATTCTTATTATTATCTTAGTCTTTAGGCCCGCCGGCTTGCTTGGCAAATCAGTAACGGAAAAGGTTTAGTAACTATGGCTAAAACAATAGCGCCAAATAATGTAGCAAAATCAAATCGCAAATGGATTACTGGCTACTCAATAATTGGTCTACTTTTATTTATTACCTACCAATTCCTACTGCCTTGGGAGGGATTACCACTTGGTATCTATGATGCGATTTACCGATGGATGCCACCTTCTGCGATAAATGAATCACTGGTTTACATAATTATGGCCCTTGGCCTAAATATTGTGGTTGGTTACGCCGGTTTGTTAGATCTTGGATATGTAGCATTTTGGGCAATTGGTGGCTACTGCGCTGGTTGGTTTATGTCAGAGTTTTTCTACTTCTTAAATATTAACTTCCTAGGATCAGTACCAGCTGAGGCCCCTGGTATTCATATTAACTTCTGGATGGTTTTACTTATCGGCGGCTTTGTCTGCGGCGTATTTGGAATCTTAATTGGTGCGCCAACACTTCGTTTAAAGAGTGATTACCTAGCGTTGGTAACCCTTGGTTTTGGTGAGATTATTCCGCAGGTATTTTTCAATGGCGAGAACTTCTTTGGCTATAACATCTCCAATGGAACTAAGGGAATTGTAGGCGTTGATCCAATTCCAGTAGGTGTTAAAAATCTAGGGCCATTTGATTTTGGTTGGAAGTTATTAATCTTCTTACTTCTAACCGCGGTAATGGTTTTCATCTCCCTAAGATTGCGCCGCGGCCGACTTGGCAGAGCATGGCTTGCAATCCGTGAGGATGAGCTTGCCGCCTCCATGATGGGTGTGCCACTTATGCGCACCAAACTTGCTGCATATGCTGTTGGTGCATTCGCTGGCGGCCTAGGTGGAGTGGCATTTGCTACCCACGTAAATGGTGTTTATGCCGAGCGATTTAACTTCACTATCTCAATCTTCTTACTTGCCATGGTTGTCCTTGGCGGAATGGGAAATGTTTGGGGAGTAATCCTTGGCGCATTTATTCTCTCCTGGGTAAATGGAAATGGCTTAACCGCCTTTGGACAGTTATATAACGAGCAATTTGGAACCGATATAGATTTTGCCTCCTTTACCTTCCTACTCTTTGGCCTGGTGCTTATCTTTATGATGTTATTTAAGCGTGAGGGCTTACTACCAGAATCTCGATTGAAGTTAATGCTGCATGAAGATGAGTTAGATCAGATTGATGCAAGTAGTAAGAGTGGGGATAAGTAATCGCCATGAGTAATATTTTAGAGGCTAATGATATCTCCGTGCAGTTTGGCGGCCTACTTGCAGTTAACAATGTTAATTTTAATATTCCAAAGAAATCAATTGTTTCATTAATTGGTCCAAACGGTGCTGGTAAGACCACATTTTTTAATGTTTTAACTGGTCTATATAAGCCATCAGCTGGCAATATTGTTTATGATGGCAGAGATATAACCGATCTTGCCCCCCATAAAATTGCCGAGATTGGAATCGCTCGCACATTCCAAAACATCCGCTTATTTGGTTTAATGACCGCGCAGGAGAATCTCTTAGTTGCAATGCACTCCCACCTTAAATCTGGCATTACCGCAACTATTTTAAGAACATCAAAGCAACGCAAAGAGGAGCGTGAGGCGGAGGAGCGGGCGCAGGAGATATTAGATTTTGCTGGAGTTGGAAAGTGGACATATGAGTTTGCCAGAAATCTCTCCTATGGTGATCAACGCCGGCTTGAGGTAGCACGGGCGCTAGCACTTAATCCAAAGGTTTTATTACTAGATGAGCCAACTGCGGGTATGAACCCACAGGAGTCACAGATCTTTATTGATTTTGTTAGGAAATTAATTGCAGAGCGTGATGTATCAGTTATGTTAATTGAACATGATATGAAGGTAGTAATGAGTGTTTCCCAAAGAGTAACTGTCTTAGATCAAGGCGAGAAGATCGCTGAAGGATCTCCAGATGAGATTAAGAGCAACCCTCGGGTTATTGAGGCTTATCTTGGTAAGCCTAAAGGGAGCAAATAGATGAGCGCGATGTTAGAGGTTAAAAATATTCAAGTTGGTTATGGAAAGATTATTGCGGTTAAAGATGTCTCAGTAACTGTTAATAAGGGTGAGATTGTTACCTTAATAGGCTCAAATGGTGCTGGTAAATCAACCACCCTGCGCACTATCTCAGGTCTTATTAAACCTAGATCGGGTGAGATTTTATTTAACGGCAAGCGAATTGATGGCATACCAGGACATGAGATTGTTGGATTAGGCATCTGTCACTCACCAGAGGGGCGAAGAATTTTCCCTCGTATGACGGTTAAGGAAAATCTAGAGCTTGGTGCATTTTTGCGTAATAACAAGGGCGAGGTTGCCGCTGATTTAGATCGCGTGCTGACCTTATTCCCAAGATTAAAAGAGCGGATTGAACAACGTGCTGGAACTATGTCAGGTGGTGAGCAACAGATGCTTGCAGTAAGCCGGGCATTAATGGGCGCGCCGCAATTACTACTATTAGATGAGCCATCAATGGGACTTGCGCCAGTTTTAGTTGAGATGATCTTTGAAACAATTGCCAAGATTCGCCAGCAAGGAATTACTATTTTATTAATTGAGCAAAATGCAAATGCTGCACTTGAGATTGCTGATCGGGCGTATGTGCTTGAGTCAGGTGTGGTCAAGATTAGTGGCACCGCCAAAGAGTTAAGAGCTGACGATAAGGTAACTAAGGCCTACCTAGGCCATTAATTTAAAGCTTTACCTAACTAACCCATCACCGTACCGCTTGTGGTATTGCGCTCGCGCTTTCTAGAAAATGTTCCTAAATTAATACTGTGCGTAGTTTTTAAGCATTTATATACAACTGGCTGATTATCATGATCAGCCCCTGATTCAACCGCCTGAATTAAGTGCGCCATAATAAAGCCAACACCAGGTGCGTTTTTAAATTGATTACCACTTGTTCCAATTGCAACATAAAATCCTGGCACATCGGTTTTGTCATAGATCGGTGTCCAATCTGATGAGACATCATAAACACCTACTACACCAACCGGTGTTGATGGTATTTGCGCTGCTGAAAATCTTCTAGCAAAGCGGTAGGTTTGAGATTCAAATACCTCAACTGTTCTAGTCATATTAACCTCATCAATTTTTTCTGGCTCAACCCAATCCATCCGATCACACTCAGGCTCTGTGCCACCAATTAAAGTAATACCACCAGGTCCTGATCTGACATAGGTACCAAGATCTAAATCTCCCATAATTGGGCCAGGTAAAATATCCTTTGGTGTTGATATCTGATGCACCTCAGCCCGAAGTGGTTTTAACTCAACTGTGAAATCACCTCCAGCCCCTGCCATCCTATTAATTAAAGTTGACCAAGGACCGCTGACATTTACTATTACATCAGCGGCGATAAACTCATAACCACTTGTTAAAACATCCTTTGTCTGGTTATCAAAATCAAAGATCTCAACGCCGCTAACCCGAGCACTTGTTAGATCCTTCTCTATTTTTGTAACCACCTTGCGGTATCTAAAGCTGGCGCCCTCTCTATTTGCTGCGCTAGCTAGATTTTGCGCTGCAAGCAGTGGATCACTTACATAACCACCTGCAGGTGAGTAGATGCCACCTAACTCCTCTGTTGCCTCCTGCCAAAACTCATCTGATTTAACCGGCTTATTTGGCCAGTACTTTCCAGCATCAATACCAGGCATTCGAACCTTTAAGGTTTGGCTATCCCAAATCTCATATGGAATATTAGCTTTATCAAAAAGATTCATAGTCTTCTCATTTGATAAAACTGGCACATCTAACATCACATAACCACGATCCTCTAGATGGGCGTAGTGAGGTTGTGAATCACTCTTTGGATTTTTACTATAACTATCTGTGCCATCAATTAATGATTGCCACTGCTTCCACAAAAAGTAGGACTCCCATGCCAGCATCACCGCATCAAAGGTTGAGTAATTAAATCTAACTACCGCACTAGATGCGCTAGTTGAACCAAGACCTGCTGCTGGATTTCGATCAATTACTGTGACCTTATTTCCGGCTCTAGTCAGCTGTAAGGCGATTGATGAGCCTATTACCCCAGCCCCAATTACTATTACATGCACAGGTAGTAAGTTACTGATTAAGTAAAAAAAGTCAATAAATGGCCAAAGATTTTGCGATCTATTTATAAGTGATTAGTAACTTATATCTGATCAAGTAAGGTGGCTACATTATTTTACACAAGATCAAATTATTAGTACCATTGCTAGATGAAGTTAAAATCAATGGCTATCCTCACAATAATGGCAACGCTGCTAACTGCTTGTAGTGTGAGTGTGGAGGATAGTAAGAAAGCTGCCTGTGATCTATGGAATAGTAAACTTAATTCAAATGCTCCAATAACTGGCGCAAATGTCCGTGCCTTTGCAGATCTTGCTGAGTTAGATTCAAAGTACAACCCACTTCGCAAAGCAGCCGGTCAAATATTAGGAGCTGAGATAAGTGCTGCCTTAAATCAAAAACTGAGTAAAGAAGAAGAGGCTCAGATCGCTGATTATGGCGCTCAAATCAGGCAAGCTTGTTCTAATTAATATGTAGTTGTATTTTTAATACTTTGGCGCCGCTTCTGATCTGCCTTTGTTCTTGTCCTGCGTCTTATGAAAAATCTAAGGGCCAAGCTAAGCAGCAGTAGCAGCGAAGTGGCTACTATTAAAATAGTATTTGGATTTAGATAATCACCAATCTGCATGTATTAACGGTACGGCAGGAATAGGCAGATAAATGGCAATTTACTTGTGTTTTCAACTTATTAACGTACTTATTACTACCGCATAGGCGTAAGTGGGTTGTGAGGGAGTTAAACCCTATAGGGGTAGTGCACCGCCATAGTCCACATATTGATGTAATCGATCTTGAGCTATCTCCCATGGCAGAGATGATCTCTGATATTTTAGTCTTCTTACTATACTCAATTGTATGAATCTGCCTGAAAATAAGAGATGGCAACTTAAGTGCGATGGATGAACCAATCACACCTGCGCCAGTTACCACTGCATGCATGTGGTTAAGTCATCGCAGTTGCGGTAAATGTCAATTAGGTGGGCAAGATTAAGTGCAAAATATAGTTTTTTATCACTGCGTGATAGATTAAGAGATGTGATAGCGCAAGCTGGAGATAGATTTAAGCAAGTATTAGTGGCAGAATCCCCATTGCAAATCGTTGGCGTGATAAATGCCAACCACGCACTCCTTGCCGAGCAGGCAGGTTATAAGGCAATCTATCTTTCAGGTGGTGGACTCTCTGCCGGCTCTCTTGGTGTCCCAGATTTAGGAATTACAAACCTAGAAGATGTCTTAGTTGATGTTAGAAGGATTGTTAATGTATCCAAGCTGCCACTTTTAGTAGATATTGATACCGGCTTTGGGCCATCTGCATTTAATATTGCCAGAACTATCTCATCATTAATCGCAGCAGGTGCTGCTGCTGCTCATATTGAGGATCAGGTAAGTGCTAAAAGATGTGGACATCGTCCAAATAAAAAGTTGGTTTCAAAGCAAGAGATGATGGATCGAATTACTGCTGCAAAGGGTGCGGTAGGTGATAACTCATTTGTAATTATGGCTAGAACAGATGCAATTGCTGTTGAGGGAGTAGATGCAGCCATAGATCGAGCAAAGGCTTATGTTGCGACTGGTGCTTCGATGTTATTTATAGAGGCAGTTGATGATCTAAAGATTTATCAAAGATTCGCAGATGAAATAGGTGTTCCAATCTTGGCAAATATCACTGAGTTTGGCATGACCCCGCTATACACAATCGAGCAATTAAAATCTGCCAAAGTTTCAATGGCGCTCTATCCATTATCTGCTTTTAGAGCGATGAATAAGGCAGCCAATGAGGTTTATCAAACAATTCGCAGCAAAGGTAGCCAACAAAGCGTGGTGGATAAGATGCAAACTAGGGATGAGTTATATCAAAGTATTAATTACTACGAGTATGAAAAATCTTTAGATAGATTCAACAAATAGTTAAATAATGAGTGAGGTTAAGGTCAAAAAATCAGTTGCACTCTCCGGAGTGGTAGCAGGAGATACCGCACTTTCAACTGTTGGCCATACCGGTAATGATCTGCACTACCGAGGGTATGAGATCAATGATCTTGCAAGTAATTGTCAGTTTGAAGAGGTTGCTTACTTAATACTCTATGGCAAATTGCCAACCTCATCCCAACTTTTAGCTTACAAAAAAGAGTTAGCCTCACTTCGAGATCTACCAAATGAGGTTAAGGAAATACTTGAGCGGCTGCCAAAAACAGCCCATCCAATGGATGTAGTAAGAACTGCCACCTCATCTCTTGCCTCCTACTACCCAGAGAAGACCCCATTTAATACCGAAACAGCACTTGCGGTAGCAAATAGATTAATCGCATCAAGTGCATCTGCTTTGTTGTATTGGTATCACTTCAGCCATAATCAAAAACGGATCACACTAACTACAGATAGTGCTGGCGTTGCTGAGCACTTCTTGCAATTATTTTTAGGCATAAAACCAAAACAATCTCGGATTGATGCCATGGATGCCTCCCTTATTTTGTATGCAGAGCATGAGTTCAATGCCTCAACCTTTACCGCCCGAGTCATTGCTGGCACTGGCTCTGATACCTACTCAGCAATTACTGGCGCAATTGGCGCACTACGTGGTCCAAAACATGGTGGTGCTAATGAGGTAGCACTTGAGATTCAACAACGATACAAAGATGCAGATGAGGCAGAGGCTGATATTAAAAACCGATTAGCTGCCAAAGAGGTAGTAATTGGCTTTGGTCACCCGGTTTACACAATTGGTGACCCAAGAACTCCAATTATTAAATCAATTGCCAAGAGATTATCAGCCGAAAATAATGACAATAAGTTTTTTGATATTGCAGAACGGATTGAGACCGTAATGATGAGTGAGAAGAAGATGTTTCCTAATTTAGATTGGTTTTCAGCTGTTGCCTATCAGCAGATGGGTTTTCCCATCTCCTTCTTCACCCCAATCTTTATCTTCGCTCGCTTAACAGGCTGGAGCGCTCATGTAGTAGAGCAGCGGGAAAATAATAAGATTATTAGACCTGCAGCAAATTACACAGGTGAGCCAAATCGAGCATTTGTGCCAATGAATGAAAGAGGATGAGATAAATGAGTAGTGATTTTTCTAAATTAACTGCTGCCTATGACCAAGAGATCATAGATATTGTTGATTATGTTTTAGATTATAAAATCTCATCGTCCCTTGCTTATATAACTGCCTGGTACTGCTTTATCGACACAATTGGTTGTGGTCTTGAAGCACTTGAATACCCAGCCTGCACCAAATTACTCGGTCCAGTAGTTGAAGGGTTGAAGATTGAAAATGGCGCAAGAGTGCCTGGAACTAGTTACCAACTAGATCCGGTAACTGCTGCCTTTAATATTGGAGCTGCTATTCGCTGGCTAGATTACAACGACACCTGGCTGGCAGCTGAGTGGGGACATCCATCAGATAATTTGGGAGCAATCTTGGCAGTTGCAGATTGGCTTAATCAAAACCCAAAATTTGCACCAAATAGTAATTTAACAATGCGTGATCTTTTCACTGCGATGATTAAAGCCCATGAGATTCAAGGATGCATTGCACTTGAAAACTCATTTAATAAGGTGGGAATTGATCATGTGGTTCTGGTGAAGGTGGCATCAACTGCAGTAGTAGCGCAGATGATGGGATTAAGTAGAGAGCAAATACTTACTGCCGTTTCTCTTGCTTGGGTTGATGGTCAATCACTACGCACCTACCGTCACTTTCCAAATGCAGGATCTAGAAAATCTTGGGCGGCAGGGGATGCCACATCCCGCGCAGTTAGATTGGCATTAATTGCAAGGGCAGGTGAGATGGGTTATCCAACTGCACTTACTGCAAAAACTTGGGGATTTTATGACTCATCTTTTAGGGGAAATAAGTTTAAATTCCAGCGCCCTTACAGTGAATATGTAATGGAGAATATTTTATTTAAGATCTCATACCCAGCTGAGTTTCATGCCCAAACAGCGGTTGAGGCAGCAATGACATTACATAAACTATTATTAGCTCAGGGTAAAAGCAGTGAGGATATTGCCAGCGTCAAGATTAGAACTCATGAGGCATGTATTCGAATTATTGATAAAAAAGGTGAGTTAAAAAATCCAGCAGATCGAGATCACACTATCCAATATATGGTGGCAATCCCATTAATTTTTGGCAGATTAACCGCCAAAGATTATGAAAATAATGTGGCAAAAGATCCAAGGATTGATCTACTGCGGGAGAAGATCTCCTGTGTTGAAGATCTTAATTTCTCCAAGAATTACCATGATCCGGAAAAGAGATCGATTGCAAATGCAATGACAGTAACGCTAAAGGATGGCACAGTATTGCCTGAGGTGGTAGTTGAGTATCCAGTCGGACATAAGCGGCGCCGGGATGAGGGGATTCCACTTTTAATCAAAAAGTATCAGACCAATCTTGCCAGAGTCTTTGCTACTGCGCAGATATCCAAAATTGAAGAGTTAACTTTAGATTTTGAAAAATTAGCAAAGACGCCTGTAGATCAGGTGATGGGGTTATTTAGTAAGAGTAATTAATTCATTTGAATAGGAAATCACTTACCTAGGTAAATAAGTGGGTTGTGAGGGACTCGAACTACATATCCTTCATAGGCCACATATGGATTTAATTGATCTTGATCCACAACCCATATTAGGGATTGGGTCTGACATTTACTAGATATTGAACAGATTTAGGATGGATTTGGGCGGATATTGTTTATCTACCACCAAGAAGGAATATCAGTGATCTTTTACAGTATTTGCATTCTGGGGTTGAAACTAGCGTAGGCCTACCTTTAATTCTCAGCCTTGTTTGACACCTATCTAGGTGACAACTGAAATCTCTACCATAAACCTTAAGTTAAGATTGAGAGTGCCCACTCTTCGCAGATTAACTGAAAACTCCTTAAAAAAGAGTGGATTAATTTTGACTACTTTTAAGTCAAACACAATCGGATTATTCTCCAAGCGCGACTTAGTAATTATTGCTTTCTTCACACTCTTAGGTTTAGGTGGCGCCTTTGCTGCCACCCTAATTACTATCTCAACCCCAGACTCTCAAGGTGCGGGCTATGCCGCTGCAACTGCCTGTGATGATGCTGTAACAATTAATGCAAATGTTTCACCCACTCTTACAGCTAGTCAGTATTATGTTTCAACAATTGCGTTAAGTGCTATCAGCCAGAATGCAACTACTGGGTGTGGTAATAAAACAATGCAGATTGCTTTAAAGATTAATGGCCAGATGAGATACGCCACCTGGGATATTCCAGAAGCAAGCACTGATAGCACTTTTTATCTAACTGGCGCAACTAGCTCTATTAGTGATTACTACGCAGATACCGCGCTTTCTCCATTTCAAGTAACTGGTCTTACCAATGTTGCGATTGCTAAGATTGGTAGTTTCACGGATACATTTAATTGGACTCAGGTCGCAGTTAGTCGCACCTGGCACTCCATCACCTCATCATCAGATGGCACAAAACTTGCTGCGGGTACTAATAGTGGCTACATGTGGACCTCAGCTGATTCTGGTGCGACTTGGGCAGGGAGCAAACCAACTGGCGCAGCTACTGGCGAAACCTGCATCACCTCATCATCAGATGGCACAAAGCTTGCCGCAGGTGTTTATGGTGGCTACATCTACACCTCAACTGATTCTGGTGCGAATTGGACTCAGCGCACAGCCTCTGGCATTCGCAACTGGTACTCCATCACCTCATCATCAGATGGCACAAAGCTTGCCGCAGTTGTTAAAGATGGCTACATCTACACCTCAACTGATTCTGGTGCGAATTGGACTCAGCGCACAGCCTCTGGCATTCGCAACTGGTACTCCATCACCTCATCATCAGATGGCACAAAGCTTGCCGCAGTTGTTTATGGTGGCTACATCTACACCTCTACTAATTCTGGTGAGACTTGGACGGCGAAACGAATAGATACTAATCGCAACTGGTTTTCCATCACCTCATCATCAGATGGCACAAAGCTTGCCGCAGGTGTTTCTGGTGGCTACATCTGGACCTCAACTGATTCTGGTGAGACTTGGACAGAGCGGACAAATGCCGGTGGTGGTGTTACTCGCGGCTGGAACAACATCACCTCATCATCAGATGGCACAAAGCTTGCCGTAGGTGTTTTAGGTGGCTACATCTACACCTCATCTGATTCTGGTGCGACTTGGACAGCGCGCACAGCCTCTGGCTCTGGCGACTGGCGCTCCATCACCTCATCATCAGATGGCACAAAGCTTGCCGCAGCTGTTTACGGTGGCTATATCTTCACAGGCGCCAGAGTATTAACAAGAAGTTCTAATTAGGTATGGTGTTAGGCAAAGTGTTAGGGAAACTAGTAGCAAGGCACAACTAAGTAAGTCTTAGATAATTTACACGCTTATATTGCGTGGGTTGTGAGGGACTCGAATTACATATCCTTCATTGGCAACATATGGATTCAATTGATCTTGATCCACACCCATATTAGGGATTGGGTCTGACAATTACTAGATATTGAACAGATTTAGGTCAATGGTTATCAATATAAACTCAAAACAAAGTAAGTATTTATGTGTAGCAAATTTAATTTGAGGGGTTACCACCCGCTGTATTAACGAAATATTTTGAGGGGCTACCACCCGTTGTATTAAATAAATATAAGGATCAACATAATTAAATTTATACTCATCAGTATTAAGTTTCATCTACGCTTAAAATCAGGTTGTAAAAATATATTGATATATTCCTATCTATATCTCACATTCAGGGGTAACCTTATTTCAAGAAAATGGAATTGCCCGGCTAGTACCTCACTAGCTTGAGCAAGTACGTTGACTTCCAAGCCTCCATCTAAGATGGAATTGCCCGACTAGTGCCTTACTAGCTTGAGCAAGTTCGATGACTTCTAAGCCTCCAATTAGATGCCACCGGAGGCATTGTGAAAAATTTTCGAAAGATGAATAAAAGACAAATTGCATTCTTATCAATACTTTCTCTTTTCCTGTCCCTCCCTTTAACACCTGTTAGTGCTGCAGCTAAAGCAGGAGGCACTTGTTCTAAGGCAGGTATTACATCAGTTGCCGCTAGCAAGACCTATACATGTGTTAAATCTGGAAAGAAGTTAGTTTGGAACAAGGGCGTGGCAGTTGCTGCTTCAAACCCAACCCCTACCGCTACACCAACTACCGCAGCTAATTACGCAACGCTTTGGGAAAAATACAGTTGGGTTAAACCAACCTCTTCATCTTCTGTTGTGACTGCTGCAACTGAGAAATTTAGCGCCTATGTGGCGGTAACTAGAACTAATAGCACTGTAATTAAAATTGCTGCCCAAGATGGTTCTGATCAAACCTTACTCGGCTGGATTAAAGATGGAGCGAATCTAGTCGCAAAGGCATTTGATTATCCAAAATTAAGTAAACCATTTTTAGAAGTAATTGCCTTTGATCGTGCATGGTTGGAAAAAACTTATATCGATAATGGCTATAGTGCTAATGAGGCAAAAAATGATCGCGGCAGAGCTTTTGATGAAGGAGCACCGGCATTCGGTGGTTCGACAACTAATACTTATAACATGGGTGTAATAACAAGAAACAACTCACTAG